>Ga0316232_1000089_pt1 | contig 153880 bp, 135 predicted proteins | sample TBHtaG_FD_206006 | JGI IMG/M metagenome (GOLD analysis project Ga0316232, IMG submission 206006) | Freshwater microbial communities from Trout Bog Lake, Wisconsin, USA - TBH18025_13 | ecosystem: Environmental > Aquatic > Freshwater > Lake > Hypolimnion/Profundal zone | place: USA: Wisconsin...
CGCTTGGGTTAGGCTTTTTTTGTGCTTTTACTGTCATTCTGAATAGTTTTTTGACAAGCTATATCAGGACTAGACAAGGGTCATTTCTTGGAATGGATGGTAAATATCATCCAGAAGGATGTTTTCTTGGAATGGATGGTAAGTACCACTATAATGGTTCTTTTTTAGGAATGGATGGCAAGTATCATATTGAGGAAAGTTTTTTAGGTCAAGATGGGAAATATCATCCAAAAGGTTCTTTTCTGGGAATTAATGGAAAATATGAAGAGCCATCGGGATTAGCAGCTAAAGAAAAGCAAAATCAAGAAAATGTTATTTGCTAAAAATTGGTCCACTTAATTTCGGTTTTTCATGCCTCGTTTTGCAATATACAATTGTAGTAAATCAATTATTATCCAAATTACTAAGACTCCAGCAATTGCTTCATCAATAGTTTGCCATGTATCTTTTTTAAAATAAATTTTAGCAATAGGATTAAACAATATGGCAATTAATAAAGCTAAAATGATGGTTATCTTTCTTTTACTTTCATACTCTATATAAGCAATACCAATAAATCCCAAAAATGTTACAATTCGTACAAACTGATAATATCCATATGGCATTTTATATAAGCAGCCAAACAACAGAAATACTATAATTAGCTTTATTATTATTTTAAAATTCTTCATTGAATATATTTTTAAATATTCTTTTCATATCACCTTCTGCTTTTGTAATATATATATTCATTTTGTTATTATAATTTGATTTCATTTTAGTAAGAACATCTTTATCGGTTATTGGTTTTCCATTACTCATTTGATTAGCTTGTTCTTTTAGAGAGGCTTCTAATGGTTCTATTAAATCATTTAATTTATAAATATTAATCAATTTATCCTTATATATTTTAGTAGAATCACTAACTGAAAAAACAAAAACACCAGTTTCAAAATAATCGTTCATAGCAATCGTGTTTCCTCTTGTGCCTAAGAAAGTGTATGTTATATAATCTCTACATCCATCCATTAAATACTTTTTTTTATCTTTTGGATAATCTTTTATTTTATTTGAAAACTGCTCCGTCGTTTCATTCATTTGCACAATATTCGCATCTTTATACGCCCCCTCTGTAAGAAGATATATACTTGATCTTAAATCAGATGAAAGTCGTTTATCCCAATCAATATTATCTGCTTCCACTTCATCTTTATGCCAAAACATTTCCATTCCTCTATAAATTGTTAGTGGTGGAATAATTATGGTAAGGACAAAGTCTTTGCTACTGTGTTTTCGATATGAATGTATAAGACCAGCAACAAACAAAAAACTGCCAATAATATATAATAACCCATATAAAACACCCTCTATCTTTTCGCTAAATTTCATAATGATTAAATTGAATTATTAGAATTTTACATTAAAGATATATAAATGTGATTTTTTGGAGGGTACTTTGAATATGATATTTAAAACTATTGTCGTCCTCTCTGTCATCCCCTTTAAATAAAAAAAGCACCGTAAAATATTGATTTACAGTGCTTTAATTAATTATCAAGTGACCCCGTCAGGATTCAAACCTGAAACCTTCTGATCCGTAGTCAGATACTCTATTCAGTTGAGCTACGGGGCCATACCCTTATTCAGGGCTGCAAATATAAAGGCTTATACACAATCTTCAAAAGCCGATTTCAATTCTTTTTAAAATAAGTCAGAGCCCGTAAATATCAGCAGCAATTTTTTCAGCTGCTTTTTTAGGTAATAACCATACCAAAAATGCAGAGAGTTTATTGATAAAGCCTGCGATCACTTCCGCTTTTTTAGCGAACATGGCTTCAACAGCAATGGTGGCAACAGCGTCAGCACTCATATTCACTTTTGCTGCAGCTTTTGCTGCTTTTGAACTCACCATAGCTCTTTTGGGAAAATCTGTATCTGTTGCACCGGGACAGATCGCTGTTACTGAAACGGCTGAATTTCTTAATTCATATCGCAATCCTCTGCTGAAACTAAGTACAAATGCTTTGCTGGCTGCATACAAACTTAATCCGGGAACTGATTGATAAGCCGCATTACTGGCGATGTTTACAATATATGATTGATCTTGTTTATGCAAAGAGGGTAACAATGCATGAATCAATTGAACAGGAACACGCATGTTTACCTGCATCATATCAATCTGTTCCTGTATTGAATACTTTTCAAATGCACCGCTTAATCCATACCCAGCATTGTTGACCAAAATATTTATTTCACTTGTTTTGTTTGCACACCATTGCATTATTTTTTCAACTGCATCAGGCTTTGACAGATCAACAACAAAATAGTAAACCTGTACGGTATATTTTGATCGCAGGTTTTCTGCAAGTTCTTTCAACAAGTTTTCTGTTCTTGCAATTAATAATAGATCTGTTTTCTTTGCTGCTAATTTTTCAGCAATGGCTTTGCCTATTCCTTTGCTGGCTCCCGTTATTAATGCTGTTGGCATATTTTTTATTTGAATGTAAAAGGTCAACGTTTGTTGACCTTTTATAAAATTAATAGGATCAAACTATCTTACCCATGCACTTTTTTGGTGAACAAATGATAGAATGGTGTTTTACTTTGCTCGGTCTTGGGTTTATATTTTCCGGTGATGATGGGAACGTACATTACTCTTCTTCTGCTGACTTCACCCCTTAAATGCGATTGTTTAACACGATGCCATAAACGGCCATCATGAACAGACAGATCACCTGCAAACATGTCAAATCCTATTTCTCTTTCATCATCAGTATTATCAACAAAATATTTTTTACCGAATAATAATTTGAGTACATTTTGTTTATGTGTATCAGGCAAAACACGAAGGCCTCCGTTTTCGAACAGACAGGTGTCTAAATGAATTCCCACATTCAGCATCGGTAATATTTTTTGCCCGAGAAAAAGGTCTCTCGGACTATCGGTATGCCATCCCATCTGTGTAAATGAACTGTTGGGTGAATTGATATAATTATTGACAACCAAGCCGTCTTTTTCATGCTCGCCGATGCGCCCTTCATAAGGATTCAGCAATTCAAGCAAAGCCTGCAGCCTGGTATCCTGCAACAAATCATGCAGTGCATTGCTGTACAAAGAGGCAAAGCATAATCGCTGAATGGAAAGATTTCCGTCTTCCGTTTTCCCGAATTTAAGAGGAATACCATTTATTTTTTCCCGACCCTCACTGAGCCATTCTCTTTCGATTCGCTTTATCTCTTCAATATAAACAGCCACTTGATCAGGACTGATGAAATTGCGAAATACGATCACACCATGCGCTTTAAAAAAATGTATCTGTTCTTCCGTTAATGAATTGCCCAGTTTAAAATTGCTGTTCCATTTTTGCATTGGCACCTGTTATTGTCAATTCAAATAGCTTTGTTAAAAAATTATTGTGAATATTGTAAAGTTAAATCTATTCGTAAATCAAAGCAAGTGTTATTTTGTATAGTTTATGATAGATGATTATCAGCATAATTAACATGAATGTTATGTTTTTCAAGAAACTGTTGTATAGACTGTTCACCTTATTTTCTTTACTGTTTTTTTTCAGCGCAGTGTCCATTGCGCAAAAAGATTCTGCAAGGTCGCATCATATTTTAGTTTTCCCTGTTGTTGCAAAATCAATTGAAACAAGCTGGTCTTTCGGCCTGGCAGGTGCAACCACATTTCATATTTCAAAATCAGATACGCTGACGAGAACTTCCAATATTCAATCGGTATTATTGTATTCACTCAAAAAACAATTGATCGCAGCAGTAAACGGTACCGTTTATTTTCATAATGAAGAATACATACTGCAGGAACAATTATCATACAGTTCTTATCCGGATAAATTTTGGGGCTTGGGAAATCATTCACCCGACAGTGCAGTGGAAGATTATTCCTTTAAACAATATTATATTTATCTGCATCTCATGCGCAATCTTGGTAATAACCTTTTTGCAGGATTATTATTTGAATTCCAGGATTTGATGCAGGTCAATTATTTGCAGGGAGGGATTTTTGATCAGCAAAATATTGTGGGGCGAAATCCGTATAAAGTTTCAGGATTGGGCCTGAGTTTTACGTATGATACCCGTAACGATGCATTCGCACCCGACAAAGGATATTTTGCACAAACTTATTTTAATCATTTCGATCATGTTTTCGGATCCACGTATAATTATACCAATGTGGTGGTTGATTTAAGAAAATATTTTCGTTTTTATAAGCAGCAGGTATTAGCAGTGCAGGCTTATGGATTTAGCAATATCGGCCATGATGTGCCGCTGCGAAGCTTGGCATCTTTTGGTGGATCGAATATGATGAGGGGATATTATGCGGGTCGTTACAAAGATGAGCAGCAATTGGTTTTACAAACAGAATACAGAATGCCCGTTTACAAAAGGATAGGTGCTGTTGTTTTTTACAGTTTAGGAAATGTAGGAAAAACATTGAGCGACTTTTCTCTAAACGATTTTAAATATTCGTATGGTGCAGGAGTAAGAATAAAACTGAGTAAAAGCGAAAGATTGAATTTGCGTTTGGATTATGGGATAGGCCAGGGAAAAAATAACAGCGGATTTTATCTGCAGTTAGGAGAAGCGTTTTAAGTGTGCACCAAAAAAGATTTGGTTAGCCAGTAGGCGAGATAAGTGATCAATGGAGCCGTGATCACATCAACAGTATAATGTACGTGTTGAAACAGTACCATTATAGCGATAAGTATAGTTGCTGTTAATGCAATTACTCTTTCTGTTCTCTTTTTTAAACAGAGGAAAATCAAAAATTGAGTGGCAGTATGTCCCGAAAAAAATAAATCTCTTGTCACATCTGCCTTGCCGTAAAAAAGAAAAGTGATGGGGTCTTTAATAGATATCAGGTCATTGGGCGGTTCTAAGGAAAGCATACTGATGGATATTATTCTCAGTAAACTCATAATGATAAAACTCCATAAAAAAACAATAAAAACAGAAGGATCTTTCCAACATTTATACAATATAAAAATGGTTGTTGAGTAAATAATGATAAATATGGGGATCGATAGATCTATTACAGGCAGGGAATATAATACAGGGTCTGTTAATTCTATACCTCCTTTTCTTGCTTCAATCAAAGTGAAAAAAAATGGAAAAAATAGTAAGAGTGCAGATAAGCTGATCAATCCTATGATGGTTCTTGACCTGAAAGAACGGTACACCCAGGCATCTTTCCATGTAACCATGTATTTATCGTAGTTCTTATCAGCAGAAGTATTGTTATCCATGCAGTTTAGCCAGAAAAAAAGATAAGTTGTAAATATACATCAATAGTGCCAACGTACAAAAGCTTCCATGGCTGCATATTTTGTTAATCCTAATTCTGCATACAATTTAGCAGTGTTTGCATTTCTGTCTTCTGCTCTTTGCCAGAATTCGCGACTGTCGCTTCCCTGAAAAGGAACCATATCTTTTTGTGACTGATGAATAAAGATGCCGAACCTTTTTTTCATAACCTGATCAGGACTCATAGGTATTGCCATTTCAATTTCAGCAATATCCCATTCCTGCCATGCACCCTTATATAACCAAACCCAACAATCTTTTATCCAGACATCGCCTCTTTCTTTCAAGCGGCGCATACTTTCAAAAATAACATCCAGACAAACTTTATGTGTACCATGCGGATCGGCGAGATCACCCGCACAAAATATCTGATGCGGTTTTATTTTTTCGAGTAGTGCAATTGTCAATGAAACATCTTCTTCACTCATTGGATTTTTTTCTACTTCACCTGTTTCATAGAAAGGAAGATTGAGGAAATGAATATTTTCATCCGCTATTCCAACGTACCGGCAGGTGGCTTTTGCTTCACACCTTCTGATCAATCCTTTGATAGAACGGATATCTTTTGTATCCATCTGATTTTTCTTCTTTGAATGGATGAAATCAGCAGCATCAGTCAATATCTGTTTGCTTTTATGATTATCAATTCCGAATTGTTCTTCAAATCCAACAGCAAAGTCTAAGAATCGTGTAACAAACTCATCCGTAACAGCAATATTACCGCTTGTCTGATACGCTACATGCACGTCATGTCCCTGATCATGTAATCGCATAAATGTTCCACCCATGCTGATAATATCATCATCCGGGTGCGGTGAAAAAATCAGGCAACGTTTTGGATGCGGTTCACTTCTTTCAGGATGCGCAGGAATAAAAGCTTTTGGTTTACCGCCGGGCCATCCTGTAATACTGTCTCTTACTAAATAAAATACCTGAAGATTTATTTCATACGCTTCACCTTTCTCTACTAAAAGATCACCCAATCCGTTTTCATTATAATCATGTGCAGTTAGGCTTAGAATTGGTTTGTTGGTTTTTAAAGCCATGTGAACGACTGCCCGTTTGATCATAGCAGGGGTCCATTCACATTCACCAGTCAGCCATGGTGATTTGATACGTGTTAATTCTGATGCAGCATTTTCATCGATCACAAAAGTGCAGTCATTATGCTGTTGCAAAATACTGGCCGGAATATGTTCAGTCAAATGGCCTTCCACACTTCTTGCAACAATGGGAGCTTTCATGCCCCATGCCATCAATAATATTTTCTTTGCTTTCAAAATAGTGCTGATACCCATGGTTACAGCCATTCTGGGAACTTGTGAGATATTTTGAAATTCGTATGCATTGGCGATACGGGTTATATTATCCAATGATACCAAACGTGTTTTGGAGAAGATACTGGAACCGGGTTCATTAAAACCGATATGGCCATTGTTACCGATACCCAGAATTTGCAGGTCAATGCCACCCACAGCATCGATCATTTGTTCATATTTTACACAATGTTTTTTTATTTCTTCTTTAGGTAATGCACCATTGGGCATGTGAATGTTTGCAGGGTCAATGTCAATATGGTTGAACAAATGACGATGCATAAAACTCCAGTAACTCTGTAATGCTTCACGTTCTAAAGGATAGTATTCATCCAAATTAAAAGTGATCACATTTTTAAAACTCAAGCCTTCTTCTTTGTGTAATCGAACCAATTCAGCGTATAAACTGATCGGAGTTGACCCGGTCGCTAATCCCAAAACACAATCTTCTCCTTTCATGTTTTTTTCTTTGATCAGGTTGGCAATCTCTCCGGCAACAAAGGCAGAACCGTTTTTTGTATCGGGAAATATCTTAACAGGTATTTTTTCAAAACTGTCAATTAGGTCAATGTTGAATCTTTGATGAGACATATTTGCGTTTTTTTGCGGCATAAAGGTAAAATTATTGCAGCATTCTGCGTTAAAATAATCAATTCTAACTAAAACTTAATATTTGAAGCTGTAAACACGACTGAAAATTGAATTGAACAGAGATGCTAAGCAATCCAAAAAATGAAACTTATGATAGGTTGAAATTAAAAAAGATTCTCCAGTGTTGAAGAATCTTTTTTAAACATATTCATACGGAAATACTTATTCCACTTTAGTGATCTTGAGCATATTGGTAGGTAAGTGCAAATGAACAGGCGTACTGCCGGTACTAACTACAACATCGCCCTCATTTAAATACCCTCTTTCCTTTAAAATTTTGATCTGATCAAATATGATATCATCCAGACTGTTTTCTTCTTCATAATATATGGCACGAACCCCCCAGCTTAAGCACAATTGATTGACCAGAAACTCTTCTTTGGTAAAGATAAATAAAGGGGATTTTGGCCGGTAGCTGCTCAATGTAAATGCAGTGTAACCGCTTTGTGTCATACCCAACAATGCATTGGCATCTACATCTTTTGCGATCTTACAGGCATTGTAACAAACGGCATCACTTAAGAAAGAAGGAGAGTGGGGTTGTGGTCTTAGATCTTCTTCACGGTTATAACGATATTCAGTTTGTTCAACCTGACGTATGATCTTGCACATGGTTTCTACTACTAATGCAGGATGCATACCTGTTGCAGTCTCACCACTCAGCATTACTGCATCTGCACCTTCCAATACAGCATTGGCAACATCTGTGATCTCGCTACGGTTTGGTTTTACACGATCGATCATGCTTTCCATCATTTGTGTGGCCACGATAACGGGCTTACCGCGATGGATACATTTTCGGATCAGTTCACGCTGGATCAACGGCACTTGTTCAATGGGTAATTCAACACCCAGATCACCACGTGCGATCATGATGGCATCGCTTTCAACAATGATATCTCGGATATTCACCAATGCTTCGGGTTTTTCGATCTTAGCAATGATCTTTATTTTACTTTTCTTTTCTTGTATTTTACTGCGAAGAATAACAATGTCTTTTACGCTGCGAACAAAACTTAATGCCACCCAATCACATTTCTGGTCAATGATGAATTCAAGGTCTTCCAGATCTTTATCCGTCAATGCAGGTAAAGAGATTTTTGTATCAGGAAGGTTAATACCTTTTTTTGATGAAAGGATGCCGCCTAATAATACTTCAACTTTTACATCACCATCTTTTGTGATGTCAACTACTTTCACTTCAATTTTTCCATCATCGATCATGATGATATTCCCCACTCTTACATCACCGGCAAGGTTAGGGTAGCTTACATAAATTTTTTCTAAAGTGCCTACACATTTTGTATTGGTGAAAGTGAGTATATCACCTGCTTTTACATCCAATGCATTGTTTTCAATTTCTCCCACACGAAGTTTCGGTCCCTGCAGATCTGCCAGTATTGCAACAGTATAGGGTTCCTTATCATTTATTTGTCGCAGATACCCGATGATCTTGGCTTTGTCTTCATGCGTTCCATGCGAAAAGTTCAAACGAAAAACATTCACACCTGCTTTAGCAAGTTCCACTAATTTTTCGTAGGTATCGCAAGCAGGACCCACTGTTGCCACGATCTTTGTGCGGTGAGCGCTGTGTATAATTCCTGCTTCTTTATCCATTTGTTTGTACAAATACTTTTCAAGGTTTTTTGACATAGCAATTAATTAAATTTTACTGCTGTGATGACCGGTTATTTAGTGGATGCAACTGCCATCATCCGGTAAATGACATTCCGCATTATTATATTGAATTAAGTAGCTAACACTTTTACGATCTTCATCAATTCATCACTGATCTGCTGTTTTGCTTTTACTGCACTGTTCAATGGTGTGTAATGCATCTTATTATTTACAATTCCCACCATTACATCATGTGTGCCGTTCGTCAAACATTCAATGGCGTGATAACCCATTCTGCTGGCAATGTATCTGTCTAAGCAACTGGGAGAGCCGCCTCTCTGAATATGGCCGAGGATACAAATCCGTATATCCGCATTCGGTAAATTTTCCTGTATGATCTTTGAAACACCATTGGCACCGCCATATTCATCACCTTCCGTAACAACGATCAGGTTCACCAATTTTTTACGTTTCTCTTTCTCCAATAAATTAGATACCAATTGATCCAAAGTTGTTTTTTTCTCAGGTATCAGAATGTTTTCTGCTCCTGTTGCAATACCGCTGTGTAGTGCAATATATCCGGCATCACGTCCCATCACTTCCACAATGAACAAACGGTCATGTGCATCCATCGTATCCCTTATTTTATCAATGGCCTGAACCGCAGTGTTTACTGCAGTGTCAAAACCGATTGTAAAGTCAGTACCTGCAATATCTTTATCAATCGTGCCGGGTAAACCGATGCAGGGAATATCATATTCATTGCTGAATTTTTGCGCTCCGTTAAAACTTCCGTCACCACCAATCACCACTAATCCGTTAATGCCGTTCTTCTTTAAATTTTCGTATGCTATTTTTCTGCCTTCCGGTTCATAAAACTCAAGGCATCTTGCTGTTTTAAGGATGGTTCCGCCACGCTGAATGATATTGGCAACGCTGCGTGAATCCATTTTAACAATATCATCTTCCACCATGCCCGAATAACCACGCATGATACCGTACATTTCCATTCCATAATAAATCCCGGTTCTTACAATGGCACGTATCGCCGCATTCATTCCCGGTGCATCTCCTCCTGAAGTCAGTACGCCTATCTTAGTAACTTTTCGATTGCTGCTCATAACAAATAAAGAAATTATAAATACTCAATGAAATCAGATCAATTTATAAGCTTAATTAAAATCGATCGAAGCCGCAAAAATACGGAAATGATGATAAACCACCACCCAATAATTCAAATTATCATTTTGTAAACTATTTCAGCATACCTGTAAAATGTGCATATTTTTTTTCTTTTATCAATGAAGCAATTGTGTTTGAGATGATACTGATAAAATTATTTGCATTTAATTTTTTTATACGATGAAGCATCCTGCATTTGTTAACTGCATACAGTTATTTTATTTGAGGCATACTCTATAACTGAAATTGTTTATGTGTCATATCCATCAAACTTTTTTACTGAAGTTGCAACAGTAAAACGGATTTTTTTAAAGAAATTAAATATTTAATGACAGTTCTTTGTTGAAAAATAAAATACAAACATTTTAATCAGTACTTTTAATGCTCTATTTTAAAAATTCATCAAACATTTTTTATGAAAGGAAATATTTTAATACTTGCCGGAGGCGGACCTGCACCGGGTATTAATACAGTGATCAGTTCGGTTGCTAAAGTTTTTTTAAGAGACGGCTACAAAATAATTGGCCTTCACGATGGATATAAAAATCTGTTTACAGATAATCCATCTTTCATTGACATTGATTTTGAAATGGCCGACCGCGTCTTCAGCGTAGGAGGCTCTGTTTTAAGAATGAGCAGGTATAAACCGGCAGACTTAGAATTTAAAACAGATTTTTTTGTAAAAAATAACATCAAACTCTTAGTAACAATTGGTGGAGATGATACTGCTTCTACCGCCAATCGTATCAGTAAATATCTTGCAGACAGAAAATTCCCGATCCAGAACATTCATGTCCCTAAAACAATTGATAATGATCTTCCATTACCGGAAGGCCAACCTACATTCGGTTATCAGAGTGCCAATCAGGAAGGTGTAAGGATCGGTCGTACCATTTATGAAGATGCACGTTCTTCAGGCAACTGGTTCGTTGTTTCTGCAATGGGTCGTGAAGCAGGTCATTTGGCATTCGGTATCGGTGCTGCCTGTCATTATCCGATGATCATCATTCCGGAAATGTTTAATAAAACAAAGATTTCTTTGGATAAGATCACCAGCCTTATCATTTCTTCTATCATCAAAAGAAAAATATTGGGAATTGATTATGGTGTTGCGATCGTAAGTGAAGGTATTTTTCATTTTATGAGTGATCAGGATATTGAAGCATCAGGAATTCAATTCACGTATGATGAACATGGTCATCCTGAATTGGGAACGGTAAGTAAAGCACATATTTATAATATGCTCTTGCAGATAAGACTGAAGCAATTGAATATTGATATTAAAAGCCGTCCGGTTGAGATGGGTTATGAATTAAGATGTATCCCGCCAACTGCTTTTGATCTGATGTATTGCAGTTTGTTGGGTATCGGTGTGAAGAAATTATTTGATGATGGTATTACAGGCTGTATGGTAACTTCAGATCCTGCCGGTGATATCAATCCTTTATTTTTGAAAGATGTGGAAGATGCTTCAGGAAGAGTAAGAACACGTATGGTATCCATGGAAAGTCAGCGAGCAAAAATGGTGTTCTTCCACAGTATCCAATACTTAACTGAAGATGATATGGAAGAAGCAAAAAAATATTTTAAACATCCTGAAGAATATGATTTCAAAAAGATATTGAACTGGTAAAGAAAAGAGTCAGCCATCTAACAGATGCCTGACTCTTTTCTTTTTAAATGGTTAGAATTATAATTTAAAACATATTCTAAACGTAATAAATATAATTAACGGTCGTGGAGAAAAAAATAAGTCAGGCATCTGTTAGATGGCTGACTTATTTTTTACGCAACAGTGATACTCTTATCTAAATAAACATCCTGCACCAGATTCAATAATGTAACACCATCAGCAAATGGGCGCTGGAATGCTTTTCTTCCCAAGATCAATCCCATTCCGCCTGCTCGTTTATTGATCACAGCAGTGGTTACTGCTTCGCTGAGATCAGAAGCACCTTTACTTTCACCGCCACTGTTAATTAAACCAACTCTTCCGCTGTAACAATTCAATACCTGATATCTTGTTAGATCAATAGGATGATCGGTTGTTAATTTTTCATATACCAACGGAGAGGTCTTACCATGTTTGGTTGCCAAATAGCCGCCGTTATTAGTTGGTAATTTTTGTTTGATGATATCTGCCTGTAATGTAACACCAAGATGATTGGCCTGACCTGTTAAGTCAGCAGCGGCATGATAATCCACACCATCCACTTTAAATCCGTTATTACGCAGGTAACACCAGAGGATCGTTGCCATTCCTAATTCATGTGCATATTCAAATGCCTGTGCAACTTCCTGCAATTGCCTTGTACTTTCTGCACTTCCCCAATAAATAGTTGCACCCACTGCAACAGCTCCCATATTCCAAGCACTTTTGATATTTCCGAACATCACCTGATCATATTTGTTGGGCAGACTTAAAAATTCATTATGATTGATCTTTACAATGAAAGGAATTTTATGCGCATATTTTCTGCTCACGATTCCCAATACACCAAAAGTGGAAGCAACGGCATTACACCCACCATCGATAGCTAATTTTACAATATTTTCCGGATCAAAATAAATAGGGTTTGGTGCGAAAGATGCACCGGCACTGTGTTCTACGCCCTGATCAACCGGAAGGATACTGCAATGCCCTGTACCCGCCAAACGTCCGTGGCCTAATAGTGTTTGCAGGCTTTTTAAGGTTTGGTTGTTACGGTTACTGTTGATCCAAATATCATCAACATGTGTTGGAGATGGTAATGAGATACTTTTTTTATCAACTGTTTTACACTGGTGATCTAAAAGGTAAGATGCTTTGTCGCCTAAAAGATCGAGGATAATTTGATTCGCCATGGCAATTAATTTAAGAGAAAGAAATAAGATTGAATGCAATCGATTTTAATGTAACAAATTTAACTAAAATGTTGTTAGTTTGCTTTGATTATCCAATTTTTAATTCTGAGATAATGCATGCACAAACATTAATGTATAAACAATATTGTATGAAGAAAATAATTTGCTTGATGGCAGTAACCCTGATCATGATCAACAGTTTCGCACAATTAAAATACCCTGTTACAAAAAAAGTTGATCAGACCGATAATTATTTCGGAACCTTAGTAGCTGATCCTTACCGATGGTTGGAAAATGATAACAGTGATGAAACCAAAGCTTGGGTGAAAGAAGAAAATGCAGTTACGTATGCTTATCTGAATCAGATAACTTTTCGGGAAGGGTTCAAAAAAAGAATTGAAACAGTAAGTAATTATGCCAAGTATTCATCTCCGCAAAAAAAAGGAGAATGGTTTTATTTTTATAAGAATGACGGTTTGCAGAATCAAAGTGTTTTGTATCGTCAGAAAGGATTGGACGGTGCACCCGAAACGGTGATCGATCCCAATAAATTATCTCCCGACGGAACCACAAGATTGATCGGTTTCGTGTTGAATAAAAACGGACATTATGCAGCATGGGGCATTTCGAAAGGCGGCAGTGACTGGCAAACTTATTTTATTCGTGATATGCAGACAGGAAAAGATCTGGCTGATGAAATTGATTGGGTAAAAGTTTCGGGTATTGCATGGCAGGGTGATGGATTTTATTACAGCCGTTATCCGCCAACAGAAAAAGGGAAAGAATTATCCACTAAAAATGAAAACCATCAGGTATGGTTCCATGTGGTGGGCACGAATCAAAGCGATGATAAATTAATTTTTGAAGACAAATCAAATCCGCAGCATTTTAATACAGTCGGCACCAGTGATGATGAACGTTTTGTTTATTTATCGATCAGCGACAGAGGCAAAGGGTTTGACGGAAATGCATTGTGGTACTTGGATAATAAAAGTGCCGATAAAATATTTAAGCCCATTGTTAAAGAAGCAGGCAAGTATTTATATAATGTGATCGATAATGTGGGCGACAGGATTTTTATTGAAACAAATGATGGCGCACAAAATTCTAAATTGATAGCAGTGGATGCCGGCAAAACGGATGCAAAAGACTGGAAGACGATCATTCCTGAAAAAGCAGAACCACTGCAGGGTGTAGGTAGTGTGGGCGGCAAATTATTCGTCACTTATTTAAAAGATGTTACATCAAGAATTTATGTGTATGATTATTCAGGCAAACAAACAGGAGAAGTAAAATTACCTGCGTTGGGAAATGCAGGAGGCTTTGGCGGTGAGAAAGAAGATGCATTCACTTTTTATACTTTTTCCACTTTTAATTTTCCTCCAACGATCTATAAATATGATGTAGCAAGCGGCAAGAGTACCGTATTTCAAAAACCACAATTAAGTTTTGATCCTGCGGATTATACGGTTGATCAGGTGTTTTATGAAAGCAAGGACAAAACAAAAATACCCATGTTCATTGTTGCTAAAAAAGGGATGCTGAAGAACGCTAAGAATCCAACCATATTATATGGTTATGGTGGATTCAATATCAGTTCAACACCTGCATTCAGTGCATCACTCATTCCATGGTTAGATCAGGGCGGCATTTATGCTGTGGCTAATTTGCGCGGCGGCAGTGAGTACGGAGAAAAATGGCATGAAGCAGGAATGAAATTAAAAAAGCAAAATGTTTTTGATGATTTTATTGCGGCAGGAGAATACCTGATCGCACAGAAATATACATCACATGATTATCTCGCCTTGCGTGGCGGAAGTAATGGTGGATTATTGATAGGTGCCGTGATCAATCAAAGGCCTGACCTTGCAAAAGTGGCGATACCGCAAGTGGGGGTGATGGATATGCTGCGTTTCCAGAAATTCACTATCGGCTGGAACTGGATCGCTGACTATGGCAGCAGCGATAAAGCAGATGAGTTTAAAGCATTGTATGCCTATTCACCTCTGCATAATATTAAAGCGGGTGTTCAATATCCTGCCACATTAATCACCACTGCCGATCATGACGACAGGGTAGTACCTGCACATTCTTTTAAATATACAGCCACTTTGCAGGAAAAGAATGCAGGTAAAAATCCAACACTGATTCGCATCGATACCAATTCAGGTCATGGTGCCAGTAATACAGCAAAAAATATTGAAACCACTGCGGATATTTATTCTTTCATTTTATTCAATATGGGTGTAACACCGAAATTTTAAGTTTACATAATGCATGATAAAAGCTTCGGTATTTTTAAATACCGAAGCTTTTATTTTCAGTGCAAAAAAGAAACACATCTCTAAGATGCAAGAATGCAGTTGTTGGTTGTTTATTCACAAGAACAGAATATTCCATACAAGCACAGATGAACACAAAAAATATTTTTTGAATAAAATAAATTAAGAATATAAAATAATGAACAACTTTATTTTTGCAGTATAAAAATTAATACAATCTTCAATGAGGCGTGTCCCTTTTTTGTTTATAGCGTCAATAATATAAATACAATTTATTCCATAAGCTAAATAACTATTCTGCCATAACTGAAATTGAAATTCGAAAACTACTACTTAAGTATAGCTACAAGCTTTGGTCACCGAAACTGTGAAAACAGATCAAATTTGTAGTACTGACGAATATAGATTTTGTTACTTTTTCTTGTAGTCGAAATCACTATAAAATTCCTAAGCCACATTTAAAAGTTAAATAAGTAGTACCAATTCTCACCCTCTACGACTACATTAATTTATCGCATTCAATATTTCTTTGGATAAAAAACTACTTTTCTACTAAATAAGAAACTACTTAAAACTCAAATAATCTGCTATATTCTGCGTGGCTTGATGGTTGGAGCTTTGTGTTGTCAAAAGATCAAATGGTGGAAGTACTCGAGATAACTCATTTGAATCTACCCTTTAAAACATTACGTAAAAATTACTACTAAGAAATTTTTACACAAAACCATCAGTTATGAAAAACAAAATATTTTTAACATTGTTGATTGTTTTCAGCACAACAATTGCTCAATCACAACTACATGTAGGACTTGCCGCCGGTAGTGGAACAGACAAAAACTTTGTCACAGATGTACGCATCGGCTATCACAGTTCACAATTCCTGTTTGAAGCCCACGAAATCCTCGATCTAAGTAATGCAAAGCCTTGTTACTTCGGCGCAAGAGTGGGAAAAATGATTAACCTCAGTCCTTCCAGTTTCTTAATTCCAACAGCCGGTTATTATTATTCCGTTTTCACAAACGACAAGACTACTAAAGATGAAAATTATTACGAAGACCCGAGCCTGGTCAACAAATTTGTTTACGCTTTTGGTGTTATGTATGTATCAGGAAAATGTAGTATTGAAATCAGACAAATTAACAACACCTACCAGATGACCATCGGATTATGGAATATTTTAAAAAGAAAAAACTAATCCTATGAAAAACTTATTCATACTTTTCTTTCTGTTGCCATTATTTACAACGGCACAATATAAAATAGATAAGAACAAAATAATTACAGGATCATTGATAGCAGTATCAGGCGCAGCAACCGGATTCAATGAAACATTGATGCATCATTATTATAAGTTTAAAGCCAAATTTCCTAATGCAAATGATAAATGGTTTAATCCTGAAGAAAGCTGGGTGAATAAATACAAAGACGGTAATTGTGAAGAAGGAGACAAATTCCCATTGTCATCATCATTACTCTCATTTACAACCGATCAATACCATTTGAATGCAATGATAAGAGACGTATCATTGATAGCAGCCGTAACTTTTAAATTGGGAAATGGCGGCAAAAAACAAAAATTCATTTATTACGTGTATGACTTATTGTATTATTCAGCCTGCTATTCTCTGGGCTTCTATCTTACTTACGGTTCTTTTCACTAAAAATTATTGTCCAATATCAAACTTTGAAATTCCCTTGTAATCCTGTCTGACTAAAAAGTATTAGTAAACCAATCATCAGGAAATATTTCTCACTAACAAATTATATCAACAGTAAAGCTTTTTTTTACAGATGATGGGATGTTCTTAAAGGGAACATAATCTCCGAAGTTTTCTAACTTTGGAGATCTTTTTTAAATAACCTTTCAGCCTGCCATTTATTTCTGAATTACTATTCCTGCACGATAAATTTGTAATTCTTTTTGGTTCACTAATATTTTCTACTTTCATTTTATGAATAAAATTTTCATAACCGGTGCCAATGGATTTTTAGGACAACACCTTTGCCTTTACTTAGCTTCGAATGGCCAGAATGTAATAGCATCCGGAAGAGGGGTTTGCCGAATTCCATTAAGAGAAAAATTTGAATATGCTGAACTTGATATTACAGATAAAGAAGCAGTACAACATTGTTTGCAATGGCATCAGCCATCTGTCATCATTCATACAGCAGCTTTAAGCAAACCCGATGAATGTAATAATAACAAAGAATCCTGTCTATTAAATAATGTTGCCGCAACGAAATATTTAATTGAAGCAGCACAATCATTCGCACCTCATTTTATTTATACTTCTACTGATTTTATATTTGGTGAAAATGGTCCGCACAGTGAAGAAGATACACCTGCTCCTTTAAATTTTTACGGAGAGAGCAAGCTGATGGCAGAAAAATTGGTGAAAGAAAGTGATCTTTCGTTCAGCATCATACGACCTGTTTTCATGTATGGTGCTGTATGGGAAGGGATGCGTCCGAGTTTTTTACATTGGATAAAAAGTAATTTGGAACAAAAGAAATCCATTAGAGTTGTAAATGATCAGCAAAGAACACCCTCTTTTGTAAGAGATATTTGCAAAGGCATTGAGTCTGTTATTCAACATAAAGCAAAGGGAGATTTTCACTTGGCGGGAAAAGATATTATCTCTCCTTATCAAATGGCAATCAAGGTTGCAGATATTCTGCAATTAGATACCTCGCTGATCGAAAGTGTTGATTCGGAAAATTTTCATGAACCTGTACAACGTGCAAAAAGATCAGGGCTCAAAATCGATAAAGCCGTTAAATTTTTAGGGTATGCGCCGGTTAGTTTTGAAGAAGGGATCAAGTTAACCTTTTCTGCACCCGTAAAATCTTAACATAAACTTCATCTACAGCAATTATAAGGTGGTAAATTTGAGTAAGAATGATGATCATTCTTTTAAGCCGCTACCATGCATTCATCGTTGCAACGATATTTTGCACTTCGCATTAAAAACTTATTCAATCACCTGCATGATTTTGAGTTAACAGGAGAGGAAGTTCCTTTGCATGATTTCAGATTGGAATTAAAAAAATTAAAAGCCATCATCAAATTCCTGAAGTCTATTTATCCCAGGCAAAAATTCAAAAGACCGATTCATTTATTGGGCTCTGTTTTTCAGCATGCAGGTGAAATAAGAGAATATCAGTTATTACAGCAATGGTTAAAGAGTCATCAATTAGAGCATCTTACAAAAGAGTATTTTCCTGAAGAGAAAATGCAGAAGATGATTCTATTGTTTCAGCAACGCTCAGTTTCCTATAAAACCGATCTGAAAGAAGTGATTGACAGTTGCAGCAAATTTATTCAAACAACCAATAAAATCTTACCGGAACAATATGTGATTGGGTTGAATGCAAAGATCGATAAGTTATTGCATAAACATGTATCTGACAATGATTGGCATGAACTCCGGAAAATGATCAAACAATGGATGTATGCAGTGAACTGGATACCTGATGAAGAACAAACAAAATCAGATTCACAATTTTCTTTTTATAATAAATTACAGGAATCAATCGGGCATTGGCACGATATGAAAGTGATCAAAGAAACTTTATATGAAAAACAAATTCACCTTTCTCCTGAAATTGAAATACAAAAAGATCTCAATAAAGCATGGGAAAAATTAAATCATTCGCTTCGTTACAGAGAAAAACAGGTAACAGAGATGCTTTCAAAATCTCTTGCAGCTATTTGATCAGTTTTATTGGCAAAAATATTTCTGCCAGCATACATCTTGCACTGCCTCCGCCATTTGATTCAATGGTTGAAATATCAGCATGTAAAATTTCATTGAATGAACGTAACTGCTGTAACTGTTGTGCAGTAAGGCTTTCAAACGCCTGTGTTGACATGACAAGGAATTTTTTATTCTCTTTATTTTTCACCTGCAGCATATTGCCAGCAAAATGATTCATCTGATCAAAACTGATATTGATAATTATTTTCCCGCTTTTTTGGATCGAAGTAATAACAAGATCCTTTTCTGTTTTGTAGGAGATAGAATCAAGGCAGATCACAACATATTGATCAGCCACACACATCATCACATTGGTATGATAAATGGGTTGCTCTTGTTGATCTACAGCAATAAACGAAACAGGAGTGTAATTAAATTGATTGCAAAATTCTTCCACTAATCTCTGATCCGTTCTTGGAGATAAACAGGCGTAAGCAATTTTATTATCTCTGTCCAGCACCATACTTCCTGTTCCTTCAAGAAAAATATCTTTTGATTCATAATGACTGAAATCATTGGTAAGTGCTACAGAAAATTTATTATCAATTATTTCCAATACATGTTTCTTTCTTTCGGTCCTTCGATTTTCTGCGAACATGGGATAGAGGCAGATGGTTCCGTCATCATGAAAAGATATCCAGTTATTCGGAAAAACAGAATCAGGGGTATGCGGTGTTAACGTGTCTTGCACAACAGTTACATCCATACCATTCTTTTGAAGCACAGCAACAAATGCATCAAATTCCTGCATCGCTCTTTCAGCAATAAGATCATCTTTTGATGCAATTTGAAAACTGTTATTCACTGCCGTTTGTGCATTGTATTCAAAACGCACGGGCCTAATCATTAATAAGTGTGAAGTGTTTTGCATAAAAGTTTTTATTCTTCTATAATGATTCTCTTAGAATCGGCATACTCATACAATGAAATCCTCCTCTTGCTCTTGATAATTCTGCAGAAGGCATCAATATCAATGTATCTTCAATTTCAGCGGCGGTAATACTGCCTTCTTCGAATTGCTGAATCAGGTCTTTACCATAGACTATTTTGAAACCCGCTTCCTGAAAGGCTTCTGAGGTTTTATCGTTTCTGTCGTATCCCAATACAACCCCTTCTTTTAATGCCAATAAATTACAGGAATCAGTCCATTGTTCTCTTGCATTGTAAGGGAATTCATTATTACCCGAAAAAATAAATTTGATTTCTTCTTTGCAATGAAGATCTGTTTTACTGATGTCGTATAATAAATCTTCCAGGCTTTCAAAACTCGCCGGTGTATCCGGATTTTTTTTATGGAACTGAAGGATCTTTATTTTTTCTTCTTTTTTAATTTCCAAAGCGCGTTCTACAACATCCACATCTTCATGCTTAACGGCTTTACGTGAAAAATTACCCAACATCACCCAAACATTTTTCTTCACTTGTGTAAACACCGTATCGATATGCATGTAATCTCGTTTCTTCGGGATTTTGATGATGGTTACTTTATTCATGATTCCTTTCTCAAATATCGTACTGGTAATCTTTGCAGCTGCTTCAGAAGAAGTCCGTTCACTGATACCAACCAATAAATGATCATTGCTCACCACCATGATATCTCCGCCTTCTAATGTGATTTTTTTATCATCTTCTTCTTTTGGCAATAAAAAACTGAAATGAGAATCGGACAGTTCAATAATATTTTCACGATAGGAGATGAAAAAAGGATGATTAAAGAAAATGTATTTTGCCAGCAATGCCTCTCTTGTTCTCGCTTTTTTTGCAGGTTTATTCAGCAACACATGATCTTTGATGATGATACCGATATCTCTTGTAAAAATAAAGTTAGGGATAGGAGCAAATAATAAATTCTTTTCGATATTCGATCCTGAAATAAAAGTCTTCGCCAATTCAATATTGTTGTAGGAGAGCAATTCCTTTTGTGTAATGTACGTGCAGCCTTCGATTGCACAAACAGATGCCACCAATTTTGATTTGATATTTTCATCAGATAAAATATCAGATAAAAGCCATTGCAATTCAATCACTTTATCGGAGCAAAAAAAATCAGGGTGCTCAGGTTTATAAAAATTCCTTTTATTTTCAACTGCATCGATATTTTTAAGTTTGCCTTTTATTATTTCCGGGTCTAAAAAATACAAAAGGATCTTCGTGTAATGATCGTATTCATCTTTTCGGATGGTATCGAGATGCACAATATCTTCAAATAACCAATCCTGTGCTTTGGAAGGAACTACTTTGCCCAAGCCGCTGTCGGGGCTATGCACCAATAAACGTTTTAAAGTGCCTATTTCAGAATTAACAAAAAGGCTTTGTCGTATTGAACTCATACAATAGATTGACTGATTAATTTAATAAATAACAATAAAAGAAAGACGGATAATGAGTCACAACTTAATGATCGGGCATAGAATTCAGGCCGCGGTACATCCAGGAAAAATGAGATGGTGACGATGTTATAATAATAACTGTTTGCATAATCAGGATTGCAAGATACAATTTTCAAACAAAATCCTTATTCTGCTCAAATTATATTATCCGAAAATAGTTTAGTTTACATTTGAAGTATCATATTTGATTGCATGAAGCTTGTCATCATCAACATACAACAATTGGTCAATGTTCGAAAAGAGAGCAAGGTTTTGCGGGGAAAAGAACTGGCAGAACTGCCGATAGTAGAAAATGCTTATCTGGTCATAGAAAATGGTTTGATCTGCGAATACGGTTTGATGAAAGATTTATCCATTGATCTGCACACGACCAAAGTATTTGATGCAGATGGTCAATTTGTTTTACCTGCATGGTGTGATAGTCATACACATCTTGTTTTTGCAAAAAGCAGGGAAAACGAATTTGTAGATAAAATAAAAGGATTCAGCTATCAGGAAATAGCAGCAAGAGGAGGTGGTATTTTAAACTCTTCGAAAGCAGTACAGGAATCTTCGGAAGAAAGTTTATTTAACGATGCATGGAAAAGGTTACATGAATTAATTCAATTAGGAACAGGTGCCATTGAAATTAAAAGCGGTTACGGATTAACAACTGATGCAGAACTGAAAATGTTGCGAGTGATCAAGTGTCTTAAAGAAAAATCACCCATTCCTGTTCGCTCTACATTTTTGGGAGCACATACTTTTCCCGCTGCATTTGTAAATGATCATCAGGGTTATATTGATCTGATCATTCATGAAATGTTACCCATTATTGCAAAAGAGAATTTAGCTGATTATATTGATGTGTTTTGCGAAGAAGGATTTTTCAATACGGATGAAACAACAACAATTTGTAATGCCGGTATCAAATATGGATTGCAACCAAAGATTCATGCAAATCAGTTTTCCGGTGGCGGCGTAACAGTTGGAGTAAATGTAAATGCAATCAGTGTTGATCATTTAGAAACAATGGATGATAATGAAATTAAAATTCTGTCAGAATCAAATACTATCGGAACTTTGCTGCCATCTGCAGCTTTCTTTCTTCGCATGCCCTTTCAACCGGCAAGAAAATTAATTGAAGCAGGCTGTTCTGTCGCATTGGCTTCAGATTATAATCCGGGAACTTCACCAAGCGGAAACATGAATTTGGTTATTTCGATGAGTTGTATACAAATGAAAATGTTGCCGGAAGAAGCCATTAATGCAGCTACGATCAACGGTGCTTATGCGATGGGGTTAGGCGATATTGCAGGAAGCATTACGGTAGGCAAAAAGGCGAATTTGATTTTTACAAGACCAATACCTTCCCTTGCTTATCTTGCTTATGCATTTGGTACTGATTTAATTGACAAAGTAATGATCAACGGGAATTTTATCAATAAATAAAAAGGTTACTTTTAAGAAGTATGAAACACCTGAAAGTTTATCATAAAGAAGATATTTTATCTGTCACAAAACTTCGACGTTTTGAAACCAAGCTGGGTGAACGTTTGCAGATCATTGAAAATGCAAATGATATTGAAACCTCTATTCGAAACTCAACAGCCAAATTTGTTTTGATAGGCGTGCCTGAAGATATTGGCATCAAAGCAAACTTAGGAATTGGTGGTGCAGACAGTGCATGGCTTTCTTTCTTAAAATCATTTCTCAATATTCAAAGCAATGATTTTTTGGATGGAAGTGAGATTTTATTGGTAGGGCATTTTGATTTTTCTGATCTGGAAAAAGTAATTGAATCTAATGCCCCGCATTTTGATGAAAGGATAGATGCACACCGTCATGCAGTCAATACAATCGATGATGAAGTCGAACAATTGATTCATATCATCACACAAAACAGAAAATTACCGATCGTGATCGGAGGCGGGCATAATAATGCATATCCCTGCATCAAAGGAGCAGCAAAGGGTTGGCATAAAGCCGGAGTGATTGAATTGGCGCAGATCAATGCCATTAATCTGGATGCACATGCCGATTATCGTCCGATGGAGGGAAGACATAGCGGTAATGCTTTTCGTTATGCAGAAGAAGACGGTTATCTCGAAAAATATTGTGTGATCGGATTACATGAAAATTATATCACACAAAATACATGGATGGATATTGTGAACAATCCATTTGTTGACTGCATTACTTTTGAAGATATTTTTCTGCACGAAAAAAGAAATTTCATTCAGTCCGTTGCCCATGCAACTGGATTTACGGATGATACACTTTGCGGAATTGAATTAGACCTTGATGCGGTTGAACATACTCTAAGCAGTGCTACTACACCTGTAGGTATTACTGCAAACCACGCCAGACAATATTTGAATTTTGTTGCATCAGACAGCAAGCCTGCTTATTTACATATTTGTGAAGGTGCCACACATTTATCTGATGGAAGAGAAGACCATTCCACAGGGAAACTGATCAGCTATCTGGTAAGCGATTTCACAAAAGCCATTCTCATGCAATTGAATGCATAAGCGGGTTTTAGGGAAGTTTAAAACATTTTTTGTATTTTCAGCTTCTTAACCATCAAGTTTAACTGCTATTTTACATGAAGAAGCTGACAGGTCTATTTATATTCTCCTGTTTTTGCTTATATCTTAATGCTCAAACATTTGCATTCGATCTTTCAAAAAAGAAAGACCCATTCAGCTACAATCTTCTATATGTATTGAATGATGCTCCTTTTAAATTCCTGCATATAAAAGGGAAACTGTTAACTAAGACAGATTCTGTTCATTTAAAATCAGAGATCTATCAGAATAAAATTCTATTGTCCGGTGCATCAACAGCCAGATATGTACAGGACAGCACTTTTTACATTGAATATTTTTTTGGTGAGTTTATGAATATGGATGATGCATCAGAAGCTTTACAATCTCTTACAGAAAAGGTTTCAAAGTCAATGAATAAAAGGGTAGTGGTACTTCCGCATGATTGGGGGGAGGGTGGTGAGGTCATCAAAGAAAATAAAATATCCTATGCATTGCACAGCGGTTTTTTTCATTATAATATTTCCATACAAATAACAAAAGTGCTGAAAAGAGATTCATATCGTTTGGTACTACAAGTTTACAGCGGAAGGCCATTTTATTATAACTGGATCATGAAAAATGAGCCCTATGGTGGTTTTAATTTTATTAATTATGTGAAGAAGACCTATACTTTTTTTGAAACTGTTTCATCCGGTTGCCCTACTGATATTCCTGGATATAGCTGCAACGGAAAATCACTCTCAAACGATACCACTTTCATTAACTATAAAAAAAACGGTTTCGAAGGATTGATGAATGCAAGAACAGAATATGATGTAACATTCAGCAATCTACGCTCAGGATTAAGTAGTGAATATGTATATTATAATGTTCCCTATAAATATCCCTGTTTAAGGAAAATAGCTTTTGTAAAATTCGAAGACGTAGATAAATCAAAAAGGAAAACTATCATCATTTCATTGATTGAATTACCGAGAATGAATTCTTTGATCCCTTCACAAAAGAAAGAGTATGTGATCGATTTCAGTTTCGCTTATTGATTGTTTTCCAGCTCCATGATCTTCTCAAACAGTTGTTCGTATTGAGTATTCGCTGTCTTTAACTGTTCCTGTACTGCACTATAACTCTTTTCTAATTGTGAAAATTTATTGGATTCTTTATAACTGTCGGGGTTGGACAGATCAGATTCTATCTGTGTTTTCTGTTGATTAATTTTTACGATATCTTCTTCTAATTTTTGAAACTTCCTTTGCAGGTTTTGCAATTCTTTGCTCTTAAACCCAGAAGAAGAATTATTTGCGACCTGTTCATGTTTCTTGACAATTGCTTCTTGTTTCTTGTCACTTGCCTCTTGCTTCTTGCTACTTGTTTCTTGTTTCTTTACACTTGCTTCTTCATTCTTCACTTTAGCATTCTTCTGCTTTGCCATTCTTTCTTTCCATTCAACCCATTCGAGATACGTTCCTTTAAATTCTTTTATCTCATGATCAACAATTTCCCAAATTTTATTAGCAGTCTTGGAAATAAAGAAACGATCATGGCTTACCAATAAGAAACTTCCTTCGTATTTATTCAATGCATCTGCCAATAATTCAACTGAATGCATGTCTAAGTGATTCGTAGGTTCATCCAACAATAAGAAATTACTCTTGCTTACAATAACTTTAGCCAATGCCACACGTGCTTTTTCACCACCGCTTAATACTTTGATTCTTTTATCTGTATCATCACCGCTGAATAAAAAACAACCCATCAAACTTCTAAGTTCCAATTCTGTTTTATTGCTGCCGCATTCTTTCATTTCATCCAAAATGGTATTGTTGATGTTCAGTGCTTCCAGCTGATGCTGCGCATAAAAACTTTCTTCCACATTGTGCCCCCAGTTTCTATGTCCTTCATATTTTTCAGTACCGGCCACAATCCTTAATAAGGTCGATTTACCTTTTCCGTTTGCACCGATCAATGCAATCTTATCGCCTCTGTCAATTTCAATACTGGTATTTTTTAATATTTCAATATTGCCGAAACTTTTCGAAATATGTTTCAGTTCACAAATGATCCTGCCGGGTTGTTTATCTACTTGAAAATTGATCTTGATATTCGGTCTTTCGATCTCTACATTTTCAATTCGTTCTATTTTATCCAATCTTTTCATCACACTCTGTGCAGCAGCAGCCTTGCTGGCTTTGGCTTTGAAGCGTTCAATGAATCTTTCCTGCTGACGGATATAATCCTGTTGGTTCTCGTAAGCTTTTTGCTGCAATTCTACTCTCACTTCTTTTTCACGTTCATAATATTCATAATCGCCAGTATAAATATGCAATTGCTGTTGATATAATTCAACGATCTTATTCACCATTCTGTTCAAGAAAAATTTATCGTGACTAACAATCACTACACTTCCCTGATAATGTTTTAAATATTTTTCTAACCATTCGATAGATGGGAGATCAAGGTGATTGGTAGGTTCATCCATCAATAAAACATCGGGCTGTTGTAAGATCATTTTAGCCAATAACACACGCATTCTCCATCCACCACTGAATTCTTTATAAGGCCTTGTCAGATCTTCATTTGCAAAACCCAATCCCTGCAACACTTCTTCTGTGCGATGATGAATGGTGTAGCCACCCAGCATTTCCAATTCATGCAGTTTATCAGAATAATCGTGTAATAATTTTTCATCAGAAGTTTCTTCCAATTCTTTGCCTAATAATTCGATCTCCTTTTCCAATTGCTTTACTTTTTCAAAAGCACCCATGGCCACTTCAAGAATAGAATCATTCGTGTCAAAACTCAATAAATCCTGATGTAGATAACCGATCGTTGTATCCCTGCCTTTTTCAACAGTGCCTTTTGAAGGAAGATATTCCCCCACCAAAACCTTCAACAGCGTGGATTTTCCCGTGCCGTTATAGCCGATCAATCCGATCCTTTCACCCGGATTAATATGCCAGGTGGCATCTTCAACAATCAATCTTGCGCCAAATTCAAATGTGAGATTTTGTAAACCGATCAGCATATCAATTAAAAATTTTTCGCTGCAAAGGTAATTGGATGAGGCGCATTTTTTGTTTTACTTTTGATAAACAATTCACATTGTATGAAAAAACTATTTGTTTGCGCTTTCATAACAGCTGTTACAGCTTGTAGTTGCGGAGAAAAAAAAGATCAGACAAATAACCAGACAAACACGTTGAAACCCATTACTGCAAATCCCGGATTTAATCAGGAATTTGCAAACCTGATGAATGATTATTACAGCCTAAAGAACAATTTCATTTCCGAGAATGACACAATGATCAATAAATATTCAAAACTTTTAATGACCGATGCCGATAGCCTGCACTTCACTGAATTCAGGGCTGAGGACAATATTCTTGATTTTGCAAAAACCACTGCTGCAAATATGTCGGGCGAATTACAAGGCTTATTAGGAGAGAATACGATCGAGAATAAACGTAAATCCTTTTATACTTTAAGCGAACAATTATATGATTTGGTAAGAACAGTTCAATACGATCAAGAACCTGTGTATCGTTTTCTTTGTCCTAAGGCTTTTGATAATACAGGGGCAACTTGGTTAAGCAATTCAACTGAAATTAAAAACCCATATTCACCAAAGGATATGCTTAACTGCGGATCAATAACAGATACGATTGATTTCAAAAAAAAGTTAACTAATGAACTTTGACCGCTTCTTTGGGCTTGTATTCCAAAATTACTTTTGCATTTGTTTTTTCATCTGAAGTAATGAACACTTCATATCTTTTTCTGTTGGGGGTTGTAATCACCATCAGTGCTGTGTTTGGCGGAATATCTCCTAAATTATCAGCAACAGTAATAATTTCATGAATCGGATGCTCTTCGTCCAATTGTATTTTTAAAGTGATGGGTGTATAGCTTAATCTTCCGTGATTAATGACGAGTTCATTGTTATGATAAACAGTTATGGTATCATTGTCAATTTCTCCGTTATCGTAATAATCAATCTGCACCTGCTTTTCATCGATCTCTATTGTTCTGACAAGGTTGTTGGACCTTTCTTTTAAAACCTTCGGAACACCAATTGCAATATTTTTGTTGATCGCTTTTTCCTGCCTTCTCAGCGTATCGGGCGGTAAAGAAATTGTTTTCTGAGTGATGGCACTGTCTTTTTTTACTATAGTTTTTTTAGGAATGATAAATGCCTCAGCTCCAGGTTTAACAGCTGGTTTATTTGTAACAGGCGCATTATTTTGCTTTGATGCCGCATTTGTTTTGGGTGCTGTTGTTTTTGCGATCGGTGCTGAATTTGCAGTATGATTAAGCGACTGTTTATTAGTAACCGTATCTTTTTTGGGGGTAGCTGCAGGTTTGGTGTTTGTATGTGTTTTCTTTAATAAGAATGGTTCTTTTTCAAAATCAGTGGTGGTTACTTTTTCCAAATAGATTGAACCGCTTCCGCAATCTGTTTTTTGCTCAGCATTCTGACTGGTATAAGAGCCGGAAAGTATTTCTAATTTGCCGGATTTGGTATAATCCAAATAACAGGTCATTAAACAGGCAACGGACTGACCGCTCATTTTAAGATCGAGCATTTTTGTTTCTTTCAATAACACATTTTTGGTAGCAATTCTGAAAATGCCGTGCAAAGAAGCTTTGCCGTAGAATGACTTTTCTTTATAAGAATACGTAACACCTTCTAAACTTCCATCGCTGAGTTGGTTAATCTGAACCTCGTATTTATATCGATCCTCAACAAATTCACCACTTAAAGGATTATAATCCTGTTGTACAAAATATCCCCTCCAAATGCCCGTAAGCTTTTGTGCATAAGAAAAAGAGGAAAACATGAAAACCAACAGAAGGGTAAATGTCAATCTCATCCAACAAAACTAAGCCTGCTGAATGTAGAACGCTTATAAAGAAGCGTTAAGGTTTTTGAAATGAATATTCATCTTAAAGCGATTCTCTGCGTTGGAATTGTTACTTTTGCATCTCATTTTTGATTTGAGTAAGAATAATATGATCAACATTAGTTTCCCGGACGGAGCAGTAAGAGAATATGAAAACGGCGTTACTGCATCAGATATTGCTAAATCTATCAGTGAAGGACTGGCAAGAAAAGTATTAGCCGCAAAAGTTAATGGCATAGTTTGGGATTCTACAAGACCCATTACTACTGATGCTTCTTTACAATTACTGACATGGGATGATGCGGAAGGAAAAAACACATTTTGGCACTCTTCAGCACATCTAATGGCTGAAGCGGTTGAGACTGTTTTTCCGGGCGTTAAATTCTGGGTTGGTCCTGCCTTAGATAAAGGATTTTATTATGATATGGATCTTGGTGATAGAAAATTAGTAGAAGAGGATCTGGTGATGTTAGAAAAGAAGATGAATGAATTGGCGAAGAAAGGCAACATTTATATCAGAAAAGAAATTCCAAAACCTGAAGCTGTAAAATATTTTGCTGATAAAGGAGATGAATACAAATTAGATTTATTAAATAATTTGAATGATGGTGAAATTACCTTTTATACACAAGGCAATTTTACTGATCTCTGTCGCGGGCCTCATATTCCGAATACTAATTTTATCAAAGCCATTAAGCTCACCAATATTGCGGGTGCTTATTGGAAAGGAGATGAAAAAAATAAACAGCTTACACGTTTATATGGTATCACGTTCCCGAATCAAAAAGAACTGGATGAATATCTGGCAATGTTGGAAGAAGCCAAGAAGCGCGATCATAGAAAATTAGGAAAAGAGCTCGGTATTTTTACGATGGATGATGATGTAGGCCCCGGATTACCTTTATGGTTACCGAATGGAACTGTCATCATTGAAGAATTAGAAAAATTAGCAAAGGAAACAGAAGAAGCTGCCGGTTATAAGCGTGTTGTTACACCGCATATTGCTAAAGAAAATTTATACATAACGAGCGGACATCTTCCGTATTATGCAGATAGTATGTTTCCTCCAATGGAAATGGATGGAGAAAAATATTATCTGAAGGCAATGAACTGTCCGCATCATCATAAGATTTATGATGCTGAACCAAAAAGTTATAAGGATCTTCCATATAGATTGGCTGAATATGGGACTTGTTACAGGTATGAACAAAGTGGTGAGTTATTTGGATTGATGCGCGTTCGTTGCTTACACATGAATGATGCACATATTTACTGCACGAAAGAGCAGTTCTTTCAGGAATTCAAAGCGGTGAATGATATGTACCTGAAGTATTTCAAGATATTTGGGATCGACAAATACGTGATGCGTTTATCATTGCATTCTCCTGAAAAGTTAGGGCAGAAATATGTGAATGAACCCGAATTATGGATCGAAACCGAAGCAATGGTTCGTCAGGTTCTGATCGATACAAATACACCTTTTGTTGAAGTGTATGATGAAGCTGCATTTTACGGACCAAAAATAGATGTACAAATTTGGAGTACTATTGGTAGAGAATTTACTTTGGCAACCAATCAGGTGGATTTCAACTCGGGTCGTAAATTTAAATTGGCTTATACAACCCAGCAAAATGATACAGATATTCCATTAATCATTCATCGTGCACCTTTGGGAACACATGAACGTTTTATAGGATTTTTATTAGAACATTATGCCGGTAAATTCCCTACATGGTTAGCACCTGTGCAGGTAAAAATTTTACCGATCAGTGATAAATACTTAGATTACGCAAAAGAAGTTAAGGCAAGCCTTCGAAGAGAAGGCATCAGGGTAGATATAGATGATCGCAATGAAAAGATAGGTCGCAAAATCAGAGAAGCAGAATTAAGCCGTGTTCCCTATATGCTGATAGTTGGTGAAAAAGAAATGGAAGATGCAAAACTTTCAGTGCGCAGGCAAGGCAAAGGAGATATCGGTGTGCAATTATTGGAAGAATTCATGAATACGATCATAGATGAAATCAAAGAACGTAAATCAATAGAATAGAAAAAATCTTATTATTTTTAACAAATTAATTTTTAACCAAACAAGTATTAATGGCATTACCATTTAGAGGTGGAAGCGGGGGCGGAGGAAGATTTAACCCCAGATTTCAAAGACAACAAGAACCGGAACACAAGATCAATGAAAGAATACGTGCTTTACAAGTACGTTTAGTTGGAGAAAATGTAACAATTGGTGTTTATCCTACACATGAAGCTTTAAAAATCGCTCAGCAACAAGAAATGGATTTAGTGGAAATTTCTCCTAATGCAGATCCTCCCGTTTGTAAAGTGATCGATTATAAAAAATTCCTCTACGAAAAGAAGAAGAAAGAAAAGGAAATGAAAGCCAACGCCAAGCAAAGCGAAGTAAAAGAAATTCGTTTTACACCCGGCACGGATGATCATGACTTTGATTTTAAAGCAAAACATGCTGAAAATTTTTTGAAGGATGGCAATAAGGTAAAAGCCTATGTTCAATTTAAAGGACGTGCCATTCAATTTAAAGAAAGAGGAGAATTGGTATTATTGAAATTTGCCGAAAGATTAGCAGAAGTTGGTCAGCCGGAAGCTTTACCGAAATTAGAAGGGAAGAGAATGTTCCTGATGCTCACACCTAAAACAACTAAGAAGAAAAAAGAAGCATAAAATTCCGTATAATATGAAACACCCTGCACTTTTGTGGGGTGTTTTTATTTTCACTCACTCCTGACTATTCATAAAAGTAAGTAACTTGTAAAATGTGCTAAGAGATTTGTGTTAGTTAAAGTAAATCACCGTTGTCAATAGGGAAACAGCTTATTTTAACAATTATATTAGATTGCAAAATTCTTCCAATTTTGAAATACTTTTTATTATACATTTCATTGTTGGGGTTTATTAAAATAACCGCACAGCCAAGAATCAATTCATTTACTCCTGTTAGCGGTTCAGTAGGCACTACCGTTACCATTTCAGGTACAGGATTTAATACATTTCCCACTAATAATATTGTAATGTTCGGCGCAACAAAAGCAACAGTTACTGCAGCAAGTGCTGCCAGTTTAACAGTAACTGTACCAACTGGTGCCAGCTTTGGGCCTATAACCGTATTAAATACTTCTTCAGGTTTAGCTGCATGCAGCTCGCAGTTTTATACACCAACATTTACTCCTAACTCGGGAAATATCATTACTACAGATTTGGCTACAAAAGTTGATTTTACTACAAGTACAAATCCTTATGCAGTAGCTATCGTAGATATTGATGGTGATGGCAAGCCTGACTTGGTTGTTGCTAATTATTCAACAAATAGTATTTCAGTATTTCAGAATACCAGTATAAGTGGCAGCATCACAACTAATTCTTTTGCGGCTAAAGTTGATTTTGCTACCGGAACAAATCCTTCTTCAGTCGCCTTTGGTGATATAGATGGTGATGGAAAACCGGATTTAGTTGTTACTAATTATGGCAATAATACCGTATCTGTATTTCGTAATACCAGTATTAGGGGCAGCATTAATTCTGGTTCTTTTGCTGCTTCTATTGATTTTACCACCGGAACAAACCCTTCTTCAGTCGCCATTGGAGATATTGATGGCGATGGCAAACCTGATTTGGTTGTTGCTAATTATTCAACAAATAATATATCAGTATTTCATAATGTATGTATTAGTGGAAGTATTACACTCAATTCTTTTGATGCAAAAGTTGATTTTGATGCCGGCTTATTGCCTTCCTCGGTTGCTATAGGAGATATAGACGGAGATGGCAAGCCTGATTTGGTAACTGCAAATGGAAGAAGTTATACAATTTCAGTATTTCGCAATACAAGCACTGTAGGTACTATCAATTCAAGTTCTTTTGCTGCTAAAGTTGATTTTGCAACTGCTGTATTACCTTACTCGGTAGCTCTTGGAGATTTAGACGGAGATGGCAAATTAGATATAGCAGTATCCAATGAAAGCAATAATACCGTCTCTGTATTTCATAATACGAGCAGCAGTGGCAGTATCAATTCAAATTCGCTTGCTGATAAAGTGGATTTTAAAACCGCCTTCTTACCATTTTCGGTAGCTATTGGAGATATAGACGGAGATGGCAAACCGGATTTGGTTGTTGCAAATACAGATAGTGCTACTGTTTCTGTATTACGCAATAAATGCATCAGTGGTAGTATTAATTCAAATTCTTTTGCTGCTAAAGTTGATTTTAGAACAGGGGATGCTCCTTATTCAGTTGCTATTGGTGATATCGATGGTGATGGCAAGCCTGATCTGGTTGTTGTGAATTATACCAGCAATACAGTTTCAGTATTTCGCAATACACCAACTTTTCCACCTATCAATTTAAGTTACATAACACCTGATATTTATACAAAAGGTTCGGCTATTCCTCCTTTGCATCCAACGACAAGTGGAGGAGTTGTTACAAACTATAGTGTGAGTCCTTCATTACCTGCGGGCCTGAGTATTGACGCAACCACAGGAGTAATTAGTGGAACACCGACAGTATTGATCAGTGCCACAAATTATACAGTTACAGCAATGAATGTAGCAGGAAGCGCCACTGCAATAATTAATATTACAGTGAATGATATTTTACCGGTTGTGAATTATACCACCCCGAATATTTTCATAAAAGGTAAATCAATCAATCAATTGATTCCTGTAAGTAGTGGGGGAGCTGTTATTAATTATAGTATCACTCCTGCATTGCCAAACGGATTAAATATGGATGCCGTAACAGGCATCATCAGCGGAACACCAACTGTATTGAGCAGTGCAGCAAATTATACAATTACGGCAACCAACAGCGGGGGTATTGCTAAGGCTGTGCTTAATATAGCAGTCATTAAAATGTCTGACCCAACGATAACAATCAATGGTTCTTCAACGATTTGTGATGGCAGTATTGCTTTACTTATCTCAAGTGAAACAACAGGAAATCAGTGGTATAAAAATGGGGTGTTGCTCGTTGGTGCAACTTCACAATCTTATTCAGCTACAATTGCAGGAACATATACTGTTGTTGTATCAAATTCATTTGGCGATGTTACTAATCCAAGCAATGCAATTAGTATTACTGTTAATCCGAAACCTGTAATCAAATTCTCATTGCCGATTGTTTGTTTGCCTGATGGCGTCGCACAGTTTCATGATTCTTCTACTATTGCAGATAATTCTCAATTGAGTTATTATTGGAATTTTGATGATGGCAATGACCCAACTCCATCAACACTTCCCAACCCGCTTCATACCTATTCAGCTTCTGGACCGTACAATGTAAAGTTGAAAGTAACCTCCATTTCTGGTTGTGTTGATTCACTAACTAAAGTATTAAATACCATTTACCCGCAGCCTCATGCAGATTTTGCATTTCCCAAAGACAGCATTTGTGTTAATGATTCAGTTCAGTTTAGTAACCAAAGTAATGATAACAATGTAACAAAATGGTATTGGGATCTGGCAAATGGAAATACATCCTCCTTACAAAATCCGACTAAAACATTTATTGATTCCGGCTCTTTCAATATCAGTTTGTATTTCTACAACCAGCAAGGATGTATCAGCGACAAAAAGACCAAATCAATTGTAGTGAGTCCTTACCCTGTTTTGAATCTGGATAGTAATTATTTTATGATAAAGGGCGAAAGTTTGAAGCTTGACACATACTATTATTATGGAACAAATTTAAAATTCTTATGGTCACCGAATACCTATTTGAGCAGTGATACAGCACGTTTTCCTGTTACCCAATCGCCCAATGATATTACTTACACTTTATTGATAACTGGTTCTTCTGGCTGTTCTGTTTCTCAAAGCACCATTGTGAAAGTAGAAAAATTTGTTGTACCAAATGCTTTCTCACCAAACGGGGATGGAATCAATGATACATGGGAAATTCCTTTCATAAAAAATTATCCTTCCTTTACTGTGGAGATATTTAACAGGTATGGTCAGAAGGTCTTTTATTCTGTGGGTTATTCAAAATCTTGGGATGGCAAATTTAATGGACATCCATTGCCTGTCGGTACCTATTATTACATTATTAAAATAAATGCTATACCTAACCCTTTAAGCGGTTCAATAACTATTATAAGGTAGTTATATGAAACAAAAGCACTCACATTTTGCTGTTTAGCTGTAAATACATACTTTTGCACTCCAAATTTTTCCCGTAAGGCTCAACAAGTGTCTCGTCTGTTCGAGACCGCCAGCAGGGTGTAATCTTAATAAGATTATTTATGCCAAAAGTAAAAACAAACTCAAGTGCCAAGAAGCGCTTCAAGGTGACTGGTACCGGAGAGATCACCTTTCAAAAGGCTTTCAAACGCCACATTTTAACCAAGAAATCGAAGAAACGCAAACGTAACATGCGTATGAAAGGTATTGTTGGTGCTCCTAACAAAGATTTTGTTATGCGTTTATTGCGTTTAAAATAATCGAAGAATTTACAAAATTCAAGTAACGAGATTTCAAGTTAAAAAATTAATCATCATTTCTTTTTGGAAAATCCAAAATTGAAAATTTAAAATAATTCATTATGCCACGTTCAAAAAATGCAGTTGCGTCGAGAGCAAGAAGAAAAAGGGTTCTTGAGCAAGCCAAAGGTTACTACGGTAAACGTAAAAATGTTTATACCGTTGCTAAAAACATTGTTGAAAAAGGTTTGACTTATGCTTATGTGGGCCGTAAGTTGAAGAAAAGAGAGTACCGCCAATTATGGATCGTTCGTATCAACGCAGCGGTTAGAGCAGAAGGTTTAACATACAGCGGGTTCATCAATAAATTAAATGCGAAAGGTATCGAATTGAACAGAAAGGTATTGGCCGATCTGGCCATGAATAACCCAGAAAGCTTTAAAGCTTTAGTGGATTCTGTAAAATAAATTCTTCCTGCAAATTCATAAATATTAAGTCGGAGTAAGCTGCTCCGACTTTTTTTATTTTATGGATTGAACAAACTACTATTTTTGTGCCCGATTTCAATCTTTACTCATCCACTAAATCAAGTTCTTAAATGAACAACAGTTACACTTCGCTTGTCAATCAAACCTTTCATTTTCCCCAAGAAGGATTTGAAGTTAACGATGATGGTTACTTGGAATTTAACGGCCTTGACCTGAAGGCCTTGATTGATAAATACGGAACGCCGATGAAACTGACGTATTTGCCTAAGATAGGAATGCAGATCAAAAAAGCAAAGAAGATGTTTGCTGAAGCAATGAAAAAACACAAATACGAAGGCAAATATTTTTATTGCTATTGCACCAAGAGTTCACATTTCAGTTTTGTGGTGGAAGAAGCTTTGGCACATGATGTTCATCTGGAAACATCATTTGCTTATGATATTGAGATCATCAACCGTTTATATGAAAGAAGAAAGATCAACAAAGATATTTTCATCATCTGCAACGGTTACAAACAAAGGTCTTACACAACGAGAATCACTAAACTGATAAACAGCGGATTTAAAAATGTAATTCCCATTTTAGATAATAAAGATGAATTAAAAGCATACAAAAGAAATGCAAAAGTGCCTTTTAAATTGGGCATTCGAGTGGCTGCAGAGGAAGAGCCTACATTTCCTTTTTATACTTCACGTCTTGGATTCAGGGCAAAAGATATTTTAGAATTTTATGTGGATGAGATCGAAGGCTATGAAGATAAATTTCAATTAAAGATGCTACATATCTTTTTGAATAAAGGTATCAAAGATGATATTTATTACTGGAGTGAATTAAATAAAGTGCTCAATCTTTATTGTCAGTTGAAGAAGATATGCCCTGAATTAGATTCAATAAATATTGGTGGCGGATTTCCTATCAAACACTCTTTAGGTTTTGAATATGATTATCAATTTATGATCAATGAGATCGTAAGTAACATCAAGAAAGCATGTAAGAAAGCAAAAGTGCCCATGCCGAATATTTATACCGAGTTCGGAAGTTTTACCGTGGGAGAGAGCATGGCGCATATTTACAGTGTAACTGGTCAAAAAAATCAGAACGATCGTGAGTGCTGGTACATGATTGATTCATCATTTATCACTACACTTCCTGATACATGGGGCATAGGCGAAAAGTTTCTGATGCTGCCGATCAATAAATGGGAAAATGAATATCACCGGGTTGTGCTGGGCGGTATTACCTGCGACAGCCATGACTATTACGACAGTGAAGAACATATCAATGAAGTATTCTTACCTAAGCTTGCTAATGCAAATAACGGTACAGATCCCAACAATAAAGAGCCTTTATATGTTGGATTCTTTCATACCGGTGCTTATCAGGATCAGATCAGCGGATACGGCGGCATCAAGCATTGTTTGATACCATCACCTAAACATATCATAGTTGAATATGACAAGAATGGAAAGCTTATTGATTGGGTATATGCAAAAGAACAAACAGCACAAAGTATGCTGAAGATATTGGGCTATCTGCGATGATTGAATCTTTGATTCATTTATTCTGCTTAAAAATTCCTTAAGTAAGTAACATTACATTAAAAAGCGATTGAAAAATTAATGCAATGATTGTATTGTACAATATTGTGCTATACATTTGAACTGCAATACAAAATCCAATATTGTTTTGAAACAATATCCAAGAATCCTGTTGTAAAAACCAAATTATCCTATGCCTGAGCTATCCAATATCCCGTATGGTAGTGTGCTCAAAATGGTATCATTACTATGCAAAGCTAATTACCCTTCTGAGAAAACATTAGCTGCTACAGGCGATCCGTACCCATTTTTATATAATAATCCGTCTCATCTAATTTTTAAAAAAATTATTGAGGCGGATTATTTCATTACCACAATTGCGATTACAAAAAGGTAGTAAGGCTCTTATTACTGCGCATTTAATTCCTCGATAAGTGATCTTAATTGAGAAAGATACTTGCCGTATAATCTGTTAAGGAACCATTTTGTGAAATAATAAACTCCGGCACCTAATAACAGTAAAAACGAAAGAAGTAATGCTATACCTATCCAAATTTTTGATCCTGCTTTTTGAAGAAGAATGGAATAATCAACCGAAGTACCATTCTTGCCTTCAATATATCCTAACAAAAAAGCATAAGTGAAACAGACAGGTATCAACAGCATCGTAAGACGAAAACAACTCACTTTATAAAAGCTGATGATCTTATAAGTCTGTTCAAGATTTTGTTTAACAGGCAATACAGTATTGTTCAGTTTTTTAATTTTTATGATCAGATATATCAAAACAATCAATGCAATAACAGATAAAACAATGAATGTTGCAAAATAGATGCGCAATGACCAAAGTTTATTGAATAACGCTTCCCAGATAAATACGAGCAGTACGAGAATATTAGCCAATAGATCAAATCTCAGGCTTCTCTGTAGTTTCTGCACAACAGATGTTGCAGCTTTTTTCAGTAACACTGAAAGCTCTGATGCTGATTTAGGTTGATCTGCATCTAATTTTTTATTAAGCTGATATTTCAGTTCATCTAATTCCATAATATTTTTTTTTAGAACTGATAATTTTTTTGTGTTGATTCTTTAAGCTTTGATTTGATCCGTATCATCTTCACCGCAACATTATTGGGAGTGATGCCCAACATTCCACCGATATCATGATAGCTGTAATCTTCAATGTATAACATCACCAATGCTTTATCTATCTTAGATAATTCAGCGATGGCTTTATACATGGCAGTGGCCTGTTCTTCCATCTCTGCAGTTTCTTCAGCTGTTTCAGGAAAGACTTCTGCGTTGATTATAGTTGGACGTTTTTTTTCTTTCCTGAAAAAAGTGATAGCAGTATTTAATGCCACACGATAAAGCCATGTGGAAAATTGCGATTCGCCCCTGAATGTTGCAAATGATTTCCATGCCTGAAGTGTAACTTCCTGAAAGAGATCTTCTTTATCGGCAGTTGTATCCATATAAATGGAACACACTTTATGAATGATGTTTTGGTGTTTATTCAGTAACGATATGAATTCCTGCTCTGTGGGCATGAAGACAATATTAATATTTAATCGGAGTGATAATGAACCCTTTTTTTCTTAGTAAATTTAATATACCGTTGATGCCACCTAAATGACCGGCACCCACTGCAAAAAAATTGGCACGTTCCTGAACAGCTTTTGAAATCACAGGAATCCAACTCTCATTTCTTTTATTCAGCAAGAGTGTTTCATATTTGCCGAAATCCTTATCAGATCCAATGCTTGCCTGCATGGCAGTAATATCTTTTGCCCGATAGGTTTTGATTAGTAGAGCAAGTTCCTTTTTTGAATCATCAAAATTCAACACCGTTTTTACAAGCATCCTTGATTGTTCATCATAAGGGATCGAATCAAAGATGGACATTTGAAATTCTACAGTTTCTAATCCGTAAACATGGATAGAATCATTTGTTGCGATGTTTTCAATTTCTTTTTCAAAATTAACGGGACTGCATCCCAGCATTGATGGGTATAAAAGAGAAACCAATAAATAAGGTTTATAGTTCGAAACAAACTGCAAAGGTATTTGTGTCTTATTTTGAAAAATGGAGCTGACGGAATCATAATCTTTCATCAGAATAAAATCTATCAATTGATGCCCGTCATTCATTTTAATGGTCTGCATTATTTTTTTAGTCATATCCGGATCATCCAGCTTGACCTCAAAATAAATTTGTTTGGATTGATGAATAATGGACATTACAGTATCGGGCAATTTAGAATCATCTGCACACAATAAATGAAAAGTGCCGAAGATATAGGAGGGCTTTTCGATCCCTTTTCCGCTGATCTTCCAAAATAATGTTTTCTCTTTCGGTATCTGTGCTGATGTTGTTGCAACAACAACAATCGAAATGATTGCAGGCAGTATTTGTTTGACAATAGTTTTCATATTCCTGATACTATTAGTAGAATCAATTCACAAATTATTACATCATCTTTGAATTTATCGTACAAATAAAAATACCCTGCATAAAAATGCCGGGTATTAACCAAAACCAACTGCAATAAAGAATTATTGAATAGTGATCTGCTTAGGAGCAATTTTCACTTCTTCTTTTTTGGGTAAAAATAATTTTAAAACTCCGTTTTCATATTTTGCCTGAATGGCTTCTGCATTCACTTTTTCGTCTACAGAAAAACTGCGTTTGAAATTAGTATAACTGAATTCGCGACGTATCGTTTTGTAATCTTTGTTTTCAGGTTCTTCCTTCTTTTCAAAACTTACAGTCAATAAACCGTTCTCAACATTGATCTTAAAATCTTCCTTGTTTCTGCCCGGCGCATTCAACTCTACATGATAGCCATCATTGGTTTCATGAATGTTAACAGGAACAACAGACCAGTTAGATTCATTATCTCTTCCCCAATTAGCAGGAAAGGCATTAAAGAATTCGTCAAACAGTGTGTTGTACACTTTTGGGTTGTGCTTAATGATTGTCATAATTATAAGTTTTTAATTTTTGAATTAATTTTCAGGAAATATTTTTTCAAACCTTGTACCAACACCGATTTACAAGCCATAATTACTAATTTTCTAATTATTTACAGACATAATGACATTTTCGATTGCCGAAAAAAGACAGCTTGGCTGATTATGAATTCATTTTCGTTTCGAGTTTTAAACTAATTTTGTTTCATTAAATTCATAACATCAATCAAAAAAAGAAATGTATCCTGAAGAAATAGTAGTACCGATGAAAGCAGAACTCACCGATAGCGGTTTTGAAGAAATGTTGACCGCTGAGGAAGTGAACAATACTTTACAAAAACAAGGAACTACTTTGGTAGTCATTAATTCTGTTTGCGGTTGTGCAGCAGGAACCTGCAGACCAGGTGTTCTGATGGCTGTACATAATGCCGTAAAACGTCCGGACAGATTAGCAACCAGTTTTGCAGGGTTTGATACAGATGCAGTTAAAAAAGTAAGAGAACATTTGTTGCCTTATCCGCCATCATCACCGGCAATTGCATTGTTTAAAGACGGTGCATTAGTGAGTATAGTAGAGCGTCATCAGATCGAAGGCAGACCCGCACAAGTGATTGCTCAGCATTTGATCAATGAGTTCAATAAATTTTGTAATTAACAAGCAAGAAACTTTGTTTTAGGGTGTGTTAGTAAGTAAAAGCCTCGCCGTAAGCGAGGCTTATTATTTTTGAATAGAATACATGTGTAAGATTCAACCATTTATGATCTTGATGTGCATTTTTCTGTTTAACATTGCAGGCTTTTATTAACGAAAACAGCGGCTGATATGTATCCAAATTTATACTACGCTTTTAAAGATATTTTTCATGTTGATTTGCCCTGGTTGCATCTGATCAATTCATTCGGGTTTTTTGTAGCTATTTCATTTATTCTCGCAGCATGGATACTTACATTGGAACTTCGTCGAAAACAATCGCAAGGATTGTTGGTTTATACCGAACAATCCATCGTTGTTGGCGGTACGGCATCTATTGCTGATTTACTGATCAATTTTTTCTTGGGATTTATTATGGGATTCAAGATCATCGGTGCATTTATCACACCGGATGCTTTGAATGATCCTCAATCATATATTCTTTCTTCGCAAGGAAATCTTACGTTCGGTATCTTACTGGGATTGGTTTTCGCAGGATTGAAATGGTGGGAAAAATACAAACAGAAATTAGCAAAACCCGAACAGCGCACCATCAGGATATGGCCGCAGGACAGGGTAGGTGATATTGTTGTTTTTGCAGCAGTGTTCGGATTTGCCGGAGCAAAAGTTTTTCATAATCTCGAAAATTGGGATGATTTTATTAAAAACCCCGGCGAAGCGTTGATCTCTTTTAGCGGATTGACTTTTTATGGTGGTTTGATATGTGCTGCAGTAGCATTATATGTATATTCCAGAAAATATCAAATACCCTTTGTTCATCTATGCGATGCAAACGCACCGGGCTTAATGTTGGCTTATGCAACAGGTCGCATCGGTTGCCAGGTTGCCGGCGACGGCGATTGGGGTATTTTAAACAGTGCATTCATCAGCGATACACATGGCAAATTGATTTCGGCAACACCCGAACAATACAATAGTGTTTTGCAAGGCAATGCACGATTTTATGCAGAGCAGTTCGCAACATCAAGTGTTCATTCATTGTCAGTACAGCCGTTTTGGAGATTGCCCAATTGGTTATTCGCTTACAACTATCCGCATAATGTAGTGAATGAAGGCGCTGCGTTTGCCGATTGTCAGGGAAATTATTGTCATTATTTACCCATTGGTGTTTTTCCAACACCATTTTATGAAACCATCATTTGTTTGATCTTATTCGTAATCATCTGGTCGTTCAGAAAGAAATTTAAAGTGCCCGGAAGAATTTTTGCAGTGTATCTAATTTTAAACGGATTTGAAAGATTTATGATCGAAAAGATTCGGGTGAATACAAAATATAACGGATTACCGTTTCAGCCAACCCAGGCAGAATTAATTTCTTTAGGATTATTCATTGCCGGAATTATTTTATACTGGTATGCACCAAGAATAAAAAGCAGCAAAGCAAAAGTTTAATTTTTCTCTTGACTTAATTTCAGAAAAGTTTGTAATACCAGCTTAAGTATTTCATAGCATCATCGTTGCGTCGCAATCACTTCAACTTAATTATTGCTATGAGGCTTGTATACAAATTAGTATATACATTAATAAGAAAAGTATAATCTTAAATAAGGTTTTCATTATTTAAAGTTAATGATTTATCCTATAATTAATATTATGTTAAATAGAGTATATTGATTATCAATGTTTTATATTTTCTCCCTCCCACGTGCCAGTATTAACAGCGAAGATTTAAGCGATTAACATAAGTTATCTTATAATGAAATCAGTGAGTTTTTAAAAAGGAATTTGTAGATAGAAATTGCTCCTATTAGAATAGTTATGAGCCAAGAAAAAGCTTCAAGTATTTTCACTTTACAAAATGAATGCTTTTTAATTTATCAATTCTTGAAAAAGTTGAATTGTTTCCAGCATTTTTTTTCTATCGTGTTTTGAAAAATTTATAATCACTTGTAATGAATTAGTCCCTTGCATTGCAACTTCAGCGTCTTTACTACTTTTTGCTAACTCGATAAACATATCATAGTCATTATCATCAAGAAATTTTGCAAACTTCAAAGGATTTCCATTTTTATTTGATATTGTATATGAGTTGTTATCCCATTTAAAAGTAAAAGATGAAACTTCTTCAATTCTTGAAGTTGCAGTTGAAGGGAAAACATAAAATACATTCATCCCGATTGTATAAACGCCATTTGGTAATCGAAAAATGGTTAGATAAACTGTACTTGGGTTTGGTGTCTTACTTGAAATTCCAAGAGTTGGATAATAATATGTCGTTGATGTTGTATTGGTAGTATTAATTTTTTTGTGCTTAAATGATGTTATTCCTGAATTTATATTATGTACCGAATCAAATTCCTTCAATAATTTAATAGCATCCTTAGTTAGAAACGGTTTTCCTTTTCTAATAATTTTTGTACTTGAACCCATTTCATCGTTAGTTTGTGAGAAACAGTTTAATGCAATAAAGGATAATGCAATAAGTAAATATGATTTCATGCCTTTTATTTTTTAATCTACAATAAGTGTACAGCTGATCTTAAAATTAAGAGTTTAAAAATAACATTTATAATAATTTCAGGATAAATTAAGAAGTTACAACCTTTTATAGCTACCTACCAAAATAGAAAACCACCCTTTTTGGGTGGTTTCACAATATCAAATGGTTATTTGTTTATTTTTCTTTCTCTGCTTGATCATGCAAACCATCATAGAACTTAAACTTAGCATCCATTGCATCATATCCTTTAGGATCCTTACCTCTTAATTTATCACGTTTATCAGAATATAAATTTGCAAGAAAGTCAACCGATTTAACGAAGGAGCTTTTCTCATAATTGGCCTTTGGATGTTTGTCTTTTAAAAGATTATAGCATTTCTCCAACCATAAAATAGAAGAATCTCCTGAAGCCTGCATAGGACCTTCAATTGCAGTAAGCAATTTTTTAACAGGATCAGTAAGATCTTTATATTGCGCTTCGATTGCTGCTTTCTTTTTTGGATCTTTCTCAACAGGCTTTTTTGCATTGATTTCTTGCAAAGACTTCCTCAATACTCGAACACTATCATCATAACTTTGATATTCATTATAATGAATTACACCAGCATTAAAAGCGGCAATAGGGTTGGTTGTATCTTTATAAAATGCCTTTTTGAAAGCATCTCTTCCTTTTGCCTGATAAGCAATTATTTTTATCTTATCATTTTGCAAACTATCTTTATCTTCTTTCGAAAGGTTAACGAACATATCGCCGAAATGAAGGTATTTTATGGCAGTCAAATTGCCTGCTGCATCTTCTCTGTCGTATAAAGCGGTTTTACCTGCCAGATCATAATATTTACTGATAAAATCAATTTCATATTCAAACCAGTTCTCTTTAGGATAAACCTGTTGTGCAATGGGATAATATTTAAAAAAAGAAACTGAATCTTTTTTATCGCTGCTTGTTACCAGCACAAAACGATAAATGTCAGTATAGCCGTCTCCGGATACCCTGCTATTCACTAATCTTGAATAATAATAATAGGCCTCATCCATTTTTTTTGCATTTTGTCCTGAATACCCTGCATACAAAATGGAAGTTGTATCAAAAGCCATGTTATTACTGCTCCACTTATTTTTAAAGATCACATCACTGTATTCCACAGAATATTTGAAATAATATAAAGAGGAATCCCATTTTTTAGCATTGAATGTTCTGATACCCTGATTGAATGATGTAGAATACAAATCGAATGCAGCATCCTGTCCGCCATTTTCTTTTGCGATCTTCATAGAAGTATCTAAAGAAACATATTTATTAAATGCTTCACTGGCTATCGCTTCGGAGCCTGGATATTTAGCACGGAATTTATCGTCTTTGTATAAGCCTGCATATATCTTGGCTTTCCACATCCAGAAATCGGGTTTAGCCTGTGCTTTAGGATCAGAAGCTAATTTGTCGATCTCCGTTTTTGAATCTTCTACATGACCAATGAGGGATGCATTCTTAACCTTTGTAAAGTCCTGTGCCTTCACAAAAAAACAAAGCCCGGCAAATGCTGCAAGCAAGAAAAGCTTTTTCATAAATAAAATTTAGTTATTGGTTATCAGTTGGGTTGATTGTATTATCTGTATTTTTTTCGGCATCATTTTCAGGTGCTTCTTCATTCGTTTCCGGATTTAATTCAGCAATTTCATCCACACCCTGTTCCTCAATTCTTGAAATAGCTGCTATATGATCGTCATCATCCAAACGAATTAAGATCACTCCCTGTGTTGCCCTGCCAGACTCTTTAATGGTCGCGATCGGTGTACGCAAAGTAATACCGGATTGACAAGTGATGATCAGATCCTCTTTTTCACTCACATCTAAAATACCCACTAAAGATCCTGTTTTTTCTGTAACATTAATCGTTTTTACGCCCTTGCCGCCACGATTGGTAATTCGGTAAACATCTTCACCATCTTCATCTATCAACGGTGTTCTTTTACCATATCCTTTTTCGCTGACTACTAAAACAGTTTTTGATCGGTCATCACGATTAATACAAATCATACCGATCACTTCATCTTTTTCATTGTCTACCTCAATCCCGGCAACACCAATGGCGCCTCTTCCTGTCGGACGAACTTTTTCTTCAGGAAAACGAATCGCTCTTCCACTTTTAACAGCCATCATCACTTCATTATTTCCATCAGTCATCTTAGCTTCTAACAATTGATCTCCTTCATTGATGGTGATAGCGTTGATACCATTTGCTCTCGGGCGACTAAAATCTTCCAGATATGTTTTCTTGATGATGCCTTTTTTCGTACACAAAACTATGTAATGATTTTGTACAAATTCTTTGTCTTCCAGATTCTTTACATCAATGATGGCTCTTACTTTATCATCCGGGGGTATCTGTATCAAATTTTGAATGGCCCTGCCCTTTCCTTGTTTTTCGCCGTCAGGGATTTCATAAACTTTCAACCAAAAACATCTTCCTTTTTCAGTGAAGAACAACATGGTATGATGCGTTGATGCAACAAACAAATGTTCTACATAATCTTCTTCTCTTGTTTTACTGCCGATAGCACCTCTGCCGCCTCTTCGTTGCTGACGATATTCAGTTGCCGGAGTTCGTTTGATATATCCTAAATGCGAAATGGTGATCACCACATCTTCTTCTTCGATCAGATCTTCGATACGCATTTCATCAGCGAGATATTGAATCTCTGTTTTTCTTGCATCACCGAATTTTTCTTTTACTTCCAGTAATTCAGTTTTGATGAGTTCATAACGCAATGGTTCACTTGCCAATAATTCCTGCAAATGTGCGATGATGATTACGATCTCTTTGAATTCAGCAACAATTTTATCGCGTTCCATTCCGGTCAATCGCTGTAAACGCAATTCCAGTATGGCTTTGGTCTGCACATCAGATAAACCTTCTTCCTGATTATAAATGCTGGCATGTACATCGGCAAATAATTCTTCACGCAAATACCATTTAGACTCTCTACTTGCTTTTTGCAATGCTTCTTTTGCTTCATCAGGAGTTCTGCTGGCACGAATTAAACTGATCACTTCATCCAAATGATCCAATGCTTTGAGATACCCTTCTAAAATATGTGCTTTCTCTTGTGCTTTACGTAATTCGAATTTAGCGCGACGAATCACTACATCCATTCTGAATTCAACAAACTCAGTTATCAGATCTTTCAGATTTAAAATCTTTGGTCTGCCTTTGCTTAATGCAACATTATTGATACCATAACTGGTTTGCAGTTCAGTGAATTTATAAATTTGATTGATGATGACCTGCGCAACAACATCACGTTTCAGGTCAATCACAATTCTTGTTCCTTCACGGTTATTACTTTCGTTGTTTACATGTGCAATACCTTCAATTGTTTTATCATTCACCAATTGACCGATCTTATCAGTCAATTGATCTCTGTTCACCTGATAAGGCACTTCAGTAATAACGATCTGTTCTCTGCCGCTTGGTTTTGTATCTACATGACATTTACCACGTAATACCAATCTCCCTCTGCCCGTTAACAATGCCTGCTTCACTCCTTCCATTCCGTAAATGATACCACCGGTTGGAAAATCAGGAGCTTTCACATATTTAATCAATTCTTCAATTGTGATCTCATGATTATCGATATAAGCAATACAACCATCCACTACTTCACTTAAATTATGCGGCATCATGTTGGTCGCCATACCCACAGCAATACCGGAAGAGCCATTCACTAATAACTGCGGTATTCTTGTTGGAAGAACACTGGGTTCTTTCAATGAATCATCGAAGTTGAGTTGAAAATCGACGGTCTCTTTTTCAATATCATCCAGCATGGCTTCTGCCAAACGCTGTAAACGAACTTCCGTATAACGCATGGCTGCAGGCGGATCTCCATCCTGGTTACCGAAATTACCCTGACCATCCACGAGCATATAACGCATGGTCCATTCCTGTGCCATACGGACAACAGTATCATAAATGGATGCATCACCATGCGGATGGTATTTACCCATTACTTCCCCAACAATACGGGCTGATTTTTTATAGGCTTTATTGCTTGTATTTCCCAATTCATTCATCGCATATAGAACACGGCGGTGAACGGGTTTAAATCCATCACGAACATCAGGTAATGCACGACCAACGATCACCGACATTGAATAATCAATGTACGCGGTCTTCATTTGTTCTTCAATATTTACCTGTATGATGCGATCGTTATCGCTTGTTTTTTCCGGTAGCAGATTTTCTTCCATGTATCTTTTCTAAACAGATTTTTTTGAGTGATTGTGAGACAATTTCCGCCTCGTTTTATAAGGCTTGCGAAGATAGCTTTTTACAACCGTAAAATGCGCAGAAAAGCATTGTTTTTTCAATGGTTTTATCCACAGTTGTGGAGTATGCAAAAAGGTGATTTTATGAAGATAAACTGCCACTTTTACCGGAAGCATTCAGGATTGTATTTGTGTCATTCATTCCCTTTTGAATACGACGATCATTCTTATGACTAACACCGAAGAAGTATATTTGAATGATGAAACAAATACTTCTTTTAGGTGCAGGAAAATCGGCAACAGTATTGATCGATTATTTGAAAGCAAATGCTGCAGAAAATGACTGGAAAGTTTTTGTTGCAGATAATGACCTGAGTGTTGCGCAATTAAAAGTCGGAATGCATGATTCAGTAAAAGCAGTTCAGTTAGATATTCAAAATGAAGATGGACGCAAAAAATTGATTCAACAGGCAGACATTGTCATTTCAATGATGCCTCCTTCTCTTCATTATGCGGCGGCAATGGATTGTATAGAATTCAATAAACATTTACTCACTGCTTCTTATATTGATCCGAAAATTAAGAATGAAGATTTAAAAATCAAGGATAAAGGTTTGACGTTTTTATGCGAAATGGGATTGGATCCCGGCATCGATCACATGAGTGCCATGCAGATCATTCACCGTATTAAAAATGAAGGTGGCAAGATCATTTCATTCAAGTCACATTGCGGCGGTTTGGTCGCTCCTGAAAATGATGATAATCCCTGGCATTATAAAATAAGCTGGAACCCGCGCAATGTTGTAACAGCAGGAAAAGCGGGAGCTCTTTATAAGGAACATAATCAAATCATTGAAAAAAAATACGAATCATTATTTGAAAATTGCAAGCAAGTTGAAATTGAAGGGCTAAACAATCTTGCTTATTATCCCAACAGAGATTCACTAAGTTATATTCCTTTATACGAATTAGAAGAAGCTGAAACCTTTGTCCGCACTACATTGCGTTATCCTTCCTTTTGTGAAGGATGGAAATATATTGTTGATCTGAAACTGACGGATGAAGAAAAAAAATATCAAACAAAAAGTCTAAGTTTTGCTCAATTCTTTCAGGACTATTTTAATGAACAGCATAGGCAGGAAATATTAAAAGATGCCATGCGAAATGAAAGCATTGCTCAACAACTAAACTTTTTGGGACTATTTGACAATGAATCGATCAATAAAAACGAATGTAGTGTAGCTGATGTGCTACAGATTTTATTAGAAAAAAAATTAGTGCTCCAAAAAGAAGATAGAGACTTGATCGTGATGCTTCATGAAATTGAATATGACATAAAAGGCAAAAAAAAATCTGTTAAAAGCAGTTTAATTGTAAAAGGTGATGATCATATCAGAACTGCCATGGCAAAAACTGTGGGACTTCCGTTAGGGATTGCCGCCAAATTAATTTTAGAAGGAAAGATCAAAGAAAGCGGTTTGCATATTCCCATCATTCCAACCATTTACGAACCGGTTTTGGATGAATTGAAAAAAATGGGAATTGTATTTCAGGAAAAAGTCATGAGCTGATAGCTTGAGTCTTCTTTTTATTCATGCCTCATAACTGTAAGTGTTCACAGCTTTCTTTTATTATAATTCTCTGATCCAAATATTTTTGAAACTTAACGGTTCGCTTTTATCGCCATGAGCCTGCAATTTAATAGGGCAAGCACCATGCTTTTTATAATATGGGGCCCCGATATATCGCGTTTCTCCTTTTAATTCTACATTATTTTGTATCAGCACACCATTATGTAACAACGTAACCCTTGCAGCAGATTTTACAGTACCATCATCATTAAAACGAGGTGCAGTCCATATTACATCGTAAACTTGCCATTCGCCCGGTTTGCGTGAAGCGTTCACCAATGGTGCATATTGTTTATAAACACTGCCTGCCTGTCCGTTCACGTAAGTTTTATTTTCATAAGAATCGAGTATTTGTAATTCATACCCGGCATCACCGCCACCAGTTGATGCTAAAAATAATCCACTGTTACCTCTTGCCTGTCCCTCACCCGTGATATTTGCCGGAACTCTCCATTCAATATGCAATTGATAATCAGTAAATGATCTTTTTGTTTGAATATTTCCTGTTGTTTTATCAACAGTAAATATTCCATCTGCAACTTTCCAGTTCGCATTTGCTTTGATATTATTGGTACTTACCCATTCGTCTAAATTATTGCCATCGAATAATACGATCGCATCTGATGGTGCATTGCTACCGTTGCTTGCAGGTGTAATGATTTTGGGGACCGGTGTCCATACTTCTGTCTTTGCCGCAGAATCGGATAGATTCACTTTTTGCGCATTGGAAAAAATGCATGCAAAGATTGCAAAACTGCTGATGATTATTTTTTTATTCATGATGGTTGTTTTAAACTTTTGGTAATTGGTATCCGTTATGATAAACTTTAGTATAATATTGTTGATTGATGGAATGATCTGTAAATTGATGCAGTACTTGATCCCATTTTAATTTTTGTTGGCTCCTGTAACTGATATTCCCCATTTGTGCAACTGTTGCTACATGTGATGCATCCTGAATAGAACAACGCAGATCTCTTTGGTTGCCTGAGCGAATTACTTCCGTAAAGTTTTTCATGTGCAGATAAACGCCTTCATCCATTACCTTTTCAAGTGGCTTCACAATTTTATGTGTGCTTTGTCTTTCTTCGATCACTTCCCATCCATTTCTGTCAACGATCAGTGTTCCGTTATTGCCGATAAACGCAATACCATGTTCTCTGCCGTAAGAACCATTATCAATTCCCATTGCATGATCCCACACTAAATTAAATCCGTCGAATTCATATAATGCGGTTAATGTATCCGGTGTTTCTTCCGCATAATCAGGATAGGCAAATTTTCCGCCGAGTGCTGAAATTGTTTTTGGATAATTTGCTTTCATACCCAATAATCCATAGTCCAATAAATGTACACCCCAATCGGTCATTAATCCGCCGGCATAATCCCAGAACCATCTGAAATCAAAGTGAAACCGGCTTGCATTAAAATTTCTGATTGGTGCAGGCCCTAACCATTGCGTATAATCAACACCGGAAGGAACAGTGCTGTCAGGCACAACAGGCTTGGGTTTCATCCAACCCTGATAACACCATACTTTTACTGTTCGTATATTTCCCAACTGGCCAGTTGCAATAAAATCAACCGCATTTTTAAAATGCTGTTGACTGCGTTGCCACTGTCCCACTTGCACAATCCTGTTATATTTCTGTTGTGCCTTGATCATGATATCGCACTCACCGATGCTGTTACCGCATGGTTTTTCAACATATACATGCTTGCCTGCAGCACAGGCATCTGCCATGATCAATGCATGCCAATGATCTGGGGTGCCGATGATCACTGCATCAATATCTTTCTGTTCTAATAACTTTTTGTAGTTGTCGTAGGTTTTAATTTTAGAAGTATCAATGTTGCGTGTTGCCAGTTCTTTCATTCGATTGGCTAATACATTTGCATCAACATCGCATAATGCAACAAGATTCACTCCCTGTTGACGGAGCAGATTTACAGTATCTGTCCAACCCATTCCATTAATACCGATCGCTGCAAAATTGATCTGATCGGAAGCTGCAGTATTTTTAATGAATGAAGCGAATGTTTGTGATGCAAATAAAGTTCCTGCAATAGCAAAAGAACTCTGCTGAATAAATTTTCGGCGGGGTAGCATTGGCAAGATTTGCTATGAAAGTATAAAAAACAAATGATTTTACAGCGAATTAAAAATCACAAAAACTGGATACTTCATTTTTTAGCCATCCTCATTTCTTTCGTTTTTTATCTTTCTTTTTAAACCCTGTTTTTTCATCAGTATCCGTTTCTTTGCCGGCATCGATCACCCATTCATAATCTAATTGGCGTTTTTCCAAATTAGCAGCCACCACTTTTATCCAAAGCTTATCTCCCATTTTAAACTGGCGTCCGCTTCTTCTTCCCACCAAACAATAATCACTTTCTACTAATCTGAATTCATCATAATCACTAAGACTAACAACAGTCACCAATCCTTCACATTTATGTTCCACTGTTTCAACCCAGAAACCGAAATTGGCAACACCGCTTACCACACCTTCAAACACTTCACCCAAATGGCCTTTCAAAAATTCAACCTGTTTGTATTTATTACCTGCACGTTCGCATTCCATCGCAGCTCTCTCTCTTTCACTGCAATGTTTACACTTTTCTTCCATCTTTTTATCGATGATGGGTTTACCTTCCAACACTGATTGCAACACGCGATGGACAAGTATATCGGGATAACGACGAATAGGTGAAGTAAAATGACAATAATGTTCGAATGCTAAACCGTAATGCCCGATATTATTAGTGGTATAAATCGCTTTCGCCATTGTTCTGATACCGAGTTGTTCAAGAACATGTTGTTCGGGTTTTCCTTTTGCATCAGCCAACATTTGATTAAAACTAAATGCTATTTTTTCTGGAGATGAGATATCAAACTTATGCCCGTACTTTCTTGCATAAATAATGAACGGTGCTAACTTATCTTCATTGGGCTGATCATGCACACGATAAGGGAACGGGATCTCTTTATGATTGATCTCTATTTTGCCAATGTCTTCTGCAACTGTTTTATTGGCGAGCAACATGAATTCTTCGATGAGTTGATGCGCTTCTTTACTTTCTTTCACTACAATACCGATGGGTGCACCTTTCTCATCTAATTTAAACCGAACTTCCTGAGAAGAAAAATTAATGGCACCTTTGCTGAAACGTTGTTTACGTAACCGTTGTGCAATATCATTGAGTAAAAAAATTTCTTCTTTATATAATCCATCTTTTTCTTCGATGATCTGTTGCACATCTTCATAAGTATACCGATGATCCGAATGAATGACTGTCTTACCCAGCCAATGTTCTTTCACTTCCCCTTTACTATTCATTTGAAAAATTGCTGAGAAAGTGAACTTGTCTTCTTTAGGACGAAGCGAACATAGTTCATTAGAAATTTTTTCCGGTAACATAGGATTTACCCTGTCTGGTAAATAAACTGAAGTGGCACGTTTGTATCCTTCCTCATCCAATAAAGTGTCAGGATGAACATAATAACTTACATCGGCGATATGAACACCTATCTCATATAAGTCATTTCTTATTTTTTGTATGGAGATGGCATCATCAAAATCTTTTGCGTCTACAGGATCGATGGTGAATGTGAGAATCTTTCTGCAATCTTTGCGTTTGGCGATCTCATCCTTATCCAAAACAATTGGTAGTTGCATTGCCTGCTGTAGTACTTCGGTATCAAATGAAAGCGGGAAACCGGCTTCAGCCAATATACCTTTCATGGATGCATCATTTTCATCCTCCGGTTTCATGATGCTGATGATTTCTCCAACCGGTTTTTTATCGCCTTTTTCCCATTGCACTAATCTGGCAACAACACGTTCTTTATTTTTTGCACCTTTCAGTTTATTTAAGGGAATAAATAGATCAGGCATTGGTTTATCTGTATCCGGAATAAAAAATGCAAAGTTGGTTGCCAGCTGAATATGCCCTGTAAATTCAGTTTGTTTTCGAGAAATCACTTCTGTTATCCGCCCTTCTTTTTTTCTGGTACCCGCATTTTCTTTGATCACTTTAACTCTAACCGTATCACCATGCAATGCAGTATTAAAATCACCTTGGCGCACCAATATATCCCCACTGCCATCACTGATCACAACATAACCTATACCGCTCCTTGTTACTTCGAGTTGACCTTTCACTGTGACTGCCTGTGTATGTTTCTGCTGGTGACGTTTTTCCTTTTTATGTTTACTCATGGTGTTGGGATGAATTTAAAGTTCCTGATAAAAGAAATAACTGCAGTATTAAATTGTTCACTTTCATCAAACAGAAACCTGTGCCTGATCGGGATAACAAATAATGGAATATCCTGCAATTCATCTTTGAATTTTGTAAGTCGCACTGCATCTTTTTCAGTAGTAAGAATAAATTTATTTTCAGCATCAATATCCTGAAATGTTGTTTTTATCTCGTTCAAGTCATCAATTGAAAAGATATAATGGTCAGGATAATCTTTCTGATAATAGGTATTGGCGTTTTGCAACAAATATTCTTTCAAAGGTTTTGGATTGGCAATACCGCATACCAACAACACTTCATCTTTTTCAGTTACATTTCTTGTTGCAGATGAAATGATGTGATACGGTGTTCCGTATTCAATTGTTGTAAAAAATATTTTTTGTGTTGTAAGAGGATGAATACGCCTGATCAGCCTTTGTTTTTGATCAGTCGAAAGATCAGCCGGGCATTTCGTTACAATAATGATATCACTTCGTTTTGCCGATGCCCATTCATCACGTAAATCACCTGTCGGCAGAAAAAAATCTCTTACATAAAGATTATTGCATTCAGTGAGTAATATATTCAATCCTGCTTTTACTGCCCTGTGTTGAAATGCATCATCTAAAATAATCGCTTCTAATTTTGGGTGGTCCTGCAATAATTCAGGAATTGCCAAAACCCTTTTTTCTCCTGCCGCCACTGCCACATCAGGAAATTTTAAGTGAAACTGCATCGGTTCATCGCCAATGTCTAAAGCAGTTGTATTCTGATTGGCCAATACATATCCTTTTGTTTTTCGTTTATAGCCGCGGCTCAATGTTGCTATATTAAATTGAGTATGCAATAATGCTAACAGATATTCGACCATCGGCGATTTGCCTGTTCCGCCAACTGCAATATTCCCAACGCAAATGATCGGAAAATTAAATTCAGATGAAGTGATATATTTTTTATCGTATAACCAATTACGCAGCATGACGATCAAGCCATACACTAAAGCAAACGGCAGTAATAATATGCGGAATGATTTAAGAAAAAAATTATTAAAATTCATAAATATGATGAGGGGTGATGCAGAAATTTAAAGGTACATCAAAAGCAGAAACATCATCAATTTTGTCAACCGGATCAAAATATGAAAATGCTATTTTAACAACATGATCACTGCAATTTTTCAGGAACCTGTCGTAAAACCCTTTGCCGAAGCCGATTCTGTTCCCCGACCGATCAGATATCAGCATTGGTATAATAACAAGATCAATTTCCCCGGCATTTATTTCAATCCCGTTTTCCGGTTCTGCAATCCTTAAACCATTGATATGAAAATTTGTGTTTTCATCTGTCAATATTATTTTCATTTCACCTGTTTCAAAATCACTTACAGGATAGGCTACTTGAATGTCAGGAATCATGAATTGTAAATAGCGGGAAAATAAATGTGTATTTGGCTCGTTCATTTCCTCCATCGGCCAATAGGAAGAAACAGTATGAATATTAGTGAGATCAAACTTTTGAAATTGTATCAATAAAAGATCGTCCCAAATCAATTTATCTTTCGGAGAAATATTTTTTCGTTTTTCTTTATATAAACTTCTTAATTCTTTCTTATTCATTCACGTTACATTGGTGAAAAAAGAAAATAAAGTAGTTCCGTAATTCCGTACAAAGCTAAAGCCTTCAAAATTTTCGTATTTATTTCTCGGCGTATGTTCTAAAACAAAATAAGCACCGGGGTTGATCATTTTTTTCTGAACAATGATCTTGGGCAACTCATCAATCGGCCCTAATGCATAAGGTGGACCTGCAAAAATAAAATCGAATGAATCTGAACAGGTATTTAAAAAATTGAATACATCCATCCTCAGCAATTTGCAGTTCTCCATTCCAAACGCTTCTGTATTTTTTTTGATGAATAAATACATCGCAGGATCTTTTTCAACAATAGTTACATCACCTGCACCCCGTGATGCCAATTCGTAACTGATACAGCCCGTTCCGCCAAAAAGATCCAATGTTTTAATACCTGAAAAATCGATCCTGTTTTGCAATATGTTGAACAATCCTTCTTTTGCTATATCTGTTGTAGGCCTTGTATGAGGCATATTGGAAGGCGGCGATATTCTTCTGCCTCCCCATTTTCCTGAAATGATTCTCATACAGTAAGGTTCAGAAACGGAGTGAAATAATGCGGCGGATACTCTCCTGTAAAATTTTGAAATAGATTATCTGCTTTTAAATCGGAGAAGCTTATTTTCTTAAATAGTTTTTCAATGTAATCAAACTCATGTGACTTTACATCAATGATACCCGAAATCTCCACTTTTGCTTCTGTGGTGGAAAGTTGGAATTGTTCTGCAATGTTCAGCAAATAATATAATACATCATCAGCAGTTTGATAGATGTAAGATTGAATTAAAAATAATTTTCCGTCTTTGACCAAGACCACCAGCATCAGGTTATAGTAAAATTGTAATTTCAGAAAAACACCATTTGATATTTCATTACTGTTCAAAGTATTTTCCAGGACTTTAGAATAAATATGCCTCGGTGTAACCATCATCAGATTACTGTTCACCATATCATTCATCTGCCTTTTTATACGATAAATATTTACCAATCCTTCAGCAACATTGACGTTGTCGTATTTCACAACATGTTGTGTACTGTCGCCGTGGATTGCAGTTAAATAGGCTTCTGCGGCAGAAGTATTAAATGCATTGGCCGGAATGACAACCGCTTCATTCAGGTTAAAGAAAATGCGGGAGTCATTATAACTCCTATCCAAAATGATGGATTCTGTCCGCACCTGCTGAAAGATATCATACCATTCCATCAATGCACTGTCAAATTGAAATAGTTCAAAAGTGCCTACATATTTTTTTCCTGAGTATTTAACCATCAATGCAATATGCGAATTGCCAACTTCCATCACCAATTGATCACTGTTGAAGGGCGCTTCCGTTTCTAACTCTCCGTAAATGCTGATTTGTTTCTGAACCATTCCTCAAATATAACGATGCAATGATAAAAAATTATTGTCTCTGACGAAAGAGTTTTATGCAGATGCCAAATGCTTAGATTTGCAGCCTTTTTATGAACCAAACAGCCAAACATCCCGATCTGCGTGTTATCATCAGTAACAAACAAATACTGAAGATAGCTTTACCTATTGCAGCTGCTATTGTGGTGCCGCAGATAAACTTCATCATCAATAATATTTTTCTGGGAGGCTTAGGTCAGCAATCTTTAGCTGTAGCGGGCATTACAGGCGTTTATTACCTCATTTTTGCTGTGATCGGAATAGGGTTGAATAATGGTTTGCAGGCACTCATCTCCCGACGTGCCGGTGAAAACAGGGTTGATGAGATCGGCAGCCTTTTTTCACAAGGAATCAGAATTGCTATTGCTTTAGCCATTACAGGAATGTTGATCACCTGGTTTCTTGCACCTGTTATTTTACGGTGGTCGATTCATGATGAGAAGGTTTTGCTGATGGCAATCCGTTTTTTGAATATCAGGATCATGGGCTTACTTTTTTTGTATCTATATCAAATGCGCAATGCATTATTGGTGGGAACCAATCAAAGTAAATATCTCATCATCGGTACAGCATCTGAATCTCTTGCCAATATTATTTTGGATTATGGATTGATCTATGGAAAATTTGGATTACCTGCATTGGGTTTTAACGGAGCAGCGTATGCTTCCGTAATTGCAGAGTTTACGGGACTCTTTGTTATTTTTTTAGTGATCCATTATAAAGGCATCGGCAAACAACTGCACTTATTTAAAAATTTCAGTTATGATTCGGGCAATACAAAACTGATATTAAAACAATCTTCGCCACTGATCGCACAACATGCCATCAGCATCATTAGTTGGGAATTTTTTTATATCCTGATCGAACATCACGGCACAAGAGATCTTGCTGTTTCAAATACCATGAGAAACATTTTTGGTTTTTTTGGATGTTTTACCTGGGCTTTTGCTGCAACAACAAGTACGATGGTGAGTAATGTGATCGGACAGGGATTGCATGAACGTGTGATTGAACTGATCCATAAGATCATGAAATTATCGTTGCTTTTCTCAATAACAGTTGCTATCACAGTTAATCTTTTTCCGCATATTTTTTTATCTGTGTATGGACAGGGTGAGGATTTCATTCAATCAGCCATTCCTGTGTTGCGTGTCGTTTCAGGTGCATTGGTGCTGATGTCGGTTTCCACGATCTGGCTCAACGCTGTTACCGGTACAGGAAATTCAAAAGTGAACTTGCTGATTGAAGCTTTCACGATTATCATTTACTGCATCTATGTTTATATAGTGTTGGAAAGACTGCAAATGCCCATCACCATTGGCTGGGGAAGCGAATGGGTTTATTGGACATGCACTTTTATTCCATCTTATTGGTATATAAAAAGCGGAAGGTGGAAGAAAAAGAGAATTTGATTCTTTATCTATCCCTTTAACTTATTTACCAGATCAATATACTGTTGCATGGCTGCTTCTTTTGAAGTTCCTTTCAGTTCTTCCCATGCATTATATTTTGCTTTGGCAACAAAATCAAATGGATTGGATGGTGCTTCACTGTTATTATCGCCTTCTGTTCCCTGTTTGTACAAAGAATACAATTGCAATAAAGTTTCGTTATCAGGTTTGGCTGATAATGTTTTACTGTTTGCTGCCGCTTGTTGAAAAAGTTCTTGTAATTCCATAATTTATTATTCTAAGTCTTGTAACATTTTTTGTGCTTCTTCTTTCAATGCTGTATCATCAAAAGTTCTTGTAGGCATTTTAACCACCCGCTTTAATACTTCAATCGTTTGTGCCGGCCTGTTATTGTCTTTATATGCTTTTGCCAATGTTAATCCGTTCAAAACATAATAAGGATCAATGCTTCGGCTTTTTTCAAGATACAAAATGGCTTTATCCATATCAGCCTCAGGCAATCCCCCATACATGGCTTTTACGGCTAAACGTTTTGCCCAATTCAATGTAACCATTTCATAATGCCATTTGCCTTCAATAAAGTTTGCTTTGGCATGATTGGGATTTATCTGTAAGGCTTTGTCTGCATTTATTTTAATATCACGTACAAAGGCGATCATTTTCTTGTTATCCGTTTCGATCTTCGTCATTTTAGCGCATGCTGCAGCCTTTGCACAATAGGCATCCGCATTGTTACTATCTGATGCTACTGCTCTTTGAGCAAATGCCAAAGCAGATTCAAAATAAATCCGTTTATCGTTTTTATTGATCAACCGCTCTCCTGTCGTACAACTTAATTCAGCCGCTTTTACCAATGCTTTTACATTATTGCCGTCAACTGTTAATACTTGTTTGTATTTATTCAGTGCTTCTTCTTCTTTGAACTGATGTTCAAAGTTGTCCGCTTCTTTCAGCAACAGGTTTGTATCCTGTGCTATCACATTATAATTGATCAGTAAAAATAAAAAAGGGAATATTTTTTTCATCGCAGAATTTGATTGCTACAATAAATGCAGATTATTTACTGATGAGTTCGCTTCTTTTTATTTCAAAGCTTACACCCACATTGCCTTCAAAATTAAGAAGCGGGGGGTGCATTTTTTTGATTGAAATATAAACCTCTTCCGCCAATTTGAATTGATGCAAAATACCCAATGCAGTATCGGATACAAAGGTTTCCAACAGATCAACGGTTTGTTTCATTCTTTCATCCACTAATTTATAGATAGAAGCATAATCGATCGTTTGGTGAATTTCAATCACAGGTATTTCAGGAGGATAATATTTTACGGCAACCTCCACTTCAAACTCATTACCTACAATCTTTTCTTCTTTGTATAATCCGTGATGAGCATGAAACCTCAAATGGTGCAGATGTATTGACAGCATATAACAAAGATAAGCAAGCAGTTAATTTTGCTGCTTTTATTGGAAAGAAATGGTTGTTAATTTATCAACAATCATTTTCGTTTTTGAACAAACTTTATTTTTTTTCTTTTCAGTCTGACAGCAGGGTTACCTTCCACCAAACGTATCATCCAAAAATCATCTGACAGATTTCCTTCTAACAAATATTCATGTTGTATGGTGAGGCAACTTTTTTATTGGAAGAAACAAATTAAACACGTACCAGATCATTTTTCAATGCATATAAGACCAAGCCTACACGGGTGCTGACATTCAGTTTACGGAAAAGCGCATCCCTGTATCCATCAATGGTTCTGGGGCTTGATGCCATATCATCAGCAATCTCTTTATAGCTCTTTTCGGTGCACACCAAACGTAAAAACTCTAATTCCCTTTCGTTCACCATTTGTTTAATGACTGCTTTTTCATCTTCAGATTCCGTTTGCAGTTGCGGGGTTACGAATTCATTGAAATAATATCCCTTATGATATACATCCAATAAGGCTGTCTGCAATTCTTCAGGTTCGCAATCTTTTAAAATATATCCTCTTGCACCGTTCTTCAGCATGCGGATGATGACCAACTCATTTTTGATCATGCTTAATGCGATCACTTTTATTTTGTACTTATTTTGTTTCAACCACTTTGTCGTTTCTACGCCATCCATTACAGGCATAGTGATATCCATCAACACAATATCCGGGAGTTTGGTTTTATCTAACTGATCAATGAATTCTTTACCGTTACCTGCTTCTGAAACAATTTCAAAACCCTGCAACATGCTAATCAATATGGCAAGGCTTTTACGCAAAATAACATGATCATCTACTAAAGCTACCTTAATCATAGTTACTGAAATATGAGTTCAACAGATGTTCCTTTATTGATACTGCTTTCCATAATAAGTTCAGCACCCATCATTGCGGCCCTTTGCTGTAAACTGTTTAGTCCGATGCCTGCTTTAAATGACGAATCCGTTTTATCGAAACCTTTTCCGTCATCTGCGATCTTAATATGGATACTGTCTTTTTGCTGAAAGATAGCAATGTTTATATTTTTTGCTTCCGAATGTTTTAAAATATTATTGAAAATTTCCTGTATCATCCTGTATAAAAAAATGGCTTTGTTTTTTTCCAATTCTATCTCTGCTATCTCAGTTGTAAAATGAATGGAGAATAATTCTGTTTTTTCTAACCGTTTAATTTCTCTTGTGATGGCTTTGATCAAACCAGTATCATCCTCTAATCCCTGTCCGTAATAACCGGTACTTAATGCACGAAGGTCAACAATGGCTTTGCCCACCAATTCTTTGATATCTTCTAATTTTTCATTGGACTTATCTTTTAAGGTAAGGATACTGAGGTTCATCTTGGCAAGGCTTAACACCTGTCCTACATTATCGTGTATCTCCTGACTGATGGTCTTTAACGTGTTTTCCTGCATTTCAATTTGTACCTGCAGCAATTGCTGCTGAAAGGCAGCTTCCCTTTCCTGTTTTTCGAGTAATATCTTTCTTTTACGCCGGACAAAGTTGATCAACACCATGATCATCAGGCTACAAAATAAAAAGATAAACACAAGCCCTACAAGAATGGCAACAATGATATCTTTTTTTGAAGCTTCCATAAGAGTGATAAATGCGATATGAAAATACGGCTAAAACCAACAGCGTATTAATGATTTTTTTTATCGATTCATTTAATTTGTATCAGTGAAATATGTATTGACTATGGTTTATTGTTTCGGATTCGGCTTATACAACACAACGGCAATTGAAAGAAAGGAATATAAAAGAACACTTAATACTCTCGGAATAAACCTAAGAAGATATGTATCAAATATTTTCAGGTCATATTTCAGAGCGATAGGTGAAATAGCGAATGTGAAACACATGCCTGAAAAAAATAAAAGTACACCGGCTGCCATCCAAAAGCCGGATTGTTTTATCAATAATACCTGCAGATCATCACTTAAAAAAATATGATACAAATAAATGCAGGCAATCAAGGATAATTCGATTCCCATTGCAATGAGAATATAATAAGTTGAAGTTGGATATTTAGCTAAAAAAAAAGAAACAAATATTGTAGCAATTAATAAAAGTGATGAAAGCACAATGATCAATTTCCCTATTTTTTTTCTTACATGCAATAATTGATAAAAACAATAATTATAAAAAAAAATAGTCATTATTGTGATGCTGAAATAAATATACAAATTCGGCATCCCGCTGTAATAATGTGCAGCAAACTCTCCAATAGAAACATAAAGCAAATAAAAAGGCAGCCATTTTAAAAATGAATCTTTTATTTTCTGATAATAAAAAGCAGAAATAATGCAAGCAATTATCTCTGCTATATTTCCTATTTGCATCTTAGCTTTACTATTGAATATTTATGATTTAAAAAACTTATTGAATGGGTGGTGGTGGATTAATATCACCAAAGTTCAATGCATCCAATGTCCAATCTGGAGTAGCAGCCGCAGCTAATTTTTTAGATCTCCCTTTTGGTTGATTGAATTGATACTGATGTCTGCCATCTGCATCGGTAATGGAAGGTGTGATAATAACTGAAAACGTTTCTTTGTCGGCTAAGAATGCAGGTAACAAAGCAATTTTTCTTTCGCCATAAGGAATATTCAATCTTGCAAATTCAGATTCCACTTCATCTAAATATGCTTTTACCTTATGCAGGTCGAACGACCAGGATTTCGGGAAATGTGATCTCTTGACCTGGTCTTTATTTACAAGGTCCCAGTATTTTTTGATTCCTGAATCCGCGGTTTTGAAATCAATCTTCTCCCCGCCTTTTTTGTTGATGGGAATGATCTTAGCTTTTGCCATAAAATTGTTTTTTTAATTGTAAGGCATAAAACTAAAAAAACGGCAGCATATTAGACCACCGTTTTTTAACCCATTTTTTGCATGTTGACTTTCTTACACAATCCCTTTGGCACTTAAATATCTTTCCGCATCCAAAGCAGCCATACAACCGCTTCCTGCAGCTGTCACTGCCTGACGATAATTCTTATCTTGTACATCCCCTGCTGCGAAAACTCCCTCCACATTTGTTTTCGATGTTCCGGGAATCGTTTTAATGTATCCTGTTTCATCCATATCGATCCATCCTTTAAAAATATCGCTGTTGGGTTGATGTCCGATCGCTACAAAAAAACCGCTGATCGGAACTTGTTGTACATTGTTTGTTTTAGTATTCTTAATTTTTACAGCTTCCACTTTATTCTCACCTACAATTTCATCTGTTACACTATCCCAATAGATCTTAATATTAGGAGTATTGATCACTCTATCCTGCATTACTTTGCTGGCACGCATTTGATCCCTTCTTACGATCATGTGAACATTGGTGCAGAGTTTAGCCAGATACATGGCTTCTTCTGCTGCAGTATCGCCTGCACCAACAATGGCCACTTCTTTTCCGCGAAAGAAAAAACCATCGCAGACAGCGCAAGCACTTACACCAAAACCATTTAAGCGTTGTTCACTTTCAATGCCCAACCATTTCGCTGATGCGCCCGTTGAGATGATCACTGCATCTGCTTCGATCCATTTTTCTTCATCGATCTCCACTTGATAAGGTTGCTTTGAAAAATCAACTTTGGTTGCTAATCCATAACGAATATCTGCGCCCATTCTCGCTGCTTGCTTTTCAAAATGCACCATCATTTCTGGTCCCTGGATCCCGTCAGGATAACCCGGATAATTTTCTACTTCTGTGGTAATAGTCAATTGTCCGCCCGGCTGAATGCCCTGATACAAAACAGGTTTCATATTCGCACGTGCTGCATAAATAGCAGCAGTATATCCTGCAGGACCTGATCCTATGATTAATACATGCACTTTTTCTGTTGTTGCGTTCGACATATTTTAAATTTCACTTTATACATTCAAAAATAGGAATACTATGATTCCGTTACGTTGATATTATGCACATTATCTTCCTTTTATTATCCATTTCTTCGTAATTCCTTCGTGATCTCCTGCTACCTGCTATCTATTTTGTTCGGGTGGTTACGAAGAACCCCCGAAGAAATCAGCAAAAAGGTATGAATGAAATAACAGTCAGGTGATACAGAGATGAAACCACATTAAAAAACCCTTCGATTTGCATCAAAGGGTTTCTTTATAACTTTTCCTTTTTTGTAACCTGCTATCCCAAATATGCTTTTAAAGCGTTGCTGTATCTTGCCTTTTGCAAACGCTTAATGGCTCTTTCTTTAATTTGACGAATTCTTTCTTTTGTCAGATCATATTTCATACCGATCTGCTCGATCGTTACACCATTCTCGCCATCCAATCCAAAATAAGCATTTACAATTTCTGCTTCTCTCGGGCTCAATGATTTTAATACACGGCGTATTTCTTCTCTCAAAGAATCTTTCATCACATCTTCATCCGTATCATCACTGCCTTCCAACAGATCACCCATGGCAACATCTTCTGCTTCGTGAACCGGAGCGTCTAATGAAGTGTGACGGGTATTACTTTGGAAAATATTGTTGATCTCTGTTTCGCTCATTTCCAATATCTCACTCAATTCTTCTGTTGAAGGTTCACGCTCATGTTCCTGCTCAAAAGCCATATAGGCTTTATTGGCTTTATTGTAGGTACCGATCTTATTTTGAGGAAGACGAACCAATCTGCCCTGTTCAGCCAAAGCCTGTAAAATAGACTGACGGATCCACCAAACCGCGTAAGAGATGAATTTAAACCCTTTTGTTTCATCAAAACGTTGTGCAGCCTTGATCAGCCCAAGATTTCCTTCATTGATCAAATCGCTCAAAGAAAGCCCCTGATGCTGGTATTGCTTGGCAACGGACACCACGAAACGCAAATTAGCCTGAACCAATTTATCCAAAGCACGCTGATTCCCCATCTTGATCTTCTGAGCAAGGGTTGTTTCCTCTTCCGGTGTGATCATGGGTATCTTAGAAATTTCCTGCAGATATTTTTCAACGGCCTGAGAATCTCTGTTGGTGATCTGTGTTGCGATTTTGAGCTGCCTCATAGTGTATGATTACTGATAATTTACTAACGTATTAAGACGCAAAAAGTTGAATTTGTGTTGCAACAGAAAGCGTTAAATATAGTTTGCCTTAAATTAAGGTGTGCAAAGTTACGTCAAAACAGTCGAATCAGGTAGTTTTTAACGGTTTTATTACACACATTGTTGAAAACTCGCTGTTTTACTCCGATTTATCACTACGAGACAGCATAAGACAAATGATGCCAGGTTGGCGCATACGCCTTATATACTCCTTATATACTCCCTATATAAAGCGTATATAAGCCTTATGTACATAGTATTGTTTTGTATCTACAATTATCCCCACTAATACCTAATAAATAATTCCGCTTTATCTTAGCGCCATGAAGCAAGCGACCATAGATTTTCGTTCAGATACGGTCACACGTCCATCCAAATCCATGCTGGAAACTATGTTTTCGGCTCCTCTGGGCGACGATGTTTTCGGTGAAGACCCTTCCGTTAATCGATTAGAATCCATTACTGCTGAATTATTTGGCAAAGAAGCAGGACTATTTTGTGCCAGCGGCACGATGACCAACCAGATCGCCATTAAAGTGCATACACAGCCCGCTGACGAAGTGATCTGCGATAAACTCTCCCATATTTATCAGTACGAAGGTGGGGGTATTGCATTCAATAGTGGCTGCTCTGTCCGTTTGATCGAGGGTGACCGAGGCCGAATTACTGCTGAACAAGTGAAAGTTTCCATTAACCCAACTGATATTCATAAGCCTTTATCTACACTGGTTTCTTTAGAAAATACGGCTAATCGTGGCGGAGGAAGTTGTTACGATTTTTCTGAAATAGAACGAATTAAGCAGGTTTGCCTGCAAAATAACATGAAGCTTCATTTGGATGGTGCCAGATTGTTCAATGCAATAGTTGCCAAGAATGAGACTCCCCAACAATACGGTGCTGTTTTTGATTCCATTTCAGTTTGCCTGAGCAAAGGATTGGGTGCACCAGTTGGAAGTGTTTTAGTGGGAAATACTGCTTTCATCCAAAAAGCCAGAAGGATCAGAAAAGTATTCGGAGGCGGTATGAGGCAGGCCGGTATTCTTGCAGCCGCAGGCATTTATGCTTTGGAAAATAATATTACACGATTGACAGAAGACCATCAACATGCAACATTGATAGCGCAGGCTTTGCAAGAGAAAGATTTCACCGGAGAAATGTTACCTGTTGAAACAAACATCATCATATTTGAAGTAAAAGGCAGATTCACTGCCAAACAATTGGCGGATAAACTAAAAGAGAATGATATCATCACTATTGCCATCTCCCCCACTCAGATACGAATCGTCGTTCATTTAGACATTACAAAAGAAATGGTGGAAAAAACCATTCAAATAATCCAAACCTTATAAAACAACTAAGATCATGTTACCCAAAATTAATCCTACGAATACACAGGCATGGCTGTTATTGAAAAAACATTTTGAAGAAGAAATGAGCCGTAAACAAATGCGAGATCTTTTTGCGGCAGATAAAGAGCGCTTTCAAAAATTCTCTATCAATCTGGAAGATATCCTCTTTGATTATTCAAAAAATATCATCAATCAAAAAACATTGCAGCTTTTAATGCAATTGGCTGAAGAATCTCATGTAAAAGATTCCATACATGATATGTTTGCCGGTTTGAAGATCAATGAAACTGAACAACGATCTGTATTACATACTGCCCTTAGAAATTTTTCTGACACTGCTATTTTAGTGGATGGAAAAGATGTAATGCCGTTAGTAAAGAAAGTATTGAATCAGATGAAATCCTTTTGTGAAGAAATTCATAGTGGCAATTGGAAAGGATATACCGGTAAAAAAATAAAATACATTGTCAATATTGGAATCGGCGGAAGCGACCTTGGCCCTGTAATGGTTACAGAAGCCTTAAAACCATATTGGATAGATGGTATTCAAGCTTATTTTGTAAGTAATGTTGACGGAACACATATTGCAGAAACTTTAAAGAAAGTAACGCCTGATGAAACGTTATTCTTAGTTGCTTCCAAAACTTTTACCACACAGGAAACTATGACCAATGCGCACACAGCAAGAAATTGGTTTTTAGAACATGCAAAAGATGAAAAAAATATTGCCAAACATTTTGCAGCACTCAGCACGAATGAAAAAGAGGTAGTGAAATTCGGGATTGATAAAGCAAATATGTTTGAATTCTGGGATTGGGTTGGTGGAAGATATTCTTTGTGGAGTGCCATCGGTCTATCAATTGCACTAACCATCGGTTTCGGCAACTTTGAAAAATTATTGCGTGGCGCTTATGCTGCTGACGAACATTTTCAGCAAGAAAAATTTGAAAAAAATATTCCTGTATTGATGGCATTGATCGGCATTTGGTACACCAATTTCTTCGGTGCACAAAGTGAAGCCATTCTTCCCTATGATCAGTACATGCATCGCTTTGCCGCTTATTTTCAGCAGGGCAATATGGAAAGTAATGGTAAGAGTGTTGACAGAAACGGTAATCCGGTTAACTATGCAACCGGTCCGGTTATTTGGGGCGAACCGGGAACCAATGGCCAACATGCGTTCTATCAATTGATACACCAGGGAACATTATTAATTCCGGCAGATTTTATAGCACCTGCCAAGAGCCATAACCCTATCGGCGATCATCATGTTAAACTGCTTTCCAACTTCTTTGCACAAACAGAAGCTTTAATGAATGGCAAGAGTGAAAATGAAGTAAAAGTTGAATTGATGAAAGCGGGCAAGACAGAAGATGAAATTAAAAAGCTCACGCCATTCAAAGTATTTGCAGGCAATAAACCCACTAATTCTATTTTGGTAAAAAAGATCACACCCTATACTTTAGGGACCTTGATCGCATTGTACGAACATAAGATCTTTGTACAGGGTGTGATCTGGAATATTTTCAGTTTTGATCAATGGGGTGTTGAACTGGGAAAACAATTAGCCAATAAAATTTTGCCTGAATTGGAAAATAATGATAAAGTGATTGCGCATGATTCCTCTACCAATGGATTGATCAACGCGTATAAATATTTCAGGGAAGATTAAAAGAACGTGAATCGTAAGTCGTTAATCGCGAGTCAGTAATTACCGAGTACCCAACTGGCGATTTACGATTAACGACTCCCGATAACGCAACAAAACTATAAAATGGAAGAAGTAGTAATACGAAATATTGAATTAAAAGATAATGCTTCATTGGCAGCAATTATCAGAAAAAGTCTGGAAGAATTCAACGCTGCCAAACCCGGAACTGTTTATTTTGATACCACTACAGATCATCTTTTTGAATTGTTCCAATCAACACCCAACAGCAAATATTTTGTTGCTGAATTAAATGGTACAGTGATCGGCGGCGCAGGAATATTTCCCACTGAGAATTTACCGAAAGGATATTGTGAATTGGTAAAAATGTATCTTTCGAAAGATGCACGTGGATCAGGTTTGGGAAGAATGATGATCAGCAAATGTTTAGATACTGCCAAAGAAATGGGCTTTACAAATGTGTACCTTGAATCAATGCCTGAATTAAGTAAAGCGGTGAAAGTGTATGAGAAATTCGGATTTAGTTATTTAAAAGGACCGCTTGGCAACAGTGGGCATTGCGGTTGTGATATATGGATGATGAAAGAAATATAAAAGCCGTTCTTTTCAGAACGGCTCGAATTATTTAAAAGTGATAATTACCATTTGTCAACTTCTTCATGTGCACCATTGTCTGCCGGAGGAGCAGGTGTTTCAATAACAGGTGCAACTGATTGTTCTGCCGGTTTTATTACTTCCTGTTCAGGTTCTGCAGCAACAGAAGTTGTTTCACTGCCTTCTGCATCATTATACTCATGGTTGAATGCATCAAAATCAAAATCAGGCATCAAATCGGTTTTTACATAATCAACAGCCTCTATCAATGCTTTGATGAATTTGTTGAAATCTTCTTTATACAAAAAGATCTTGTGTCTGTCATACCCATTATCATCAAACCGTTTTCTGCTTTCTGTAATGGTTAGATAATAATCATTACCACGGGTTGCCCTTACATCAAAAAAGTAAGTCCTTCTTTTTCCGGCTCTGATTCTTTTACTGTAAACACTTTCTAATTTCTTGTCGTTATTCTCGTACGCCACTGCTGATTTGATTTTAGTGAACTATTTAATTTAAAAAAATGTGTAGCAAATATAGGATTGTTTCGGAATTGCCAAAACTTTAGAAATCAAGTTTGTTTATTTTCTCAAATAGATTAAAGAATAATAGTATCTGCATTTGAAGTGGCGGCCGACTCCGTGAGCTGTAATCGGTATAATTCGGCATAATATCCGTTTTGTCCCATCAGCGTTTCATGGGTGCCTTCTTCACTGATCATGCCGTCTTCCAGCACAACAATTTTGTTGAACCGGAAAGAAGAAAAAATCCTGTGGGTAATGATGATGGCAGTTTTATCGTGCAGGAATTTATCCAGATTATTCACGATGGTGTTTTCGGTTTTTGCATCTACAGCGCTAAGGCAATCATCAAACACCACGATCTCCGGGTTTTTGATCAGTGCTCTTGCAATGGATATTCTTTGTTTCTGGCCACCGCTTAATGTTACCCCACGCTCTCCTATCATCGTTTCGTATTGCTTTTCAAACCCGAGAATTTCTTTATGAACACTGGCAAAGGAAGCAGCCTGTTCGACTTTTTCATGAGGCGTATCTCCATGCAAACCGAAGCTGATATTATGTTCTACGCTGTCGCTGAATAAAAAAACATCCTGCGGAACATAACTGATCTGCTCGCGTAATTCTTGTAAAGCGATCGTTTGAATATCTTTTCCTCCGATCGTTATTTTACCTTTTGAAGGATTATAAAAATGAAGCAAGAGTTGCGCAATCGTGGATTTACCGCTTCCGGTTCTTCCCAATAATAAAATCTTTTCGCCTTCTTTAACGGTTAGATTAAAGTTTTGCAAAGCTGTTATTCCTGTATGAGGATAGGTGAATGTTATATCGTCAAAAACAATATCGCCACTCAGTTTCGATATCCCTTCTGCATGAATGTCTTTTATTTCAGGAACGGTTTGTAAAAATTGATTCAATCTTTTTTGCGATGCTGCAGCACGTTGAATCATGCTGGCAGTCCATCCGATGGCGCTTACCGGGAATGTCAGCATATTAATATAGATCACAAACTCAAGGATGGTTCCGTAAGTAACGCTGTATTGGTTATGAACTTGATACCAACAACCGATTCCAATAGTTAAAATATTACTAAGCCCGATCAATAATGCCATCGCAGGAAAATAAACCGCTTCCACTTTTGCCAATCCGATGGCGTTGCGTTTGTAATCTTCACTGTTCTTATCAAAAAAACCGAGCATGGCTTTTTCCTGAACAAAAGATTTGATCACCCGTATCCCTGAGTAAGATTCCTGCGCAGTGGTTGTAAGATCAGATAATAATGCCTGGATCTTTTCACTCTTTTTATGAATGATCGTATTCACCATATAAATAGTGATGGCAAGAATGGGTAAGGGTGAAAGTACATAAACAGTCAAACGCCAGTTTTCACCAAACATAAAATATAAACTAAAACCGATAGTCGCAGCTAAGTTGATGATATACATTATGGCGGGACCGGTAAACATTCTTACACGACTTACATCTTCGGTAATTCTGTTCATCAGATCACCTGTACTATGCGTTCTATAAAAATTAGTATCGAGTTTTTGATAATGTTTAAAAACCTCATTCTTCTGATCAAATTCAATGTGCCGGCTCATTACAATGATGGTTTGTCTCATCAGGAACATAAAGAATCCGCTCAGTAATGCTAACAAGAGCAATGTAATTCCGCATAAAATAACATTCTCGCCAAAACTTGTATTGGCCGATTCAATGGTATTGATGAATTGAACCACCAATACATTGTATTTAGCTTTTCTGTCTTTTACCTGAACATTTTTATTTCCGGTATGTTCGCTGATGGAATGTTCCACTTTATCAACTACATAACCTGATATTTGCGGCGTAAGTATCCGAAAATAATTGGACAGAATGATAAACAGAAACCCGAGGAATAAGCGGGTTCTGTACTTCCAGAAATATTTATTGATTGATTGTAAATGACGCATCAGCCGTCAAAGATAATGATTGGGATGTTTCCGTTGCAGCCACAAGTCTTTTATGAGTGAATATAATTATGCAGCTGATCAATCATGTCTTTTTGTGTAAGGATGGTTTCATTCACAATATCACCGATGGAAATGATACCGCAGAAATTATCCTGCTTATCAAATACAGGTAAATACCGCAGATTCTTATCCCCCAGAATATGCATACAGACTTCAATGGAAAAATCAGGGGCTATATGCGGCAGATCAGTGCTCATGATCTCTGAAACACTTGTCTCACTGGAAAGTTTACCCATCAAAATAACTTTACGGGCATAGTCTCTTTCAGTAAGAAGTCCGGCATATTTTCCTTTTTCAGTAATTACCACCGATCCGATATTTTTTTCAGCCATTAATTTTAATGTGTCCAATACAGTTGTTGACGCATCAACAGAAATAATATTATTTCCTTTGCGGGCAAGAATTTGCGATACCTTTTTCATTGGGAGCTATTATGCAGAAAAATTACGACATTCTCCCGAAACAGCCGTTAAATCAAATATTCTTTTTTATATTTTTTGGGTCGTTATAGCTGAGGATGTATTTTTGCGCCGGAGAGATGGCAGAGCGGTCTAATGCGGCGGTCTTGAAAACCGTTGACTGTCAAAGGTCCGGGGGTTCGAATCCCTCTCTCTCCGCTTTATCACTGAAACGCAATACAGGAAAGGGTTTGCGTTTTTTTGTGCCCCTAAGCAAATAAAAAATATAAGTGCATTAACAGCTACATCAATTTTCGAAATTTTGTGAACAATTTGTTGTTTTCAAATTTGATTATTAAATAACTTTATGTTGCATATATAACATACTGCTGCGAATATCCATTCTTAGTGTATCGTATGTGGAAACACAGTGCAAGCCCCGTTCTTTTTGAATGGGGTTTTTATTAATATCAGCTTAAAGATGGTTAAAAAGGATATTAAAATTGATGTGACTGATGTCTGTTGAAAAATATAAGCCCTATGATTGTATTCTTGTCAATGACCTATTGAAAAACCAAAAATCCTAGATCCAAAAATGGATTAAGCCTCATTCTTTCGAATGGGGCTTTGATTTTAAAAGAGCTTCCATGCTAAGCGTCAAACCTGTCTTTGAGATTACTTAATATTTTTTGAACGGTAGAGAAAAACATCGCGGTTGACCATCCAAACAACAGTATTCCATTCATGGCTTCAAAGCCGCTCATAATGCGCCAATGAGGTCCCAATACAATATCGCCATATCCTAAAGTGGCATAAGTAACCATTGAAAAATAAATAGCTTCTTCAACACCCGCAACCTGCGTGATATCCGGTATGATTAAATAAACAAATGCCCATACTGCAATTTCAATAAAATGAAGTACCATCAAAAACAAAGCTGTAGAAGATAAAACGAATAAGGAACTTCTGATGCCCCAATCCTGCTCTTTCTTCCAATGTTTGCGATATAAATAAACAACCAAATAGGTAGTTCCCAATCCATGTATCAAAATAGTAAAAACAATTATGGCAAGACTTATAACAACAGATACCAGCATCGAATATTTAATTTAAGCAGATACAATTATATTCAGCAATGTAATATTTTTTCTCCTTCTTTTTTTTGATACTATACGTTTTTAAATAGACAAGATTATTGAAGAAAGCTTCTGCAAAAATCCAGAAATTTTTCACAATCTTCATAATTAGACATGAGGCCTAAAGATATGCGGATGGCACCTCTCATCCTTCCCAAGAAATGTATCTTGTCGTAATGCGCATCGTCACGTGATGAATAAAAAACAGAAAGTTCTTCGGATGTGATGCAATTCGTGATCTCATCAATACCCGGATTGCAGAAACAACCGATACGAATAGATATTTTTTTTAGATTGGCTTTATATTCGATCTCACCCACATTTATTTTATTCTCTAATTTATCAAAAAAGTTCATGATGATGGTTGAGCCTCTGTTCTCATTATTATCCGGCCCGAAAATATGTATCAATGATTTTCCGTTACTGTGCTTCAGCTGATGCAGTTCCTCAATCAAATAACCTGTTAATGATGCTAATCTTTTTTGAATGTTATCCATTCCGATTTCTTTGATCCAGTCCAATCCTATTTTCACCGCAGGTATCGATAAATAATTCAAAGTACCTTCTTCAAATCTTTCCTGGTTCTCCACTAAGAAAAATTCAGGCATTGTAACAGACGCATAAGAAACTGTTCCGCCTGCAAACCATGGCTTATCTAATTTTTCAAACGCTTTTTTCTGAATCAACAATGCTCCTATTCCTGTAGGATAACCGAATATCTTGTAAAAAGAAAGTGAAACATAATCAGGTTTGATCTGCTGCAGATCCAAAGTATTTGTAGGAACGAATGCTGCTGCATCCAATAAAACATCCCAACCGTTTTCATGCGCCAGTTCTATCCATTTCAAATCATGCTTTACACCTGTCACATTCGATTGTGCAGGATAGGCAAATAATTTATTGTGTTTGTATTTATTGGAAGTGAGTTTCTGATGAAGCTTTATCTCATCAATTCTCAGATCTTCCAAATAAACAGGATTGTATTCAAAACTTGCCCCTTTTCTTTTGGCATATTCCCGGATTCCATTCACCGAATTATGATTATCGAATAATAATAAAAAATGGCTTTTGTGATCAAAGGGATAAGACTCTCCCACTATCTTTAAAGCCTGTGTGGCATTGGCAGTAAACACACAGTAATAATCATCCCCTGCATTAAAATAATCCAGTACTGCTTTTCTTGTTTCTTCAGCATATTTTGTGGACAGCAAGGATGTTGGATTGGTGGAATGCGGATTGCCGAAAACATGTTGTTGCAAAAAATCAAGATGCTTTACTACCTGCGATCTTGAAAAAAGATTGCCGCCGGTATAATCCAGATAAACATGACCTTCTTTATCCAGCTGTGCGTATTCGCTATGGCGGATATCATCAAATGTTTTTGCTGAATGATGATATTCAATATTTTTTTGACAAAAAGATGTATAGTCCATGTTAACTGATATTTGAAATGTTGAAGATAAAATATCTCTCATAAAATAAGTCAAAAGATATGAGAACTGCAATACCAATTGTGTTCAGGCATATCAGATTTTAAAGATTCTCTGCCATAATAAAATATGAATACCTTTTATGCAATAAGATTCTTATTCACATCACATGAATAAATAAGCAATTGCATTCAACCATTCACTGTTTACTTTTGCTTCAAATGATGAACATGAGAAATATTTATTTATCAGGATGCACCGCACTACTGTTATTACTCACTGCCTGCAACAATGCAGAACAAAAAACTGTGAATGCAGATTCACTGAAAGTAATTGCTAAACCGGTTCCCGGCACACCCATCAAATATGACAGTTCAAAACGCTATATTTTCTTAACATGGGATGATTCTCCGCAACCACCCGGAACTGTGAATTGCAAACAGGTGTTTAAAGAACAGAATGTGAAAGCTACTTTTTTTTCTGTAGGGTTTAATCAGGTTGGTCCTTTCAAAAAAAGATTGATCGATTCTATCCGCAATGAATATCCTCAGTTTTTATTGGCCAATCATAGCTTTAGTCATGGTTTCAATGACAAGTATGCAAAATTTTATTCGATGCCCGATAGTGCATACAGTGATTTTATGCGCAACGAAAGGGAATTACAGATCGGTGTAAAGATCATTCGCTTACCCGGCAACAATACATGGGCTTCTAATGGTGTGATTCACGGACAAAAAGCCGAAAATAAATTAGTGAAGCGTTTAGATTCTACAGGTTACAAAATTATCGGTTGGGATATTGAATGGGGACAAAACGGAAAACAAAAACAACCGAAAGAAAGTGCCACTGAAATGGCAAAAAGAGTGAATCAGAAATTTGATGACGGTTCTACTTTCGAGCAGAATGCAATTGTAATCTTATCTCATGACAGATTATTCGAAAAGAAACAATTTGCTGATTCATTAAACAGGTTCATTTCTATTTTAAAACAGGATCCGCGTAATGTGTTTGAAACAATTGATCATTATCCTTTGGTGCAGCGCAAATAGATTATGACAAAAGAAGAATTGCTCAAAGACCTGAGAGAGGAAACCTATGTTACGCTGAAAGCCTCTCCCATTCATGGTATCGGCGTATTTGCCATTCGTGATATTCCGAAAGGATGCAATACTTTTTTTTCAAAGAACATGGGTGAATGGATAAAATTACCCATCAGTGAAGTGGAAATGCTGCCTGCTCATTCAAAAGATTTGATCGAGACCTATTGCCTGTATGATGATGAAAATTATTTTGTTCCTGATTACGGTTTTAAACTGATGGACATGGTGAATTATCTCAATCATTCCAATACACCCAATATTATTTCAGTGAATGATGGAGTTTATTTTGAAACACTTCATGATATTAAATGCGGTGAGGAATTATTGATTGACTACGGTGAGATCGTTGAAGGGGTGGATGATTATAAATAAGGCGTATGTATAAATTATAAATGTGCAGATGTGCAAATAAATCTGACTGTTCAAATTTGCACATCCGCACATTTTACATATCCGCACATTTACTAAGCTTCTTCCAATACAGCTTCATTGCGATAGGTTTCCGCCAATTTCTTTTGCAGGTCAAAAGGAACGGCAGCATAATGATCAAACTTCATTCTGAATCTTGCCCTTCCCTGTGATAAAGACCGCAAAGTAGATGCGTATTGATACATTTCTGCATAAGGTACTTTTGCTTTCACAACCGTAAAATGTCCTTCTGCATCAAAGCCTTCCACGATCGCTCTGCGTGTTTGCAGATCGCCCATGATATTTCCGGTTAATTCATCAGGGCAAAGCACTTCCAGCATATACATCGGTTCCAATAATTGCGGATCGGCATGTTGAAATGCATCTTTGAATGCCATGATACCGGCTAATTTGAAAGCCATATCATTACTGTCAACAGGATGCATCTTTCCGTCAAACACACTCACCCTTATATCTCTTACATGAGAACCTGTTAATGGGCCTTCCTGCATTTTTTCCATCACGCCTTTCATAATGGATGGAAGAAAACGAAGATCGATCACACCACCAACAATGCAATTAAAGTAAACTAATTTACCGCCCCATGGCAATGGATATTCATCCCTGCCGCGAACATTCAGTCCAACAGGATCAGGCATGCCTTCATACCAGGGTTCTATGCGCATGGTCACTTCACCAAATTGTCCTGCACCGCCTGATTGTTTTTTATGACGATAACTGGCATCTGCAGATCTGCGGATCGTTTCTCTGTATGCAATTTTTGGTTTAAAGAATTGAACATCCAATTTATACTGATGTTCCAATTTCCATTTGATCACGTTCAAATGCATATCACCCTGACAATGCAATAATGTTTGTTTTAATTCTCCAGACACTTCTACCTGTACTGTTGGGTCTTCTTCTTTTAACTGATGTAATGCTGTTGCTAATTTATCTTCTTCACCGCGTTTTGCATTGGCAATGGCAATACTCATTTTAGGAGCAGGGAAAACGATCGGTTTTAATTCTATTTGCTTGCCCTTTTCGTGCAATGTATTATTTACATGCGTATTTTTTAATTTTAAAGTGGCACCAATATCACCTGCAACCAATTCAGTCACATTTTTTCTTTTATTTCCCTCCACTACAAATAACTGATTCAGCTTTTCAAATGTTCCTGTAGTTTCATTCACTAATTCCATTCCGCTTTTTACAGTACCTGAATACACTTTGAAGAAACTCAGATCGCCAATATGCGGTTCTGAAATTGTTTTATAAATAAAAATGCAGGCAGGCCCGTTGGCATCGCATGGTAATTTTTTTCCGTCACTGGTTATCTGATCAGGCATTTCATTGGCAGGCGGACAAACATTATCGATAAAACCCATCAATCTTCCTGCACCCATATTTAGTTTGGCTGAAATACAGAACACCGGAAATAAATCATGACGAAGCATAGATAAATGCAAACCTTCTTTCATTTCATCTTCACTCAATTCACCTTTATCAAAATATTTTTCCATCAACGCTTCATCATTTCCTGCAATGGCTTCAATTAATTCTTTGTGTAAGTTTTCTGCTTTTGCTTTTTCAATATCAGGTATCGGAAGCTTTTGTGGCTTGCCTCCTTCAGGTGGATATTGATACAAGACCATATTCAACACATCAACAATTTGATTAAATCCTTCACCCTGATTTAACGGATATTGCACTACCACTATATGACTGCCAAAATGATCTTTTGCTTCGCGAACTGTTTTATCAAAATCAGCTTTGCTGTGATCCAATTGATTCACTGCAAGAATGGTGGGCGTTTTAAACTCGTCTGTATATTCTAAAATGATATCAGTGCCAACTTCCACACCCATGGCCGCATTCAATAAAACGATCCCTGTATCGGCCACACGCAAAGCACTGAGCACTTCGCTGGCAAAATCATCATAACCCGGTGTATCAATGATGTTTATTTTATAACCGCGCCAACGCGTATGTAATAATTTTGAAAAGATGGAATTACCCCTTTCCTGTTCCAACTCTGTGTAATCGCTGACTGTATTTTTTTCTTCGATCGTTCCGCGGCGATTGATCAACCCTGCTTCAAATAACATGCTTTCTGCTAAGGTTGTTTTTCCGCTGCCGGAATGTCCAAGCAGCGCAATGTTTTTGACGTGAGCGGTATCAAACTCTGGCATAGCAAATGTTTTTATGGTGAATGGTAAAATAACCTTTCCGTTATTTTGAAATACAAGTTAAACGCATAAAAAGCTGTGAAAAATGAGTAAAATCATCTTCCGTAAATTTAAAAAATCGTATTTGCTTTACAAGTAAGAACTGATATTTGCAACATGACCGGATCTTATCAAATATTGCCATCGCTGCCGGAAGATATTACTGCCTTGGTAAAATTAGTAAATAGTGCTTATCGGGGAAACATTTCTAAAAAAGGATGGACAACCGAAGCAGATTTATTGGATGGAACAAGAACGGATGCTTTAGCATTAGCAAGCATCTTTCAAAGTCCATCTGATACCATACTAAAATGTTGTGATACAAATAACAGGATTGTTGCTTGTGTACATCTGCAACAGCAGGATAAAAAGATTTACCTGCAGATGTTGACAGTTTCCCCTGAAATGCAGACAGCAGGTATCGGGAAAAAATTATTGATTGCAGCTGAAGGATATGCAACGGATCATGCTTGCCATACGATCGTGATGACTGTTATTTCTGTAAGGCATGAATTGATAGAATGGTATGAACGCAGAGGTTTTACAAGAACCGGGCAAACCAAACCTTTTCCCAAGGATACAAGGTTCGGCATTCCGAAACAGGAATTAGAATTTATTGTGATGGAAAAAAAATAACAGGTATCCATTCAACTGCGAATAACATTTAAATCTTATTAACGAACGATTGATTAATTTGTAATTGATTTATTCCAATAAAAAAAGTAAAGTGCAGGCAAGACGGTGTTTCTTTATAAAGTGCGGTTCATTCATTGTTTGTATGTTTTTCATCCTGTCCTTTGTAAAAGCGCAGGATAAAAAGGATAGCAGTGATGAATTCTTTCTTGCAAAGAAAAAAGGTTTATTGGGAAAACTGGGGCAAAGTGTTTCTGTGAGTGCTGCCAACCATTCTGATTCTGCATTATTGGATGTTGTAAAAAATATCGATCCGTATATTCTTTACAAAGGAAATATCATCAGGAAAATAATCATTAAAAAAGTCAATTACGGCCAATCTGTTAATGATACTTCCAAATCCTTCAGTGGTTTCTTTACTAATCTCGGCAACAAATTGCACGTAAGCACATCTGAAAAAACGATCAGAAACAATTTATTTTTCAGATCAGGCGATTCCCTTCTTCCTTACCTGATGGCGGATAATGATCGTTTTTTAAGAACCATCCCTTACTTGCAGGATGCAAGAATTGCGGTTCATGAAGTGATGGGTGAGAATTTGAATGTTGATTCTGTTGACATTGTAGTTTTTTATAAAGATGTATTTCCAATCAGTGGTGCGATCACTACTGAAAGCTCAAGCAGTTTATACCTGCAGGGAACAGATGATAATTTCAGAGGCCGCGGTGACAGAATAGTGGTACAAACCGTTTTTGATTATACCCGTGAACCGAAAACCGGATTTGGATTAGAATACACCAAACGAAACATCAAAGGAAGTTTCATTGATTTTACAGCCGGTTATCAAAACATGAACCCTGCTTTTAACAATGGCTACCGTCAGGAAAATACGCTTTATACCAACCTCACACTTCCTTTGGTGAGTCCTTATCATTTATGGACAGGCCAAATACAAACATCGCTTCATTTTACACGCAACAATTATCTATACGATACCGTAGCTTACTATTTATCCGATTATAATTATCGTTATACTTCAACTGATGCATGGGCAGGTTATAATATCTCTGCAAAAAATCTATTACATGAAACCGTTAAACGAAAGAACAGAGAATTCATTGCGCTGAGATTGATCAATACAAACTTTACTGAGATACCATTAAGATATAAAGTAACTTATAACTATTTATATGCAAACCAAACAAGCGTTTTAACTGCTTATACTATTTTTAAACAGGATTATTACAAAACTTCATTTATTTACGGATTCGGAAGAAATGAAGATGTACCCGAAGGCTTTAATTATTCTGCCATTGCAGGATGGACCAATAAAAATCAGTACGTCAGGCCCTATCTTGGTGCTGATCTGCAACGTAACTATTTTACGAAACGTAAAGACTATTACAATTTCGAATTAAAGGCGGGAGGATATCTCAATAAAGGAAGTTTACAGGATATTAGCCTGTTGGCAAGCTTAGAATCATTTACCAGACTGAGAAGAATTCGCAATACCAAATGGTTAACCAGGCATTTCATTAACGGAAGTATCACACAGCAGATCAATACTTTTTTAAATGAGCCATTGTTACTGAACAGCAGTTATGGCATTCAGCAATTTTCAAATCCTGATACGACTGCATCTACGCGGATGACAATCAATTCACAATCTGTTTTCTATAATACCAAGAGTTTTTTCGGTTTCCGTTTTGCACCTTTCACTTTTGCAAGCTTTTGTTTTTTAAAACCGGCAGGCCAACCTATTTCACAGGGCGATGGTTATCTAAGTGTGGGCGGAGGTGTACGAACAAGAAACGAGAATCTTGTTTTCGGCACCATTGAATTGAAAGTTTTTTATTTTCCACGTATCACCAATGATATGAGCCACTTTAATATCACATTGACCAGCGATCTAAGTTTTAAATACAACAGCCAGTTTATCAAGCGTCCTGATTTTGTAGTGGTAAACTAAACAAAGCTTGTTGCTCATTGTTATTATACTAAAATAACCGTTCATAAAAAATACAACTTTAATACACAAATCGAATTAACTTTAAATCTTAAACATTTTAATCAAGTTACATGAAAAAGATTTTTTCTATCGCATTAATTGCCGCCACATTCATCAGTTCTGCAGCAATAGCGCAGGATGATAAAAGCAAACGTCCAAGCCCTCCAGCTAAAGCAGAAGCGACTTTGCAAAATGGAACAACCATAAGTTTTGATTACAGTCAGCCTTCTGTAAAAGGCCGCACAGTGGGCAAAGACCTGGAACCTATGGCAGGCAAGGTTTGGAGAACAGGTGCCAATGAAGCAACAGTATTTGAAGTAAGTAAGGATGTAAAAGTGGAAGGTCAGACTTTAAAAGCAGGCAAATATGGTTTCTTCACTTTAGTGGATGGTGATAACTGGACCATCATCTTCAATAAAACATGGAAGCAATGGGGTGCATTTACGTATAAAGAAGCTGACGATGTTTTACGGGTAAAAGTAAAAAGCAGCAAGCTGAATCCTCCTTCAGAAAAGTTTACCATTGTTGCAGACAAATCCGGTAAAGTAACACTGAAGTGGTCTGATATTGCAGTAGCTTTTACAATTCAGTAAATAATTTTATTATAAAAAAGGAGTGCCGTTTTTACTGCGCTCCTTTTTTATTTTGCATAAATGAAGAACCTTTGCAAATAAATATTGTTGTTGAATAATCTATTATTTTAAAAGCATTATTAATGATGACTGTCACACTGTCCATAGCACTCCTTTGGAGAGGCACTCGAAGGGTGATTTTAAATATCGTTTCACAAATTCATGCTTCGAGTGCCTCAGCATGACAATTAACATTTAAAATATGTTATCACTCTTGATAATAGTGATAATAAGTTAGTTTAGATATAATGGTACAAGCATATAATTTTTTAGCCTCCTGGCAATTGTTTCCCGAGAAATGTGAATTTCAATCAGGCAGTGCACCCAAAAGTGGTAATTATAAAATTGAGAGTATCCGAAACGGTCATGCATTGAGCATCAGCATCAATTGGGTGAGTTTGGATAACGAAGCTTTTTATACACAGTATGAATTGATCCCTGACGGAGAATTACATCCTTTCAACGATCAGGAATTAGCAGATACCATTCAGTCAGATATCATTAATGCTTCTGTTATAAAAATAATTTTTATCAAGGAAGAAAAAATAATCCTTGAAGTATTGCACGAAATCCTTTCCAATGGTTATTTGAAACTGACACAAAAAGGAATAGATAAAGAATTAAAGCCTTTTACCAATATCGAAGTGTATCACAAACAATTAAGTGTATTGCCTTATGCTTCTTCGGTGGGTAGTGTTGCCATCCGGCCAACAAAAGAAGGTGTTATTAAACATAAAGCTTTAACTGCAATGGAAGAACAAACCAATATGCAGTTGGATCAGATCAAACAACAAATAGAATTATTGGCAAGGCAGGCACAGGAAATCAGAAAACGGAAAGAGTTAAGCATGATGATCTATGAAGCAGGAATCAGTTTTAAACCGCAGATAGGTCAGGTCTATCATGTATATGAAAAGAAAGACAGCAGTCACATTTTATCTTTAGTAGCACCGCAGGAATGGGGCGGCAACGGGCCTTTCAAGCAATTCATAGCTTCTGTACAGTTACTGGCAGATCATACTTGGAAAGAAGTGTAACTCTGTTCTCAATCTGTGAATAATGTAAATTATTTTCTTATTTCTGTAATAGGCCCCCCAGAAATTATTTTATCTTCATAAGATTAAGAGAACACCAATTAAACCAAACTAATCATGAAGAAAATCATCTCAACTTATTTAATTGCACCAACTGTCTGTTTGTTTTTTACAGCAACTGTATTTGCATCAAACGGATCAACCGATTACAAAAAAATGGCTCCTGTTACTGCCGTTGATACTACCGGTAATACCGAAACAGTAGATGCGTTTACTTTAAGAAATGCCATGCATGAATTTTCAAGTTTATCAAGGCAGGAAAGAAAAAGCAGACTGAAAGAAGTGAAATCCTATCTCAAAGAATACAAAGCACAAAAAGCAAAAGGTGATGAAGTAAGTACCAACACACTCCTTCTGGTAATTTTAGCAATTATATTACCTCCGTTGGCAGTGTATTTGCATGAAAATGCTATAAACACAAAATTTTGGTTAAGTTTATTATTGACATTGTTATTCTGGATCCCCGGTGTGATCTATGCACTGATCGTTATATTGAGTTAAATGATTCATTGAATTATAAAAATCCTCTTTTGTTTTTCATAAGAGGGTTTTTATTTTGCATTAACACCAATGAATTGCATTCATCAATAACTTAATGAGTTCGTTCCACTCTACATACAAAGTCCCGAAGTTTCCTTCAGGACTTTGTATTTTATCCATATGCCATTCATCAATATTATTGATTGCCAACAACCACTTTCGCTTTCTTGTACTGCACATTATCTCCATCCAATGCAATCAGATAAACACTGCTGCCTGCATTGCTTCTGTTGATATCTACCTGAACTGTATTCTGTCCTGTTACTGCAGCCACCTGTTGTGATTGCAACACTTTTCCTGTTGTCAGTTCTATCACCCGCAATGTTAACTGTGCTGACTTATCGCTCATAAAGCTGCAAGTGAATTTGTTCCCTGTTGCCGGATTAGGATACACCAATACTTCTTTTGCACTCAGACTTTCCAGATAACTTACTGTCTGTTTCGCAAAACTGATACTGTTTAGTGTTGTATTGATCGCACTTGTTTGGCCTGTGCCAACTTCTATTGAGAATACAACGGTGGTCACATCATTCGCACTGATCTTATCTTTCGTTGCTGCTGATACAAATGCATCCATCGATACATAATAATCCTTCGCCTCTTTATTCAACGGTATCAATGTACTGTATTGATCTGACCAGTTTGCGATCGAGTTCTTCACCAATGTTATTCTCAGATTATATCCGCCTGATGCTGTAAGCCTCAATGTCTTGTAGGATGTGAGGTCTTGTGCCACACCTCCACCTTTCAGTAACTTGAATACAGATACATAATCCGAACCGTTTGCATTTACCTGTACATTTCTGAACACAGGTAATTCATCTGACAAATAGGTCTTGTTCGTATCATTGGTTATCGCAAAGCTGCTTACTGTTGTGGCCGGTCCTGCACCGTATGACCATGTTCCGTCTGCCATGTACACCACATCCTGTAATTGGTTGTTGATATACATCGAGATCGTTGATGCATATATATCACTCATCGGTATGGTGATAGATCCTTTACCGTTTGCTGCAACTGCGAATGGTATTGTTCTCTTCGTTGTTGTTGTTGACAGTTCATTTGATTTGTCTTCCACCACAAAATAACCGTTACCGTTTGTTTGATTATTTGTTACTGATAACACCAGATCTGTTTTGTCTCTGCTGCCTGATGTGATATAAGTATCCGGTAATTTCTTGGCACTGATATATTGTACCGGCATATTGGATTGCAGGTTGCTGATGATCTCTGTTGCCATATCCGTCACCATCGTTGGTGATACTGCCCATAACTGGATATTATACATCGTTTCATCTGCTGTGTAATCCTGATTCAGCCAGTTGGATTGCAATGTATAATTGTTTCTTCCTGTCTTTGCTCCTATCACAAAACTCATCGCATATTCTGTACTGCCATCGGCATCTTTCAATGTGTAGGCGATCATATTCATATTGTTCACCACAACATTCTGCATCCCTGTTAATACTGAGCCTTTCAATCTGTCACAAATAGCTTTGGTGTGATCATACACTGCATTGCTCGTTTGTGTACCGAAGCTTACTGCTTTAGCTTGATTGTTCAATGTATAATCAATAGACAATACATCTGTTGCATTGGTGATCGATGGTATATCGGTTGGTGTGCTGATATACGATGTGAAATTATATTTACTGAATTTTTGTTGTAAGATATCTGACAGCGTTAATTTACTGTTACTGCCAAAGCCCATCGTTGTTGCTCTTGCTGCTGTTTCTCCAACAGGTGTCATTACACTGTAATCAACAGGTTGTTGCAGACTGTTGATCGCTTTAGTGTATATACGTTTCACGATCGCATCTCCCAGATCTTTACTTTCCAACCCGCCGCCGCCACCGCCACTAACGCCTCCTGATGATGGACAATAGTAATACACTATTGTTGCTGTATCAGTGGCTGTTGTACTGATCACTGCTGTATCATTACCCGTTGGAAGTATCCATGAAGAACTTGTATTCGTATACACGATTAAGGATACTGAATCCTTGCCCATATACTGAGCCATTGTTCCGGATGTTGTGAATATTGTTGAGTCTGATTTCGCACTGGTATGCGGACCAAAATCTTTACCACTTGTTCCTGCAAAATCTTTTACTCCATCAAAGCCTGTTGAAGAAAAACTATCTATGATTGTTGGTGGTGTGATACCATACAAGAATCCCGGAGCATAAAAGTCCATCGTTCCATCCACCTGAATATTCACGAGACGCTTAGTTCCTGGAGCCATATTACCGGTGATCTCTACTTTATTATTTGTAGTGAATGAACCATTATTGATCACTTTTACTGCAAGCAATGTTCCTAATGTGGTATCAAATTTTGCAGCCTTTTGTTGTTTCAGATTTGAACTTGCCCAATCTGTTGTACTTCTCGGGAATATTAATGTTTGTGTGATGGTTGTTGCAGTGGCTGCATTACATACTGGTACAGCATCCATTGCTTTTGAAGCAGGTGTTACCAACACTGTTTGATAAGAAGTATCTGAACATCCGCCCGTATTGGTAGCGATCAGCCTAACATTATATATTCCAATATTTGAATACGATTTTGTTGGTGTTTGTAATGTTGAAGTAGTGCCATCACCAAAATCCCAACTATAAGTATCGCCTGCAGCATTACTATACACTACAAAACCAAAACTGTTACCGGTTAAAGGTTGTGTGGTAGTGAGATAATTACTTGTATAAGCCCAGTCTGTTGGTTTAACAGGATTATTTATCACCGCAGTTGTGGCAGAAGATGAAATACATCCACCTGCACTCTTCGCAGTAACTGAATACGTTCCTTTAACAAGTAATGAGAATGTTGCACTTGATTGATAGTTTGTTCCATCAATACTATAACTCATACCAACACCTGTTGGTGCAGTTACCGTAATTGTTCCTGTTGTTGTATTACAAGTTGGTTGTGTTATGCTTACTGTTGGTGCAGATGGTTTATCTGTAACGGTTAATATTAAAGTAGCAGCACTATCACAACCTGCAGCATTTGTTAAGTGTGCAACATAAGTTCCTGCCGTTGAATAATTAGTTCCGTTGAATGAATATGAACCTCCTGCACAAATACTTGCATTCGTTGTACTGCTTGATGTTGCTTTAACGGTTAATACTAAAGTAGCTGCACTATCACAACCTGCTGCATTCGTTAAATGTGCAACATAAGTTCCAGCAGTTGAATAATTAATTCCATTAAATGAATATGAACCTCCTACACAAATACTTGCATTCGTTGTACTGCTTGATATTGCTTTAACTGTTAATACTAAAGTAGCTGCACTATCACAACCTGCTGCATTCGTTAAATGTGCAACATAAGTTCCAGCAGTTGAATAATTAGTTCCGTTAAATGAATATGAACTTCCTGCACAAATACTTGCATTCGTTGTTGAAGCTGAACTCGCAGAAATGCTGTTTACAACAGCCGAAGTTGAGCTGCTTGTTCCATTAGGTGATAATACGGTAACAGAATAACTTCCCGCAGAAACATTTGTCAAATTCTGAGAGGAAGATCCATTACTCCATACAAATGTATAAGGTTGTGCACCTCCTGATACTGTAAGATTAATAGCTCCATTATTACCAGAACATGTTGCATTAACAACTGATGTTGTAATGTTTGGAGAACATGCAGAATGACCCGAAGCCTTTGTAGTATTTTGTACAGCACAGTTTTGATCATACCAACTTAGAACCATTGTATTACTGCCCCATGAAATTCCTCCCGGCGTATTCGTATAATAAGGAGTACTATAATAATAAATAGTTGAATTTGCCGGTATTATACCTGAACCTGTTTGAGAAGTGCCATAAATAGTCCACGTATATGGAATTGCAATGGAATTATTATTAATCACTCTCCATGCTAAATGAGATGTAGGCGTGTCAGAGCACATGGAAGTTAGTGTTAATGCCGAAATAACACCAGGATAAGAATATGCTGCAATATTTGTTGAAGCAGAATTTCTGCAACCATTAGCATCTGTTCCTGTTACTGAATAAGTTCCTGCAGAATTTATGTTTATTGAAGTATTGGCAGAACTGTTTGACCATAAATATGAAACTGCTCCCGACCCTATTAGTGTTATTGTTCCTGAAGAACATGATGTAAATGCACCTGTTTGTTGAATACTGACAGAAGGTAAAGGATTCACCGTAATGGTCATTGTTGCTGTTGTTGCACATTGACCTGCTGTTGGTGTAAACGTGTAAGTTGTTGTGGCGGTATTATTCAATGCAGGTGACCAGGTGCCTGTGATACCATTTGTTGAAGTTGTTGGCAATGCACTCAATGCTGAACCTGAACAGATCGCTCCAACTTGTGTGAATGTTGGAACTGGCGTAGCAGGTTGAGCAGACATGATACCTGTTGTAGCTGTAGAAACACATCCACTTGTATTCTTCGCAGTAATGGAATAACCGGCACTTGCTGCAACTGTGAAAGGTGTTGCATAAGATGCATAGTCTATACCATTTGTACTGAAGGTCAAACCTGTTGTTAATGATGTTATCGCAACTGAACCATTCGAAGAAGCACAAGTTGGTACTGTCACACTAACTGTCGGTGCTGATGGTATTGAAGGTTGTGCATTGATGGTTGTACCTGCTGAAGATGTACATCCTCCTGTATTCTTTACTGATATGTTATGTGCACCTGCTGTAACAGTAGTAAATGTTGCTGATGTTTGATAAGTTCTTCCGTCAATACTGTATGTATAACCTGAACCAGTTGGTGATGCTACTAGTATTGTTCCTGTAGCAACACTGCAAGTTGGTTGGGTTAATGTGAATGTTGGTGATGCAGGTGATGAACAGCCACAACCTGTGACTGTTGGTGCAAAAGTTGCAAAATGTATTTCTCCTCCCGCTGTTTGTGAATAAGACTGGCCAATCACCTGTCCTTCAATATTTGAATTATTGCCAGACTTGGAAATATCTGCAAAAGGCGCAAAAATTGTTCCTTCAATAGCCGCACCTCCCGTTATGTTTAAAGTGGTTGTATTGTAAAAATTATAGATAATGTATGCACAGTTTGATTGTCCGCCAAAACCACCATTGGTCCAGGAATTCCAATTAAAGGTTCCTGAAGCATTTACATTAATGATCAATACATGATTCGCATCAGGTTGATTATTGAAAGTGAAATTATTACATGCTGTTAATTCAGCACCTGTTACATTTAAAATATTATTACCGCTTGCTAAATTAATTTTGATTTGCCCGCCCGGTGTATGATTTAAAACGTTTGTAATAGAAGTTGAACTATAATCGCCATTTGGATTGGTCAGATTAGCATTGGCAGTACATGCTGCAATAGCGGTCGAAGTTGCCTGCATGGTTGTGAATGCTCCGGCAAAATCAAGAGTATTTGCTTGAAATATCGGATTATTGGATGCACTTACATTTCCTAAATCGGAAGCATGTGCAGATAATGCAATATTAGGAGAACCGTTATAATCCGTGGAAGGTGTTATACGTATGGGAGAACCTGCATTGTTGTTATCGAGATACCATGCTTTAGAACCATTTTGATTTCCGATCCTTACATAGCCATTGTTCAATACCTGCAAAGAATTGCCTCCGTTATAATTTACTTTTCCTGCAACCAATAAAGCAATATTCAGCCCATTCAGTTGATAGGAAAAATTACCATGGTTGCCTACATTATAATTTCCTCCGATGGTAAGATCGCCACCAATGGCAGCAGCGCCATCCATTTCACTTGTATAAAAAGAAGCCCCGTTTTTAACAAATACATTAAAACCTTGAGCAGGTGCGGTAGGGCTTTGTGCGTTACTTATAAATGCTGTAGACAACAACATTATAAGGAAAAGTTTGGACAGTAAATTTTTTCTCATAAAATGTTTTCAGATTATGATTTTTCACAGCGAAAGAGGATTTTGTAGTACAATCAAGTACAAAACGTGTGGTAAATATATTTTCTATGAGTCTGAAATCTTTACAGCGTAGCGCTACTTTAAGGGCTATTAAATCTCTTTAATTGCATTTTAATTAAATGCTTAAAATTCACTTAAAGAAAAAAGAAAAATAAGACTACAAACAACACATAATCCTTTACAGGATTAAGAAGCAGAGGAATAACCAGACTTAATTAAAATATTTTTATTAAATACATAATGATTTATACATATTCAATTAAGCTAAATAATTTTATACAGGCGGCAGAAAATATTGATTTAAAATAATTATCATATATGTAATGTGCTTGAATAAAAAAAGACAATCTCCAATAAGATTGTCTTTTACAATAACTGTCGGGATGACAAGATTTGAACTTGCGACCCCACGCCCCCCAGACGTGTGCGCTACCGGGCTGCGCTACATCCCGAAAACAAAGGGTTGCAAATATAAGAGCTAATCGAAATTTTCGGGCTATATTGCACAAAATTTTACACCCGCCACATGAAGATTCTTCTAAGGAAGGTTTTAGTAGCCGATGTCAACTCAAGTTTCGATCATTCAGTCAAGGATATTCTAATTGAGGACGGAAAAATAGTTTCCATAAAAGATAATATATCTGCGAAAGCAGATGCAGTAATTGAAGAAGAAGGATTAACAGTTTCCCCTGGATGGATCGATGCATTTGCTCATTTTTGCGACCCCGGTTACGAATTTAAAGAAACCATAGAATCAGGTGCTGCTGCGGCGGCGGCAGGAGGATTTACTCACGTATTTGTTTTGCCCAATACCAACCCCCTTGTTCAAAGTAAATCGCAGGTGGAATATATCGTTCAAAAATCAAAATCACTTGCTGTAAATATTCATCCTCTTGGTGCTATCACAAAAAATATTGAAGGAAAAGATCTGGCCGAAATGTATGACATGCATGCAAGCGGAGCCATTGCTTTCAGCGACGGATTACAACCTGTTCAAACCCCGGGTCTCTTTTTAAAAGCATTACAATATGTAAAAGCATTTGACGGAATATTAATTCAAATGCCCATTGATAATACAATCGGCTCACATGGCTTGGTGAATGAAGGAATTATTTCTACGCAATTAGGATTGCCCGGCATCCCTGCAATTGCAGAGGAAATAATGATCAAAAGAGATATTGAATTAGTTAGATACACCAACAGTAAACTGCATCTCACCGGAGTAAGTACAGAAAAAAGTGTTCAACTGATCAAAGCCGCAAAAGCAGAAGGATTATTAATTTCCTGTAGTGTTACACCGTATCATCTTTTCTTTTGTGATGAAGATCTGCAGGATTACGATACCAATTTAAAAGTAAATCCGCCGTTACGTTCCAAACAAGATATGTTGGCTTTGAGAAAAGCGGTGATTAATGGAACTATTGACTGCATTGCATCTCACCATATTCCTCAAAACTGGGATAATAAGACCTGCGAATTTGAGTACGCGAAAAACGGCATGATCGGTTTAGAAACATCTTTTGCAGTTGTGAACGATATATTACCCAAATTAACAACTGAACAATTAATAAAATTATTCAGCTTTAATGCAAGAAGCATTTTTAAAATCACTTTACATACAATTGAAGAGGGAGCAGACGCGGACATCACATTGTTCAACAGAAATAAAAACACTTTACTGACGAAAGAAAATATCAAAAGCAAATCATCCAACTCTCCTTTCCTCAATAAAGAATTAAAAGGAAAAGTGATCGGCATTATCAACAAAGGGCAATTATTTTTGAATTAATCTTTCACTAATTTTCATGGAACAAAAAATAACATCACACATACGCAAAGGATTATTTATCGCCTTGATATTGATCATTGTGAATGTTGTCGGTCAATTAACTAAATTAATTTATGAAGATTGGTATCGATGGATTGGGACAGCGATCTATATTATATCAATTATTACTTCTACTATTTATTTCAGTACGCAAAATAATCAAAACGTAAATTTTGGAATTTTATTCACACATAGTTTTAAAGCAACTGCTGTAATTACCTGTATCTTGTTTCTATATACTTTGATTTCTGTGTATATTTTATTCCCCGGGCAAATTGACCATTTTGTACAATTGGGAGTAGAAGAAGCGAAGAAACAGGGAAAGACTGCAGCTGAAATGCAGGAAGGAATGGTCATTGCAAGAAAAGTATTAGTAATTTCATTTTTAGCCGGTGGTTTAATGATCAATTTAATTACCGGTGCGTTGGGTGCTTTATTGGGAGCTGCCATTGCAAAAAAGAATCCGAATTTTAATCCAACACAGCAATAGAAATGGACTTATCGATCATCATACCTCTTTTAAATGAAGGAGAATCATTGCCCGAATTAAGTGCATGGATCGAACGTGTGCTAACAGAAAACGATTTATCATACGAAGTGATATTTATTGATGATGGAAGCACTGACAATAGTTGGAATGTGATTGGAAATATCTCTCAAAAAAATAATTGTTTTAAAGGAATAAAATTTCAACGCAACTATGGAAAGAGTGCTGCATTGAATGAAGGCTTTAAAGCAGCTAAAGGCGATGTGGTAATTACAATGGATGCTGACTTACAGGATTCTCCCGATGAAATACCCGAATTAAGGAAGATGATCATTGAAGGTGGATTTGATATTGTAAGCGGATGGAAAAAGAAACGTTACGATAACACGCTTACCAAAAATATCCCTTCTAAAATATTCAACGCTGCTGCACGTTTGAGCAGTGGTATCAAATTGCACGACTTTAATTGCGGGCTAAAAGCTTACAAAAGAAAAGTGGTAAAAAGCATTGAAGTATTTGGCGAAATGCATCGTTATATTCCTGTGATTGCAAAAGGCGCAGGTTTTAAAAAGATTGGAGAAAAAGTTGTTGAACATCGTGCCAGAAAATATGGCGTTACCAAATTTGGATGGGAACGTTTTGTGAATGGTTTCCTTGATCTTTTCACGATCAGTTTTGTGAACAAATTTGGTAAAAGGCCGATGCACTTCTTTGGTTTGTGGGGAACCGTATTTTTTTTAATCGGGCTTGCAAGCGTTATTTATCTGATTGTTTCAAAATTTATTTATACTGACTTTTCTTTAACCAACAAACCTGCATTTTATATTGCCTTGACAGCCATTCTGGGTGGTATGCAGTTATTTCTTTCCGGTTTCGTAGCTGAACTCGTTGCGAGAAACGCAGCAGAAAGAAATGTTTATCTTATTGAAGATAGAATTGGTCTTTCTTAATTTTATTTCATGAAAGAAAAAGTTATAATCATCGGTCCTGCACACCCTTTGCGTGGAGGTTTGGCTTCATTTGATGAAAGATTGGCAAGACAATTTCAGCAACAAGGTTTTGATACAACTATTTATACTTTCTCTTTACAATATCCCGATTTTTTATTTCCGGGAACAACACAATATTCATCTGAGCCTGCGCCAATGAATATTAAAATAAAAGTGTGCATCAATTCTGTGAATCCGTTGAACTGGATAAAAGTAGGCAATGAATTAAGAAAATTAAAACCCTCAATCATTGTTGTACGTTATTGGCTTCCGTTAATGGGACCCTGTTTAGGAACAATTCTTAGATTAGCGAAAAGAAATAAATTCACCAAAGTTGTTTGCATTGCCGATAATGTCATTCCGCATGAAAAACGTTTCGGCGACAAAGCATTCACTCAATATTTTGTAAAACCGATCGATGCTTTTGTAACGATGAGTGCAAAAGTGTTGAATGACTTGAAATTCTTTACACAAAAGCCTTCCAAACAAATCGTTCATCCTTTATATGATAATTTTGGTGAAGCAACTGCAAAAAATATTGCAAGAGAAAAATTAGGTTTGAATATTGATGACAAAATAATTTTGTTCTTTGGTTTTATCAGAAAATATAAAGGTTTGGATATTTTATTGGAAGCAATGAATGATCAAAGGATCAGAAAATCAAATATCGAATTATTGGTGGCAGGAGAATTTTATGAGGACAGAAAATTGTATGACGATATTATTGCACAATTAAACATTTCATCTCAACTGATTTTACGAACAGAATTTATTTCTGACAGCGAAGTGGCTTACTATTTAAGTGCTGCAGATTTTGTGATTCAACCTTACAGAAACGCAACACAAAGCGGTGTTACTCCCCTCGCCTATCATTTTGAAAAACCAATGCTGGTAACGAATGTAGGAGGATTACCTGACTTAGTTCCCGACGGAAAAGTTGGATTGGTTGCAGAACCTAACGCAAATTCAATTGCTGAAAAAATTCTTGAATTATACGAATTAGGCGAAGAATATTTTTTACCGCAACTTCGCGAAGAGAAAAAGAAATACAGCTGGAAGATTTTAGTGGATACGATTATTGAGTTATAAGTTTTGAATGATGCTTGATGAGTTGGCGTACAAGTGTGCGACGCAACAGAGGTTTAATTAAAATACTACAGCTGGTAAAAAAATAAAAATGATCTACAGAAGTAAAGCTCCATTAAGATTAGGCTTGGCAGGTGGCGGAACCGATGTGAGTCCGTACAGTGATGAGTTTGGCGGCGCCATTTTAAATGCAACCATTTCATTATTTGCTGCTGCATCCATTGAACCTATTGAAGAAAATGGAATTATTATTCAGGCATTGGACAGAAAAGAAGAACAACGTTTTGAATGGATGAATCAATTACCGATTGATGGAACTTTAGATTTGGTGAAAGGTGTTTACAACCGCATTCAAAAAGATTATGGATTGCCTTTAACTAATTTTCGTTTATCCACTTTTGTGGATGCACCGGCAGGAAGCGGATTAGGAACATCTTCAACTTTGGTTGTTGCTATAATAGGTGCCTTTGTTGAAATGCTGAAACTTCCATTGGGTGATTATGATATTGCGCATTATGCGTATGATATTGAAAGAAATGATCTGGGATTAGCCGGTGGCAAACAGGATCAATACGCTGCAACCTTTGGCGGCGTTAACTTTATGGAGTTTTATGATGGTGATAAAGTAATTGTAAACCCTTTGCGTATTCGTCAGGAATATTTGAATGAGCTTGAAAATAATCTTGTATTGTATTATACTTCAAGCAGCAGGGAAAGTGCGACTATCATTAAAGAGCAACAAAAAAATGTAACCGAAAAGGATGCAAAAAGTATTGAAGCCATGCATCACTTAAAAGAACAATCACGAATGATGAAAGAAGCTTTATTGAAAGGACGTTTGCATGAAATAGGTGAAATTTTGGATTATGGTTTTGAGCAGAAAAGAAAAATGGCACACAATATTTCTAACAGTTTGATTGAAGAAATGTACACCTCAGCAAAAAAAGCAGGTGCAACCGGCGGAAAAATAAGTGGTGCTGGTGGTGGTGGTTTTATGACCTTTTATTGCCCGAATAATACCCGATACAAAGTAATCGATACATTGAATACTTTTGGCGGTATTATAAGACCATACCAATTTACACAACATGGTTTAACAACATGGACAACATTATAATTATAAATTAAGAATTAGTAATTAAAAATTATGAGTGAACAGATAAAAAAAATAATTGCAGCATCGATTGAAACAAAAAAACAAATTTTGAATGATGATGAAATGCTGCAAAGATTGACTAATGTGGTTGATGTGATCAGCAAAACATTCCAAAACGGTAATAAAGTTTTGTTTTGCGGTAATGGAGGCAGCGCTGCAGATGCACAACATCTGGCAGCAGAATTCAGCGGTAGATTTTACAAAGACCGAAAAGCTTTGCCAGCAGAGGCTTTGCACTGTAATACGTCCTATCTAACAGCAGTTGCAAATGATTATAGTTATGATGTTATTTATGCGAGATTGGTTGAAGGCATTGGTGTAAAAGGTGATGTTTTAATTGGATTAAGCACGTCGGGTAACTCAAAAAATATTGTACAGGCATTTGAAACGGCAAAAGAAAAAAGGATTATCACTATTGGTTTTACAGGTGCTGGCGGCGGTAAGATGAAAGAAGTTAGTGATTATTTATTCGATGTTCCATCAAACGATACTCCGAGAATTCAGGAAAGCCATATTTTATTAGGGCATATTATTTGTCAATTAGTTGAAGAAAAAGTCTTCGGATAATGGCTATCAATGAAGCCATAATTCTTGCCGGCGGACTTGGCACCAGATTACGCAGCACCGTTCCTGACCTTCCTAAATGCATGGCACCGGTGAACGGAAAACCTTTTATTGCATATGTGATCGAACATTTACAGGAACAAGGAATTGATACATTTATTTTATCCTTGGGATATAAAAGTGAAGCGATTATTGATTTTATCAATCGCCAATATTCTTCTGCAAATTTTCAATTTGTTATTGAAGAAGAACCATTGGGAACAGGTGGCGCCATTCAATTAGCATCTTATAAAGCAACAACTGAAAATGTAATTGCAACAAATGGTGACACATTATTCAAAGTCAATCTGGGTAAGCTTTATGCAATACATCAAGAACAAAAAGCAGAATGCACTCTTTCCTTAAAGCCTATGAATGATTTCAATCGATATGGTGTTGTTGAATTAAATGAAAATGATTCAGTCGCATCATTTAAAGAAAAACAGTTCTATAAAAAAGGATTAATCAATGGTGGTTTATACGCTTTGAATGTGAACTCATTTCTCGAAAAAGAACTCTCAAACAAATTTTCTTTTGAAAAAGATTATTTAGAAAAATATTTTGCCGGTCGAAGAATGTTCGGTTCTGTGCAGGATGAATATTTTATTGATATCGGCATTCCTGAAGATTACAGTAGGGCCCAAAAAGAATTATTATGATTGATCTGAAAAATATCGACAAAAGTTGGACATTATTCTTAGATCGGGATGGTGTTATCAATTATGAAAAAAAGAATGAGTATGTTCTGCATTGGGAAGAATTTATTTTCATGCCCGGTGTAAAAGAAGCCTTAAAAATATTGAACCCGTTATTTGGAGTAATTGTTATCATAACCAATCAAAAATGTATCGGTAAAGGGATATTAACAACAGAAGAATTAAGTATCATTCATCAAACTATGTTGAATGAAATTAAATTAGCCGGCGGCAGAATTGATGAAATTTATTTTTGCCCTGATCTCGAAGACAGCTCTCCCAATCGAAAACCGAATCATGGTATGGCATTGCAGGCTAAGCATGATTTTCCACAAATAAATTTTTCAAAGACCCTGATGATCGGCAATAAATTAAGCGACATGCAGTTTGCCAGAAATGCAGGAGTGGCAAGCGTTTTCGCTGCTACAACTAATCCTGATACACCTGATCCACATCATTTGATTGACCTTAGGGTCAATGATCTTCTTTCTTTTGCTACAGCTTTAACAAAAACCTAAAATCATTTTTAATTTCAGCTTTATTGCTTTTTCATTCATCTGCATTGTAACTTAGTTGCAATAAAATTGTATGAAAAAACTTTCATTTGTCATTTTAGTGTTTTTGTGTTTGTCATCTAATGCGCAAAGCATTTCAGAACCCAACATGAAACGCCTGCAGCAAATAGAGGACTCTATTAAGCATTTTGCAGCAGACATTGTGACTGCAGATGAATGGATTGACCGTTTTCGGGCAGACAGTTTTTTTACACGCGGATTTGTGAGAGCCTTAGTAATAAATAATTCTTTCTGGTATAATTTCGATTCTCTCCCTATTTCTAAATTAATGGCCCCTGACAGCAGTTTTAAGATCTTTACCTGGCAGGTGATGAAAGATTTTTCTTACTATCATCAGCGTGGTGCTATTCAAATGCGGACTGTTGATGGATCATTGAAGCTTTTGCCATTGTTTGATATTTCCGAGTTCACTTCTTACCCCAACGATTCAGTGCGTGACACCCACCATTGGATCGGTGCCATTTACTACAAGATCATTTTAAAAACATTCAACAATAAAAAATATTACACATTGCTCGGCAGTGACGAGAATGATGAACGCAGCAATAAAAAATGGATCGAAGTGTTAACTTTTGATGCAGCTGGCAATCCCCAATTCGGCGGAAAATTTTTCAGTTACCCGATCAATGATCCAACGAAACCGAAACAACCTGTCTATCGTTTCTGCTTAGAATATAAAAAAGACGCCGGTGTGCGAATGAATTATGATCCGAGGTATGATGCCATTATTTTCGATCACCTTACCAGCGAAGGTGATGATGCAAATAATAAATACAGTTTAATTCCGTATGGTGATTACGAAGGTTTCCGGTGGATCAACGGCGTTTGGAAATTTTTAAGCAATCCCTTTGCCAACGTGATCTTTGACGATAAGCAAAGTACATTCCCTGCTCCATTATTGGATGATAAAGGAAAGATTAACGAGAAGAAATTATTAGAGCAATCTAAAAAGAATATGGAAAAAGTTACAAAAGATAATCAATAGTAACTTTTAATTAATCCAATTTCAAAACAGCTAAGAAAGCTTCCTGTGGCACTTCTACGTTACCGATTTGTTTCATGCGCTTCTTACCTTCTTTTTGTTTTTCTAATAATTTTCTTTTACGACTGATATCGCCACCATAACATTTTGCAGTTACGTCTTTACGCATCGCCGATATATTTTCGCGTGCAATCACTTTTGCGCCGATGGCAGCCTGAATAGCGATTTGAAATTGTTGTTTGGTCAACAGTTCTTTTAATTTTTCACACAATTTTCTGCCAAACTCCTGTGCACGGCTGCGATGTATCAATGCACTTAATGCATCCACTTTTTCATTGTTCAATAAAATATCCATCTTCACAATATCGGCTTCACGATAACCGATAGGCGCATAATCAAAAGATGCATATCCGCGGGTTTGGCTTTTCAATTTATCATAAAAATCAAACACAATTTCAGTTAACGGCATTTCAAAAGTTAATTCAACACGTGTTGGTGTTAAATAACTTTGATTGATCAGTATGCCGCGTTTGCCCAAACATAAGGTCATGATATTGCCGATATAATCGGGCATTGAAATTATCTGTGCACGGATAAAAGGCTCTTCGATCCGATCTAACTTAGTGGGGTCGGGCATTTCAGAAGGATTGTTTACTGACAACTTATCTCCTTTTGAAGTGTATGCATAGAATCCCACATTGGGAACTGTTGTAATTACTGTTTGATTGAACTCTCTTTCCAAACGTTCTTGGATAATTTCCATGTGCAACAATCCCAAGAATCCGCAACGGAAACCAAAACCCAATGCTTGTGAAGTTTCCAATTCGAAAGTGAGTGATGCATCATTCAATTGCAGCTTATCCATACAATCACGCAGCTCTTCAAAATCATCCGTGTTCACCGGATAAATCCCTGCAAATACCATTGGTTTTACTTCTTCGAAACCATGGATCATTTTGCCGGGATTATTTGCCAATGTGATGGTATCTCCTACTTTCACTTCCTTCGCTACTTTAATTCCGGTGATGATATAACCCACGTCACCAGCTTTCACTTCATCTTTAGGCGTCATTGTTAATTTTAATACCCCTACTTCATCTGCAAAATAATCTTGTCCTGATGCAACAAAACGAATCTTATCTCCTTTCTTTAAAATACCATTTAATATTCTGTAATAAACGATGATGCCACGAAAGCTATTGAAAACACTATCAAATATCAATGCCTGCAAAGGTGCATCGTAACTTCCTTGCGGCGCAGGAATACGATTAACGATCGCTTCTAAAATCTCATCAATACCGATTCCGCTTTTGCCGCTGGCCAATAAAATATCTTCTGCTTTGCAGCCGATGAGATCAACGATCTGATCCGTTACTTCAGGTATTTTGGCACCATCCATATCGATCTTATTGATGACCGGAATAATCTCCAGATCATTATCGATCGCTAAATACAAATTACTGATGGTCTGTGCTTGAATTCCCTGTGAAGCATCTACCAATAACAAAGCACCTTCACAGGCAGCGAGTGCACGGCTTACTTCATAACTGAAATCAACGTGACCGGGCGTATCAATAAGATTCAAAATATATTCTTCGCCTTTGAAAGGGAAGTTGATTTGTATGGCGTGACTTTTAATAGTGATCCCTTTTTCACGTTCGAGATCCATATCATCCAGCACCTGATTCATCATATCACGTACACCAATAGTATGTGTATGTTCCAATAGACGATCTGCCAGGGTGCTCTTACCATGGTCAATATGTGCAATGATGCAAAAATTCCTGATATTCTTCATAACGGCTGCAAAGATATAAGTCTGAAACTCATTAATAGCGTATTGTTGCGGCTGTGGGGAAAATTCTGCAATTCGTCAAATTCATCAATATTGTGAGGGAATTGTTAATCGGAAGATCGTTTATTGTTGAGAACGGTTCTGTATAAGTCGAAAAATTGATTACCGATCACTTCTTCTGAATATCTTAATGCTGCATCATTTGCTATCTGTTGCTGATCATATTGCTGATAATTATCCATCATTTTTACAAATGCATTCTTTAATGCCAGAATATTTTCACTTTCAACCAACAATCCATTGCTTGTATTTACTGCTTCGGGCACTCCTCCTACAGCAGAAGATACTACGGGTAACCCGCAACATAAAGCTTCAATGATTACACAGGGAAAATTTTCATGTTTGCTGAACATGACCAATGCAGAAGAAATCTGCATTTGTTTTGCTACATCCTTGTGCGACAGTTCACCAACGAATTTTACTTTATGAGATAATCCTGATTCATAAACCGAATCTACCAATTGTTGATCGGCAGCACCTGCAAATGTCAATTCCCAATCCTGCCTTTCTTTTGTCAATAATTTTAATGCTTTAATAATTCCTTCAGCATTCTTTAATGGAAACAAGGACGATACATGCAGCCATTTAAAAATATCGCTTTCTGTTTTTCTTTTATAAAAAAAATAGGATGTATCAACCACATTATGTATCACTTCTGTTTGTTTTAAATCGAAGAGATCATCCACTCTTTTTCCAATAGCAGCAGAAACGTTGGTAACTGCAGCGGCTTTCTTAAATATTTTCTTTGTGTTATTTTTAAAAAACATACTTCTTTTTGAAAAAGTATCTGCAGCAGCAGGATCATACATAGAAGAATGCTCTGTAACAATGAAAGGAACCTGCCAATAGTCAGCAAATTCTAAAGCCATGATACCGGCTTTCATGGGAACATGTACATGAATAAGATCAGGTTTCCCGTATTGACGTGAATATTTATTCAAAACAGACCTGTAATAAAAAATATATTTTAAATTATAGCGTATCTTATCGAGCCAACCAAAGAACCGTCCCCATTTTTTAAATGGGAAACTATATACTAATTCCCGAAGGTTTCCTTCTTTTGCATGAACATACCCGTCTTTGGTTCTTTTATTTTTTCCTGTTTGCACAACATGTATCAAATCAAGCGGAATGATCTTTGATACAGCTATAGCATGACGTTCAACAAAGTCGCCGTTTGTAGGCTCATATGGGTTAGGATACCAACTTGCTAACCAGAGGATCTGCATCAAAAAATCATTTATTAAATAACATTCGTTTCAACCAAAGCCAATCACTGATCGTCCATTTTCGGAATTCATCAGGCTTTAATTCACCAATTTTTGCAAAGTTACGATAGGAATAAGCAAAATTAACAATATATCCTGCGGAACTTACAATAGCAGCAATTTCGATAGTATAATATTTCAATAATAATACATTCCCGGCTACAACTACCATCAAACCATACACTGCTCCTTTCATGTTCACTTTTAAATCTCCTTTGCCTCCGAAATAAGCTGATAACAAACTAAGTGCCGACAAACATAAGATGCCGGGAAGTAATATCAGTAAAGGCTGTTGCATTTTATCAAAACTTTGTCCAAAAACGAAAATGAACAGCCAATGTCCGGTCAAAAAAACAAAAATGAAAAGCACGCTGAAAAACTGAATAAATATTCTGAATAATTTTATTATCACACTACTTACATCCGCTTGTAATTTTCCGCTGGCAATTTGAGGAAACACAGCACTGGCAAGTACTTGAGGGATTACCAAGATCAATTGACCGATCTTGGATGCCTGAATATAATTACCCAAATCAGCAGCAGAACAATTGTATTTCACAAACCAAAAATCGATACGATAAACAAGAAAAAAAACAACATTTGTAAATAATGCTAAGAGGGAATATTGAAACAGCATTTTAAATTCTTTGTAACCCATCCAACTGAAGGATAATAGTATTTTATTTTTGATGAAATATGAGATGGCTATTACAATTCCGTTGATCAAAATGAAGTAAAAAAAAGAATCAGTCAATGTATGAATGGAATAACCATTCCATTTTTCTAACACCAAAATGATGATAAAAATCATATTCATCGATCCCAATAAAAAATTAGGCAGGAAAAAATTTTGTTCCGCTTGAAATAAGGCTGTATAAAAATTATTCAGTAAAACCCCCGCAATGAAAAAAATGGCATATTGACAATATGAAAATTGGTCAATCGATGAATTATTTTCGAAGTGATTGAACCAGAAGCGAAAAAAAAGAATCAGTACAATGGAGATCAGTAAGATCCATATAATCCCAAATACGGCTAACTTATCAGAGTGGATAATTTTGCCGGATGCGAAATAAGTAAATCCACTTTCCATGCTTACACTTGCGATCAGCAAAATCAATGAAAAGAAATTAGCCAGATAATAAACAAAGCCACTTCCTTCAGCTTGTAGAAATCTGGACAAAACAATATTGAGCAACAAAGAAGTTGCAAAATAAAAGCCCCGCCAAATAAGGCTTTGCTGTAAAAGTTTATCGAATGACATTAATTTTTTTGATTCGCTAAAGTACGATATTGTAATTACTGTATTTTTGAAACTATACATTCAACAAATGGCAATACTTAAAAAGTTTAACCGCAAGGCAAAAATTGAAAATGAAACCGGCTTAAGCACCAACAGTGCTTTAAGTGGTGGGCGATTTTTCAATAACAACGGTAATCCAAACGTACAGGTAAAGGGCATGCGGTTTTTTGAACGTTTGAATATTTATCATGCTTTATTGTCCATGCCAAGGTGGAAGTTTTTATTGGTGATTGTTATATTTTTTATTTCAATCAATCTTGTTTTTGCAAATATTTATCTATTAATTGGTATTGAACATTTGAACGGAATGATCGCTTCAAATAATGCAGAAAAATTTGGTGAAGCATTTTTTTTCAGTGCTCAAACCTTTACAACTGTAGGTTACGGAAGAATCAGCCCTATCGGTTTTGCAACAAGTTTTACTGCAGCATTGGAAGCATTGACAGGTCTGTTGACATTCGCATTGGCTACCGGTTTAATGTATGGACGTTTTGCAAGACCCAGAGCTTATATCCGCTACAGCAAAAATGCATTGTACGTTCCTTTTCGTGATGGAACTGCTTTAATGTTTCGGTTGGTTCCTTATACCAAAAACTACTTAACGAATGTTGAAGTAAAATTAACAGTTGCTATGCGGGTGATGGATGAAGGTGTATTGAAAACAAAATTTTTTAATGCACCCCTCGATATTTCAAAAGCAATAACACTCACATCAAACTGGACATTGGTGCACACGATCAATGAAGAAAGCCCTTTGTTCGGGTTAACTAAAGAGGATATTAAAAATGCGCAGATCGAAGTACTGGTCTTTGTTCAGGGCTTTGACGAAAGCTTCTCCAACACTGTTATTTCTCGATCTTCTTATTCCTACGAAGATTTTGTTTATGGGGCAAGATTTGTGCCCATGTATCATCCTAATGAAGACAATACCTCAACCATTTTGCATCTTGATAAATTAGATGAATACGTTCCTGCAGAATTAACTATTCAAATATGATCATTCCCAAAATTTAATGGGATATGACGCGCAATTATTGTTCGTTTCGTTTTCAAATGCAAGACCAAGCATTTGCATTTCTTGCTGGTTAATTATTTGCTGAATCAGTGGAAACAATTCTCTTTCTTCAAAACGAATATGTTTGTCAACCGACTGTTGCAATTGGTCAAAGATGGAATATTCATTTAAAATATCAGGGTTAGTAAAGAATTTTCTGATAAATACATGTTCTTCCATCATTCGACTAATTCCTTCCCTTAATTCTTCATAAAAAGAAAATGTTGTAAGATGTTTTTCTTCCAGTTCAAAATGATGTTGTAGGTCTTTCTCCCAAAAGTATTGACAGAAATCTCGCATTAGAATTTTGTCAGCTTGCTTCTTCACTCCTTTTTCCAGGAGCAAACAAAAAAACAAACCGTTATGATGTTGTCTCGATAACGGTTGTAATTCTATGCTTCTTTTGATCGGAGCCATTATTTTAATGCATTAATGATGGCCACAAATTCCGAAGCAACCAATGATGCTCCGCCCACCAATCCACCATCTACATCAGGCTGTGAGAATAATTCTTTGGCATTGCTTCCTTTCACACTTCCGCCATACAAAATAGAAATATTTTCAGCAACAGCAACGCCGTATTTTGCAGCAAACTGACTGCGAATAAACTTATGGATCTCTTGTGCCTGTTCACTTGTAGCGGTTTTTCCGGTTCCGATCGCCCAAATGGGTTCGTACGCGATCACTACTTTTTGAATTTGTTCGGCAGATAAATGAAACAATGATTCCTCCAATTGTTTGGCAACAAAATCATTTTGCCCGTTTGCCTCCCTAACACTCAATGCTTCACCGCAACAAAATATCGGATGTATATTATTTTCCAAACAAATATTTACTTTCTCAGCTAAGAACTGATTGCTTTCATTGAAATATTCTCTGCGTTCACTATGTCCCAACACTACATAGCTGATGCCCAATGATTGAAGCATTTCAACACTTGTTTCACCTGTATAAGCGCCACTTTTTTTATTATAACAATTTTGTGCAGCAATAAAAACATTTTTCCTGCCGTGTACTTTTTGTTGCGCCATTGCCAAATAAGGAAAAGGAACAGCGAAGATCGCTTGCTGATCTGCTTTTAATTCATGCGGTAATGCAATGATGTCATCAAATAATTCTTCCCCTTTTTGTAAGGTTAAATTCATTTTCCAGTTGGCTGCTGCAATTTGTTTTCTCATGATTGTATTTTTTTATTGATCGAACTTTTGAATTTCTATTGATCGTTCCTTGCGTCGCACTCTTCAACGACAGCAAATATTTCATCTTTTTTAACCGTTACTATAAATATATTGCAAGACAGATTTTTCAGCTTCGCTAATTTCTTTATGCTTCATCTTTTTCCAGTTATTAATATCGTCATACGCTTTCTCCAACACATATCGTTTATCCAATCCCCAAGTAAAATTATCGATCAGCTTCGGCAACAATCCTGCCCCATAAACATTCGCACTCACACCGATCACTGAACCTGTATTGATGCATGAATTTATCGCCACTCTTGAATAATCCCCCATGATCACGCCGCATTTTTGCCCTGCAATCATATATTCTTTTGTATAATGATTCCACAACTTTACATCGCCGCCGGTATTCTTTACATTGCTGTTGCTTGTACCTGCACCTAAGTTGCACCACTCACCAATTACACTATCGCCCAAATAACCTTCATGCGCTTTATTGCTGTGACCGATCATCACCACATTTTTTATTTCACCACCCACTGCGCAATTAGGACCAATACTCGTTGCACCATATATCTTCGTTCCCATTTTCAATAATGCATTCTCGCCTAATGCAAACGGGCCGCGGATCGCAGCGCCTTCCCAAATCTGTGCATCTTTGCCTATATAGATCGGTCCGTTTGTTGAATTCAGCGTTGCATACTCTATAGATGCGCCTTCCTCAATAAAAATATCAGCTTGTCGAATGATCTGATTGGTATGCGAAATAGGTTGCGATTCTCTCCCATTTGTAATTAAATCAAAATCTTCACGTATCATGCAATCATTCCATTGAAATATCTGAAAAGTATATTCCAACCTTTTTGCATCTTGTATTTCAAAAATCTCTTTGAATAACGATAATGAATCATCCTTTGAAAAAGAATGAATGAAACCATCAACTCTTCCTGCGATCAACCCTTTATCATCAATTAAAGCCTCTCCTTTTTGCAGTGAGAGAATTTTATCTGTCAACACATCATCAGGCAATAAAGACGCATCTACCCAAATAATATCGGTATCATTTATTGCAGGATATAAAGGCTGCAGGTATGCTGCTGAAGAAATAAAAACTTGTTGTTTTGACTTTAATTCCCAACGTTCTTTAAAAGTGAGGATACCACAACGAAGATCAGCAACTGCTTTGGTTAATGTGAGCGGAAATAATTGTTCACGAATCTTATTATCAAAAAGTACAATTGCCATAATTCAATTTGTCAAAGCTAAGAAACTTGTTGCGATGAGTGCGATAACTTCCCGAAATGATATACAAATTTTATCCAACGCCAGATATTGACTGGTTTTTCCATATCGATGATCAATGCTTCTCGTGGTAATGATCTTAAAGAAGGAAGCTGCGTTTCATTGCCCTGCAATCTTTTTAACTGATCAATTCCCATCAGTCCCAATGCGTATGTTGCTGCCATTGAAATGCTGAACGTGCGTTTACATTTTCCGGGATATGGCAATGTTTCGATATTATTCTTCATTGCATTCACCTGTTTTAAATAGAGTTGTTCCATTGCAAATGCATCAGTATAGCGCACGGCAAGGGTTTGGTTATTATGTTGAAGGTCTTTATAAATATCAAAAAGGTCATTTGACAACTGTATCATTGTTCCTAATTGGTACCAGCATTCTTCTTCTTCTTTGGTGGGTTGCACATCCAAATAATAACGACACATTAAAACTGCATTCCCTCCTTTTTCAAAAGTGATATCCTGAATTTCTTGATTACTGATGGCTTTGTCAAATTGCTTCATGGAAGCTGACTGTGCATCAAATTCTTTCCGCAACACAACAAAATAATCTTTTGTATCCTTCATCCCGTCTAATAAAAAAAGATGCGCCCGGAGGAAAGCTTTTTCATCGAAGGAAGAAGGGGTGAACTGTTTGGGTTGAAAAGTGATGGACTCGATCTGATCAACTGCCAATAATTTCTCATCAAAAAAATTATCAAATATTGAACTGCAGATAAAATAGTTGATACTCCGCTCCTGTTCATCGGCATTGGTTGTTCTGCCATGTAATAAAGTAAACGCATCGTTCACAATTGCCAGAAATACACTATGACTTTTCACTACTTTCTTGAAAGTTGCCTCATCAAACTTTCCGTTAAGTTTATCTTCCATCTTCCGCAAATAAGCAATGGCGTGCTGTTTGGCCTTTTTTCGAACAAACACAAGTCTGAGCCCGAAACGGATAATAATAAACGAAAATTTGAATAAATACAGCATAGAGAAAGGCAAGATATAAAAGAATGACTAATTGTTGCGGTTTCCGTTTACTTGTTACTCGTAATTTCTTTTATTACCTTGCAACACTAAATTAAAACACCATGAGTTCAGGATATTTTTCTTACCCAATGCCTGTTAATGAACCCGTTTTATCTTATGCACCCGGAAGTGCTGAAAAAGCAACACTAAAAAGAACATTGGCAGAATTAAAAAGCACTGAAGCTGATATTCCGATGTACATCGGCAATAAAGAAGTACGCACCAATAAAAAAGTTGCTATTCATCCGCCACACGAATTAAAACATATACTCGGTTATTTTCATGCAGGTGAAGAAAAACATGTGCATCAAGCCATTGAAGCTGCTTTGGCTGCTAAAGAAAGTTGGAATAATGTTAGTTGGGAGAACCGTGCAGCTATCTTTTTAAAAGCTGCTGATCTGATCAGTACAAAATATCGCAGTTATTTGAACGGTACAACCATGCTGGGCCAAAGTAAGAATGCTTTTCAGGCAGAAATAGATGCTGCTTGCGAATTAATTGACTTTCTTCGATTCAATGTTCATTTCTTGAGTGAGATATATAAACAACAACCTATTAGTGGAGCAGGTATGCATAACAGAATGGAATATCGTCCGTTGGAAGGATTTGTTTTAGCTGTTACCCCATTCAATTTTACTGCTATTGGCGGTAATCTTCCAACATCGGCTGCATTATGCGGCAATGTGGTTGTTTGGAAACCTGCCAACACACAAATTTATTCTGCACAAATGTTCATGCGTATTTTAAAAGAAGCAGGATTACCCGATGGCGTTATTAATTTAATTTATGTTGACGGACCAACCATCGGAAAAGTTTGTTTTAATCACAAAGACTTTGCCGGTGTGCATTTCACAGGATCAACCACCGTGTTCAATAATATGTGGGAGACGATCGGGAAGAACATGGGCATGTATAAATCTTATCCGAGAATTGTTGGTGAAACAGGCGGAAAAGATTTTGTGATCGCACACAAATCTGCAGATCCTGATGTGGTGGTTACTGCATTGTTACGCGGTGCATTTGAATATCAGGGACAAAAATGCTCTGCTGCATCGAGAGCATATATTCCATCAAATATTGCAGATGAAGTCAAGAAAAAATTAATTGCAGGTGTTAAAAGTTTCAAGGTTGGAACAGTTGAAGATTTTTCCAATTTTGTGAATGCAGTGATCGATGAAAAAAGTTTCAACAACATCAAAACTTATATCGATAATGCAAAGAAAGATCCCAAAGCCGAAATATTAGTGGGTGGCAAATGCGATAAGAAAGAAGGTTATTTTATTCAGCCAACGATCATCGAAGCAAAAGCTTCTAACTATGTTACGCTTTGCGAAGAAATATTCGGACCGGTGCTTACTATTTATGTGTACCCTGCCAATGGTTTTGAAAGAGCATTGGAGTTGGTTGATAAAACATCCCCTTATGCATTAACCGGAGCCATCATTGCACAAGACAGAAATGCAGTTGAATTAGCTACGCATAAATTAAGTAATGCTGCAGGTAATTTTTATATCAACGATAAACCAACAGGTGCAGTGGTTGGACAGCAGCCCTTTGGTGGCGCACGTTCCAGCGGAACGAATGATAAAGCAGGAAGCATTTTAAATTTATACAGGTGGTTAAGTGCAAGAACTATTAAAGAAACATTTAATCCGCCGACAGATTATAAATATCCTTTTTTACAAGAAGCATAAATGAAAAAATCAGTCTTACTCATATCATTACTTATTTTTTTCTTTCATCAATCCTTTGGTGATGATGGAATAAAAAGAAGAAAAGTAATTATTGTTTGGCAGCCTTCTCATCAAACCGACACCGGCAAAGACTTCAGCGAAGCAGAAACATGCAATGCCATTGTTGAAGCAGCTATGCAAATGAAACCTCATTTCAAAGAATATAAAGTTTGGAGTATCGGCAATGAAAATGTGCATCATAATAATATGGGCAGCAATACTGTTATTGAACATACTTCTGCAATTATTGACGGCAAGATTTCAGGATACGCATATGAATTGCAGGAAGCCAATAAAAAACATCCTCAGGTATTTATTGCAGTGCATAATAATGGCGGCACCAAACGCAATGCAGTGTGGGGCTATATTCATTACGGCGATAACAATGAAAATGAAAACAGAATTTTAGCCTGCCGTTTAATTAAAGCCATTGCTGCTGCAACTGATCTGGAGAATCGTGGTGTTTTATTAGACAGCACCACAGGAAGAAATGATTATCGTTGCAAGGTTACCAACAAATTAAGTTTTTACAGTCTGGATGAAAATATAAATACAGCACCTTATCGCGTATTATTAGAAATTGGTGATAATGCTGCAAGCCGTGCATTATTAACAAGTGCTGAAGGAAGAAAAAAAATAGGCGAAGCATTGAAGCAGGAATTAGCCGCATGGATCGCTGAAAAGAATTTTGAATAGTTAATTCAAAGGAAATTCAACAGAAAAACTCATTTTCATTTCATTTTCAGTTTTCATCATCATCATGGATGGTCGTTCAATTTTAAAATCTTCCAGTAACAAAATAAAATCTCCGGAAACAGTTTTTCTTTGCGCAGATGATTCTTCTTTTGCGTTAAATGTTATTTGTTTGCTCACTCCATGAAATGTAATAGTACCCGTCACTTCCACACTATTTCCATTATCTTTTACTGATGAACTCACGAAAGTTACAGTGGGATATTTGATAGCCTCCGTCACCTCCATCATATGAGAATCTCTGTTCGAACTTTTGCTGTCAAATCCCGATACTTTCGCAACAATCGCGACTTTAATAATAGAATTTGTTTTATCATCATATTGTATGATGCCATCAAAATCTTTATTTATGCCATCCCAACTATGCAGCGGATGAACCATGTGATAACTGATAAATGATTTTGATTTATCTGCCCTGGCAGTTTTAGTGTCAAAATGATTGGCTGCAAAAGCGAATACACTTAAACCAAAAAGAAGTGCAAAAGAAAAAGACTGTTTCATGTGATCAATTTTATTTTAGTTTAATAACGATCATCGCTGTAGCAAAGGAAGCAAAAGTGGTATAAGCCGCAATCCTGTGGTACGTTTTTAACTGGGGGTTTTGTCCATCCTCCATTAAACCGCCTAATATATTGGTAGCGATCAACCCTGTTAAATGTACAACTGCCAACCATTTGTGTAAACGAATGGCAGAAAGGCCTTTATCTCTATTCACCATTGGAGGTGGTGCAAACAATGCCATCAATGCAGCAATAGAATAAGTTGTATTTACAGAAACAGCTAAAAGATCATGCGTTTGTTTTAGGCTATGATAATTGGCATCTGTTTTTTGAGCATTGTATAATTTAGGCCCAACAATTGCCTGACCAATAAATCCTGCCAAAGTAGCTACACCAAATATCTGATGAGCAATCAACATCTTCCTTCTTATCTTCATATCATCCATTCGTATTTCGGGAGTGATGGGTTTACTGCCTCTTAAAAAACCATGTTCACCCCACGCCCATCTTTGGGTAAACAACATTTTTTTAGGAAGTAATTCCTGCTGTGTTGTTGAATTTGATGTTTGTAAACTGTTTAATAAACTGTCTGTTTGCGAATAGATCAACCCGCAAATGATCATGCCGGCAATGAAAAGAAATAACTTTTTCATGTGAAAAAATTTGAGGCTGTTTAAGGGTAAAATAAAACTGAACAAAAAAATAACTGATCGCTTTCACAATCAGTTATAAAGATATTGATAAAGTAGCCGGTGATGCTTAATATTTAGCAAAGCAACAATCAGCAACTGATTAATCTTTTAATGAAGGTTCTTCATCAATCGGTATCGGTATCTCAACAGTTACAATAATCCCGCTGGGAGAGTTATCAGCAAAACTTAATTTTCCGCCGATACCTTTAACCAACAGTTCAACAATTGCCAATCCCAGGCCCAATCCTGTATTATTCTCATTTGATCCGGGATTTTTCTGAAAAGGTTTATAATTTGTCAAAGCATCCATTTTGTTTGTTTTGCCATTATCGGCGATGCTAACAGAATAATTACCATTCTGAATAACGGTATTGATTACAACAGGATTTCCCTTTTGAGAAAACTTAAAAGCATTATCAATTAATTCGCTGAACAATGTTTCCAAAAAACCGGCATTCACATATAAACTTGCATCTTCATTTATATTGCATAAAAGATCTTTTTCCCTGCCGTGATTTTTTGCAATATCAAGTGCTGTTTTTTCCAACACATTCCTGATGGCAGTTGCCACAGATTTGTTATTGCTGTTCTCAGTAAAATTTCTTTCCTGCTCATGCCAGTTCTTTACTTTTCGCAATAAACTCAACAGCCTGTTACTGGAACGTTCCATATAACCGAAATATTCCTGCAGCGATTCTTCATCTAATTGATGATGTTTTGATTTCAGCAAATGCAGATAACCGATAATATCATACACTGAAGTAAAAAATTCCTGATCAGTGATCAACCGAAATCCGTTTTCAATTTGTGATAACTGCGTTTCTAATTTTTTATTGATCTCTCTTTTTCGCTGTAGTCTGATATTGATGGCTTCCAATAACTGAGAAGACTTTACGGGTTTAACAAGATAATCATCTGCACCAAAACTCATTCCTTCCCTCAAATCATCATAGTCGGATTTTGCAGTAAGGAAAATGAATGGCGTGCTTGTATAACCTTTTATACGAAGGTTTTTAATAAAGCCGTATCCGTCCATCTCCGGCATCATGATATCACAAATAACAAGATCAGGGCTTTCTTTCTCGTATTGTGAAAGTCCTTCAATACCATTCCCAGCAGTAACCACTTCAAAATCTTCAAACTCTAAAATCTGTTTAAGATTTTGTAGCAATGGTTTCTCGTCATCGATCAATAAAAGCTTTGTCTTTTTCATAGATATTGATATTATAGTGAAAATGGATTTTAAACATACTGCCCTTACCTACTTTACTGCTCACTTCTATATTCCCATTATGCATTTTTACAAAGCGCTCCACTATTGATAATCCCAAACCATAACCACTGTGTTCATCTGAATTACCGGCGCGGTAAAAGGTTTGAAAAATATGTTGCAGATCTTCTTCGGGAATGCCAATGCCTTTATCTTTTACGGATAAAACAAACTCATCTTCCAGAAAATCCAATTCTACAATTACATGAGATTCTTCGGGCGAATATTTAATGGCATTTGAAACGAGATTGCTGAAAATATGCCAAACCAAACTCGGATCAACATTTGCCAATCTCGGTTCATTTTTAACCTTCAATTTAACTTTATCATCTCCGTATTTTGAAATGAATCTCGTTTTGATGATCCTTTGTACCAACGCAAGTATGTCTGTTTCTTTGGGTTTAAAAGGCATTTGGTTTTCTTCAAACCGCCCCATCACCAAAAAGTTGCGCAGCATGTCGGATATCCTTTCAGTCTCTTCATAAATATTAGAAAATAATTCTTCTCCTCTTTGACTGATTTCACCGTAATCTTTTTTGAAATGCATTTCCAATAATTCGGTACTGCTCACAATGGTTGCCAATGGTGTACGGAATTCGTGCGACACACTGGTGATCATTTTTGATTTCATCTCATTCAATTCCTTTTCCTTCTTCAATGTTTCTTCAATGATGAATTCCGCTTCTTTGCGCTGTGTGATATCCTGAATCAAAATGGATACTCTTTTTTCACCATTGAACATTCTTACCAAATTCATTTTGGCAGAGAACCATTCCACTTTATTCCATAATGGATCCATGTATTCGATCAATGTAGATGATTCCGTTTCCAACACTTTTTTGATCGCATCTTCAAATTTCATCCCCAACCCATCCCCCTTCACTTCCATGATTTTTTTGCCGATCATCAATTCTTTAGGAAGAGATAAAATTGATTCATTGTTGCACCAGATATTTACAATGATCATATTGGTGTTTACTTCAAGAATAATATCATCTAAAGATGTAACCAATGATTGCAATTCATCCTTACTCACTGCCAATTTATGCAATGCAATATTGGCACTTTTAATAAACCTGCTGCTTTGCAGGATGGAAATGAACAAAGGACGGAAATAACTTATTTTATGATTCACCTGTGTAATGGTTCCAGCGCCCAATGTCATATCAGAAGTAACCACAACACCGATGATCTCAGTGTTTTGTAAAAGCAGATACATTAAAAAAGTTAGGTTCTCAAAATGAATTTCAAAAGCATTATTGATCTCCTGCTCAACATTATTATTAATTCCTTTCTGAATTTTGAAACATTTTTGTTCTAAAATTTTCAGCAGATTTTTCTGGGAATCTTCTTTTGCAAATACCCAATTGCCTTTACTGGAAAGCATTTTCAGTGAAGGTTCAGTTCCTTCCCAATCTAATGCTGCAATAAAAGAAAAAGGAGCAATACCTTCATTTTGAAAATAGGAAAGACAGGTGTCAAATGCGGATTTTACTTTGCTTGTATTGATGTATAATGCTTGTGCTTCTGAAATAACCTGCAAAATATTGGCATCAGGAACATACGTGTCTGCAGGTGTTTTTTGGATTCTTATCTCATTGATGGTAATTACATATTTCCTGTCAACCTGCATCTTGCCGAAAGCTGCCATCTGAATATTGCACCAGAAATATTTTCCGCTGAAGTCTCTGATCCTGCACCAGGTAGCTTCCATGCTTTCACTGTTTCTGAAAAAATTTCGTAACAGGTCTTTCTCATCAGGATGCAATAATTCAATCACTGTTTTTCCTTCCATCCAGTCGCCCATATAACCCAGAATATTTTTTACTGCAGGTGATATTCTGAGAATATTTCCATCCTCATCAATACTTAATGTAAATTCAGAATGGTCAGAAGATGAGGAACTGTAATTAAACTCACCCGTTGAAATATCTAAGGCAATGGCACGGATACAAACATACTTGCTCAGCGATTCAATTAACCTGAAATCGAATTTTGTCCTGACTTTTACATACGGATCTCCTTTGGCAAGTTCTGTGGAATATTGCTTGAATTGAAATGCTTTTTCATAACTGTTTTTCCAGAATAAATAATGATCTGTGCCTTCAGGAACAACACTCAATACCGCATCGCCTTTATTTATCTTACGACCGTAAATGTGTTCAATGGAAATGAAAAAAGATTTATTGCCGTACACCAACCGGTAATTCTGGTCAATGATCCAGAAAGATTCGACTGCATCTTCAAAAAAAGATAGTAGGTTTTCCATAAACCGGGATAAAGGATTTCACCATAAAATAATAGTGTTTTATTTTAAACGTATGTAGTTTTTTCACGGTATTTTTTGTAGTCCTGAAAAGTATTTCTTATTTCGTCAATGTATATTTTACACTATAAAGGTCAATTTTCCTTATTTTGCTTAGATATAATCAGTGTATGAAATCTAAAAAACAGGCTGCATTAGGATTTATATTTATAACCTTATTAATTGATGTAACGGGTTTTGGCATTATCATTCCGGTTATGCCTAAATTGATCACTGAATTAATTCACGGTAATTTAAGTGATGCATCCCAATACGGCGGTTGGCTATTGTTCGCTTATGCAGTCATGCAATTCATTTGTGCCCCTGTTCTGGGAAATCTCAGTGATAAATATGGCAGAAGGCCTGTTTTATTGTTTTCATTGTTTGGTTTTGGATTGGATTATATTCTTCAAGGTTTTGCTCCGAATATAATATGGTTGTTCATAGGAAGAATTATTGCAGGAATTACAGGCGGAAGTTTTACAACTGCATCTGCTTATATCGCTGATGTAAGCACACCTGAAAAAAGAGCGCAGAACTTTGGGATGATCGGTGCCGCTTTCGGAATAGGATTTATCATCGGCCCTGTTTTGGGAGGTGTATTAGGACATTACGGTTCTCGAGTTCCCTTTTTTGCATCCGCAGGTCTTGCCCTACTGAATTGGCTATACGGTTATTTTGTTTTGCCTGAATCTTTATCAAAAGACCATCGCAGAGAATTTGACTGGAAAAGAGCAAATCCATTAGGATCTTTGATGCACTTAAAAAAATATCCTGTGGTTTCGGGTCTGGTGGCATCCATCACTTTATTATATATCGCTGCCCATGCCGTGCAAAGCACCTGGACTTATTACACCATGAGTAAATTTGGTTGGGACGAAAGATTGGTAGGATATTCATTGGGTTTTGTAGGATTGACCGTTGGTATTGTTCAAGGTGGATTGATAAGAGTTGTAATACCGAAATTAGGTCAGCATAAAAGCGTGTATGTAGGTTTAATCTTATACGCCATCGGTTTTGTTTTGTTTGCATTCGCATCCCAAACATGGATGATGTTTGCATTTATGATCCCTTATGCTTTAGGTGGTATTGCAGGCCCTTCGATTCAGGGAATCATTTCAAAACATGTTCCGCCAAACGAGCAGGGCGAATTGCAGGGTGCATTAACCAGTTTAATGAGTGCCACTTCTATTTTCGGGCCTTTATTGATGACCAATCTCTTTGCCTATTTTACTTCAACTGCTGCCCCGTTTCATTTTCCGGGTGCCCCCATGTTGTTTGGTGCTGCATTAACAATTGTTAGTGCTTTTCTGGCATACAGAACTTTGCAACATGAAGGTTGAAATTTTTTAAATTATATCAGTTAGATATAGCAATTATTCAAGCTGCATTACACAATTTAGGGCAGCGAATTCTTAAGCAAATCAGCTCATCTTCCATTGTAGATAACATAATCTGTCCACCTCAAATTAATTTGCGGTTTAACCCCTATATTTGCCCCTCAAAATTTTGAGTAGTGCCAACTAAATTTTCTAAAGAAACTTACCTCTACTGGTACGAGTTAATGCAACTCATCCGCCAGTTTGAATTAAAGGCCGAAGAAATGTATAAAATGGCGGGAAAGATCCGTGGATTTTTTCATGCCTATATCGGTCAGGAAGCCATTGCAGCAGGTTGTATGACGGCTACATCACCCGAAGATTCATTCATTACCGGCTATCGTGATCATGGATTGGGATTGGCAAAAGGCATGAGCGCAAACGAGTGTATGGCTGAATTATATGGCAAGGCAACCGGCTGTTCTAAAGGCAAAGGCGGCAGTATGCACTTCTTCAGTAAAGAAAATCATTTCTTTGGCGGTCACGGTATCGTGGGTGCACAAATAGGAACAGGTGCCGGATTGGCTTTTGCAGAACAATACAACGGAACCAATAATGTTGCTTTAACCTTTTTTGGCGATGGTGCTGCCAGACAAGGCATCTTACACGAAACATTCAACTTAGCCATGTTGTGGAAACTACCCGTAGTTTTTATTTGCGAGAATAATAATTATGCGATGGGCACTTCTGTGGAAAGGACATCAAACGTTATTGATATCTATAAATTAGCAGACGCTTACGAAATGCCTGCTGATAAAGTGGATGGCATGAGTCCGGAAGCTGTGCATGAATCTGTTAGCCGCGCTGTAAAACGTGCAAGAGAAGGAGGAGGACCCACTTTATTGGAATTAAAAACCTACCGTTATAAAGGTCACTCTATTTCCGACCCTCAAAAATACCGCAGCAAGGAAGAAGTGGATGAGTATAAAGATCAGGATCCGATCCACAAGGTTTTAAAAACTATTTTGGAAAATAAATTCGCAACACAGGAAGTAATCGATGCCATTGATGCAAAGATTGCAGCACTTGTTGAAGAGAGTGTGAAATTTGCTGAAGAAAGTCCATGGCCTGATGATAACGAAGTATTAAAAGATGTTTATGTTGATGCAAACTACCCTTTTGATGTTGATTAACCCTTTTACAAAAAATTCAAATTACAAATATGAGTGATAAGCATGTTGAAGTTGCAGAAAAAGATGTATTCCTGCAGTTACAGAGCAGTTGGCAGAAAAATCAGAAACTGATCACAGGTATATTAGCGGCAATCGTGATTATTGTTGGTGGATGGTATGGCTATAATGAGTATATCAAAAAACCCAATGAAGAAAAAGCAGCAGACCTTATTTACAGGGCGCAACAATATTTTGCTGTAGATTCTTCGCATAAAGTATTGGACGGTGATGGTATAAACAAAGGTGTATTGTATGTAATTAAAAATTACAGCGGCACTAAATCAGCTAACCTTGCTCATTTCTATGCCGGTGTGAGTTATTTGAAATTAGGCGATTTCAATAAAGCAGTTGAACAATTAAAAGATTTTTCAACCGATGCCAAACAAATACAAATGGTTGCTTACGGTGCTTTGGGAGATGCTTATGCTGAGTTAAATAAAAAAGAGGAAGCCATCGATAATTATAAGAAAGCAGGAAGCACATTTGAAAAAGATCAATTCAGTTCTGCAGAATACTTATTCAGAGCTGCATTATTGTCCGAAACTTTAGGCAAAACAAAAGAAGCATTGGAATTGTATAAAGAGATCAAATCAAAATATCCAAATACAGATAAAGGTTTTCAGGCAGATAAATATATCTATCGTTTAAGTGTTGAAAAAAATGACCTGAGCGTAAAATAAAATGTCAGCAAAAGGAAATACATCATTACACAAAGGCATCCCTTCATTAAAGGATGCCTTTGTAATTATTGTGAAGACCGAATGGAATGCTTCCATCGTTAATAAATTAGAAGCAGGTGTAAAAAAAATCTTCAAACAACAGCAAATAAATTTCAAAACAATTACTGTTCCGGGTGCTGTTGAAATTCCGTTTGCAGTGAAACAACATTACACTTACAGCAATGTTGTTCCTGATGCCTATATCACTTTGGGTGCAGTTATCCGTGGCGATACACCGCATTTTGATTACGTGTGCAAAACCATTACCGATGGCGTGTTACAATTAAATTTATCTTTAGATGTGCCTGTCATTTTTGGTGTATTGACAGTATATAATGAACAACAAGCCATTGAACGTATGGGAGGCAAACACGGACATAAAGGTGAAGAAGCGGCTCTTACTGCATTAAAGATGATCGCATTGAACAGAAAGATCAAGAAATAGAAATCAAACGAATGAATGTACAGATTTTCATACCTTGTTTTATAGATCAGTTGTATCCGCAGGTTGCTTTTAATATGATCAAAGTATTGGAGAAAGCCGGATGCACTATACAATACAATACCAATCAAACCTGTTGCGGACAACCGGCTTATAATGCCGGATTCTGGGGCGAAGCAAAAGAAGTGTGCAGTAAATTTTTAAAAGATTTTGACGGCGCCGATTATGTAGTTACTCCAAGTGCAAGCTGCGCAGGGTTTGTACGCAATTATTATCCCAAGTTATTTGATAACTCTTCTGTGCATAATGATGTAAAAAGTTTGACTGAAAGGACTTTTGAATTCAGTGAGTTCATGATCAAAATATTAAATGTGGATGATGTGGGTGCTGAGTTTAATGCAAAAGCAACTTATCATAATAGTTGTGCAGCTTTAAGAGAATGCCGTGTGAAAGAAGAACCAAAACAATTGCTGGGCAAAGTGAAAGGATTGGAAATGATCGAAATGGCTGATAATGAAACCTGCTGCGGTTTTGGCGGCACATTTGCGGTTAAGTTTGATGCCATCAGTATTGCTATGGCAGATCAAAAAATAAATAATGCCGCAGCAACAGAAGCTGAATATATTATCAGCACCGATATGAGTTGCTTAATGCATATCGACGGCAGAATAAAAAATGTTGGCAGCAATCTGAAAGTGCTTCATCTGGCAGATGTACTTGCAAGCGGGTGGTAGAACCCCCAGCCCCCGAAGGGGAGTTATAAAACATCAAGTATATTGCAATTGAAAAAAATATTTGTAACATATAAATTCCCCTTTAGGGGTTAGGGGTATGAATTATTTTTTAGTAAAATCAGAGCCATTCAAATATAGTTGGGAACAGTTTGAGAAAGACGAACAAACCTTTTGGGATGGTGTGCGCAATTATGCTGCACGCAATAATTTACGTGCGATGAAAAAAGGTGATCTGGTGTTGTGGTATCACAGCAATGAAGGAATGGAAATTGTTGGCATTGCTAAAGTTTCTAAAGAGGCATATCAGGACCCAACTACCGAAGAAGAAGCATGGGTAGTGGTTGACCTGAAGCCTTTCAAAAAATTAAAGAAACCTGTCAGTCTTATACAAGTCAAGTCCGACAAGCGTTTGGCAAATATGGATCTGGTAAGATTAGGAAGATTATCCGTTCAAACAGTCAAAGAAAATGAATGGAATATCATCATGGAACTGAGTGATACAAAGCTTTAAATCAGAACATATTTTATTTTTACAAGCTCATTACCCTACTTATTTAGTAGATTTATTATCTTCGCTTCAAATCATGAAAATGAATAGGAAGAAAGTATCATTTATCGTTGCAGTTTTATGGATGAGTATTGCTGCATCTGCACAAACAACTTACCAAAAAGAAATTGAGAATTGGCGGCAGAAAAGAGTAGAAAGTTTAAAGTCTGAAAATGGCTGGTTGAATTTAGTGGGTTTGTATTGGCTGCAGGAAGGCAAAAGCAGTTTTGGTTCAGGGGATGATGTACAAATCCAATTCCCCAAAGGTTCTATCAAACAACATGCAGGTTATTTTGAGTTGAAAGGAACAACAGTTACCATCTATGTAAATGACTCAACTGATATCAAAATAAACGGCAGGTCTTTAAAGAAAGCAATTGTATTTTCTGTTGATTCAGCAAGAGCTCCCATTGCTTCTTCAGGTTCACTAAAATGGGCCATCATCAAACGTGATGATAAGATCGGCATTCGCTTAAGGGACCTTAACAGCCCGCTGGCAAAGGAATTTGAAGGAACACCCCGCTTTGTAACAGACAGCAGTTGGAAAATAAAAGCGTATCTGAAGAAGGCAGAAAAGCCCTCGAATGTTTTTATCACGAATATTCTCGGACAAACCGATGCGCAATCATCACCGGGTAAATTGTTCTTTAACTATGCTGGTAAAGAATATTCATTGGATGCATTAGGAGAAGGAAAAGAATTATTCATTGTTTTTGGTGATAACACCAGTGGTAAAGAAACATACGGTGCAGGCAGATTTTTATATGCAGATCAGCCCGGTGCTGATGGTTTTACTTTTTTAGATTTTAATAAAGCATTCAATCCACCCTGTGCTTTTACAAACTATGCTACTTGTCCTCTCCCGCCTAAACAAAATATTTTACCTTTTGCAATCACTGCGGGAGAAAAAAATTACGGTCATCATTAATTAAAAATACGATCATGAAAAAGATTTTAATTGCTGTACTTATTTTAGTGTCATTCACAACACTGCAGGCACAAACAAAAAACAACTCCGACTATTTTACTGTTGAGAATTATTATAAAGTAAAATGGGGATTTGCCGATGAGTTTATCCATTTGTGGACAGTGAATCATTACCCATTATTGAAGAAAGCGATCGAAAAAGGAGATATCATCAGTGTAACACCATCCAAACCCAAACTGCACAGCAGTGAGGATTCACGCTGGGATTTTCGTGTAACCATCGTCTTCAAAAATGCGGCATTGGCATTTGATGAAAACCTGACTGTACCTTACAAAAAAGCATTGTACCCCGATCTCGATAAATTGTCAAAGGATGAACAGCATCGCTTTGAATTATTGATTGCACATTGGGATATTGAAACAGAAAATATAGTTCTTCCTAACTAATCCTTTATTACATTCGAAACTAAAGCTGCTCATTGCAGCTTTTTTTATTGAGTAATTTGTGAATTGAATTACCAAATATGTCCAAACAAAAACTCATTGTATTAACCGGCGCAGGCATCAGCGCCGAAAGCGGGCTAAAAACTTTCCGTGATACGGATGGATTATGGGAAGGCTATAATGTATACGAAGTAGCTACCCCACATGGCTTTGCAGCGAACCCGCAATTGGTACTTGACTTTTATAATATGCGTCGTAAAGATGTTGCCCATGCAAAACCCAATGCAGCTCATATTGGCTTGGCTGAATTGGAAAATGATTTTGATGTTCACATCATCACACAAAATATAGATGATTTGCATGAAAGAGCGGGCAGCACGAAAGTCTTGCATTTACATGGCGAGATATTTAAAATGCGAAGTGCTAAGAATAGTGCGAAGACCTACCCTATTTATGAAGACATTAAATTGGGCGATCTGGCGGAAGATGGTTCTCAATTAAGGCCGTTCATTGTTTGGTTTGATGAACCTGTTCCCATGATCGAAGAAGCAGCAAGGATTACAAAAACTGCTGATATCTTTGCAGTGATAGGAACCTCGCTGCAGGTCTATCCTGCTGCTGGTTTGGTGAACTATGCCGCGAAGACTATTCCTAAGTTTATCATTGATAAAAAGATACCGTATATTTCTACTTTACAGAATTTAACGATCATTGAGAAAGGTGCCGGTGAAGGCGTAGCAGACCTGAAAAATCATCTGAAAAATCTGTTATAGCAAATAACTGCCTTTACCCTTACTTTTGCGGCTCGAAATTATTGTCGAATAACGGACAGAACGTACAAGTACTCCGCCGCATAAAGCTATAGAGTACAAGTGTGCGACGCAACGGAAGCTAAATAGCAATATTACTGTTGGGTCAAACAAATTGTACTTCTTATTTCTAAAATCGTACTTAACTATGGCATTACAAGCAGGAATTGTGGGATTACCCAATGTAGGAAAATCAACTTTATTTAATGCGGTGAGCAATAGTGCCAAAGCACAAGCAAGCAATTATCGTTTTTGCACAATAGAACCAAATATCGGATTGGTAGATGTTCCCGATGCGAGAATGGATAAATTGGCCGAATTAGTAAAACCCAATAGAATTGTTCCTACGCAATTAGAGATCGTGGATATTGCAGGGCTGGTTCGCGGTGCCAGTAAAGGCGAAGGTTTGGGAAATAAATTTTTGGGAAATATCCGTCAGGTGGATGCCATCATTCATGTGGTTCGTTGTTTTGAAGATGAAAATGTATTGCGTGAAGAAGGTGCCATTAATCCGGTGAGTGATAAGGAAATTATTGATACTGAATTGCAGCTGAAAGATTTGGATAGTGTAGAAAAGAAAGCAAGCAAAGTGGAGAAGATGGCGAAAGTGGGTGCTGATACTAAATCGCAGGCGGAATATAAAATCTTGCTTCGTTGCATCGAACATTTGCAAAAAGGAAAAAGCATTCATTCATTGGGATTGGATAAGGAAGAGCAAAATGCGATCGCAGATTTGTTTCTATTGACCGATAAACCTGTTTTGTATGTTGCCAATGTGGATGAAGCAAGTATGCATACAGGAAATAAATATTCTGATGCATTGATTGAAGCGGTAAAGGATGAAGGTGCACAGGTGATCATCATGAATAATGATATTGAAGCACAGATATCAGCAATGGAAAATCCGGAAGACAAGCAAATGTTCATGGAAGAATATCACATGAAAGAGCCTGCATTGAACAGATTAATTCAGAGTGCTTATAAATTATTAAATCTTGAAACTTATTTTACTGCCGGTGTGCAGGAAGTAAGGGCATGGACGATACATAAAGGATGGAAAGCACCGCAGGCTGCAAGTGTTATCCACACTGACTTTGAGAAGGGTTTTATCAAAGCTGAAGTGATCTCTTACGATGATTTCATTAAGTATGGAAGTGAAGCTGCCTGCAGGGAAAACGGCAGATTGAGAATTGAAGGGAAAGAGTATTTAGTACAGGATGGAGATGTGATGCACTTTAGATTTAACGTGTAACCCCCAACCCCTGAAGGGGAGTTTTAAAAATATTGTTAGATAATTTTATATTGCCAACAGGAGTAATTCTGTTTAACCCCTGTTGGCTTCGACTCTTTCGGTGAAAGAGTCGCACTCTTGTACTGAAGAAATAATGTGCAGCAATGCCCTTTATCTTTAACTAAATTGTTTCCGTAATATTTTTATTTTTGAGTAATATCATTTTATGAAACGAATTTTATTTTTCTTTTTTATTGTTTTTGCTTTTACTGCTTGTGATAATAATAACAGCGAGCAAACATTAAACAACGGAATTACGCCTCCTGCGGTTTTGAATTATACAGTTTTGAACGTTTATCCGCATGATATTACTTCATTTACAGAAGGACTGGAATGGCATGACAGTACATTATATGAAAGCACCGGATTAGACGGGAAAAGTAAGCTGGCAAAGGTAAATCTGAAAACAGGAAAAGACATTCAGCGCATTGATCTTGCCAAAGATATTTTCGGTGAAGGTATTACCGTGTTGAATGGGAAAATATATCAACTTACCTATCAAACAGGTAAATGTTTTGTGTATGATTTTAAAACATTCAAGAAAATAAATGAGTTTGATTATGAAGGTGAAGGCTGGGGCATGACCAATGACGGCAAGCATTTGATCATGAACAATGGCAACAACAATTTATATTTCAGGGATCCTGAAACTTTTAAAATTGTAAATACAATTGGAGTTATCGACAATAACGGACCCTTAGCACAAATAAATGAATTAGAGTATGTAGATGGATTTATCTACTCAAATGTTTATACAACAAATTATATTGTTAAGATCGATCCCAACAGCGGTCATGTTATCGCAAAAGCAGATCTATCACAGATATGGAATTTTGCATCTCAACAAAAGAACGAAGAAGCAGATGTACTGAATGGCATAGCCTATAACAGTGCGCAAAAAACTTTTTTCATTACCGGCAAAAATTGGTCAAAACTATTTGAAGTAAAATTCAATTAATAATGTAATGAGATTATTATTTCTGATAGCTTTTAGTTGTTTATCATCATTCCTAAATGCGCAAACTGTTGTTGGGATTTGGCAAGAAGGCACACCCGATGTTTCTGCAGCATATCATAATACTTATAGATTTTTAAAGGATGGTAGTTTTTCCTTCAATCCTTCAGAATATGACGGGCTTAAAAGAATTTTAAGTATTGATGGGAAATATAAACTAGAAAATAATAAACTTATATTAACGATAACAGGCACGCATGAATTAATTGGTGGAACACTTAAAAGAAGCACTTTTTCTGGTCTCTCAACACATTTATGGTCAATTGAAAGCGGTGCAATTAAAAAAAATCTTATATCAAACCCTAAAAAAGAAATTATTTATATTGAATTCGCAAAAGAAGGAGAAAATAGTTTGATAGTTCTCGATAGCTATAAGTTTTACAAAATTAAAGAGGATTAATTCTTCGCTAATACATAAATAACCGAACTGCATTTTTTATGATCGCCTGCTGTTTTCATATTGGAAAGTAATCCCACTTTCAATGCTTTGAATAAATTCCCTTTGCCGTTTTTATATTGCTCACTTAACATACTCACATAAAAACTGTCAAACCACATCGGCCTGTAATCCTTTACTGTAAAGCCTTTTGATTTAGCCAGTATCTGAATGCTCTTTGGAGAGAAATGATATAAATGCCTCGGCACATCATAAGCTGCCCAATGCTCCTGATGAATATCCGCATCAAAACTTGTGTAGTTGGGAACAGCAATTAATAACTTTCCGGCAGGCTTTAAAAGACTATGAAATTTTTCAAGATATCCGTGCAGGTCATGCACATGTTCCAACACATGCCACATAGTAATGGCATCAAATTGTTTGGTGCATTCATATAAATATTCCGGCGCATTTAATTGAAGATGATATTTTTCGAGTGCGATCTTCCTCGCGGTATCATCGGGTTCTAAACCTGTTACATTCCATCCTGCTTTTTGTAATGCATTGGCAAATGCTCCTGTTCCGGCGCCTACATCTAATAATTCGCCTTTTTGTAATCCTGTTAATTCCTGTACTAATTTTCTTTTAGAGCGTAATGTATAATTGCGAACAAGATGATACAGGCGATTGATCATTCCTTTTTTTGTATCGGAATGAGAAACATACGCAGATGACTTATAATAAGCACCGATATGCTCAGCATCAGGTACTGATTGCGTAAACTGCAGAGTACAATCATCACAATACCAAACTTCAAATGATTCTTTGCTTACTGTATGATCCTTTGCCACAAAGGATTTCCGGATATGATTGCTTCCGCAACAAGGGCATTCGCGGTATATGATATTTTCTCCCATGTAATTAAATAACTGGCTGTGAATTCTTTAAATATAGTAGTATAACAAAGCTCCTAAACCCATCAATGCAAGGATGATGGCATACACCCACCAGTAATCATCACTTTCTTTGATCACAATTTTTTCTTCTTCCGGCGCAATTGCTTCCTGTGTGATGATCTTAGTTTCACCCGAATCATACACACTTACAATATTGGCATTAGCGGCCACAGAATTGTCTAAATGAATATTCGGCAGTAAGGGATTCGATTTTATTTCTGGATGAAATACAAATGCACCGTCTTCACCCAACTTCAATGTCCCAATGCCGGGTAATACCACTCCACTTTGCATGGCATTTTCCTGAATGCGCTGAGAGAACTCATTGAACTGTGTTACCGCTTCAATCCCGTTCAATCGCATTTCTCTGGAGAGATAATCAAAAAAAGAGCGGTCATTCAAAGGTGTGTCAGGGCTGAAATGAACAGCCTGTGCCGGTGCAGAAACAGTTCGATGAACGATATCTATTTTTGAGGGAATAGTTTGAATATAGAAATTACCTACACCGGGCAATCCTATTTTTTGATTCACAATAAGGTATTTATAAAACAGTTCGTACATCGTTTGCTTCTTTTACCGGAACGAATATACGACACCGCCGAGAACATTAAAACCTAATACCTCATATTGATTCCAACGTTGATATTTATTATTCAGCAGATTATTAAACTGAACCCATAAATTCAACTTCGGTAATACGGTGAATTCCACGCCGGCATTGAGATCCATGGCAGGATCTGATTTTTGGGTTTGCAATGTTTTTGTGCGGTAATCTGCTCCGTCCCAGAAAAAAATATCTGATTTTAATTGCAAATCTTTGGTTACTCTGTAGCGCACAGAACCAGTCAGTTCCAAAGGAAGCAGTCCCCATGGCTTTTCGTATAGTTGCTGATTGGTGTATTGTGTATAATTAACCGCACTGCTGAAAGTAAGTTTCTCCTGAACAGTGTATCCAATTTCACCGTGTAAACGCAAAGCTTGTAATTGCGGTTCATACAATACCACAAAACTTGATGCATTATCCACGGTAATTGTACCGGAAGCATTGGCAAATAGCGGCTGGTTATTGAATTTTAAGAATGAAACCCTTGCATTATAGGTAACATGCTTTCCGGCGCTGCCTTTGAACCCTGCATATTGTTCATCAATCTTTGTATTCATCAGCAATGAAGGTTGCTGAATATATGGATTGAATGCTGCGAGTGATTGATAATTATTTTTATTGAAATAACCGATCCATCCTGCCTGCAAAATAAAATTCTCATCTTTTATTTTTGCTTCAACCGTTACATTCGGCAACATGGTGTAAGTGCTGTTATCCCATGATGGTCTTATGCCTGCATTCAGTTTAAAATTAGGTGTATTGAATTGCACGGAAGGTTCAATATAATACAGATTATTATTGATGGATGATATAGTTGCGGTATGTAATGTAGTGATGTCTGCAGTGAACTTCAGATCAAAAGCATATATCTTCCCGAACGATTTATTGATCGGCGCTTTTAGAATAAAATTCAATTCCGAAGCGTTTTTACTGTCAAAGAAAGAATTCAGTTTTATCTGAGGATGATAAGTGATGCCATAGTCTGACGGTATTTTATTCTGCAAACCGAATTCAAATCCCACCAAATTAAACTGTTGCTGCAATTGTTCCTTTGATGCAGCCGGAAAACCATTTACCGCAGGATACCTGTATTGTGTGCTGTTATTGTAAAATAATCTTGAAGTGATCTCATGTGTGGTTGAATTAAAAACGCCCAATCCTTCAATTCCTGCTTTTGAGTACTCTTGAAAAGTCAGGCTTCCTTTTGAAGAAATATAATTGCCGCGAAGATTGATGATTGATTTTTTTCCATCACCAAATGCAAGCGCTGTTTCTACATACGGTGTTGAATAATTACCATAACCTGCTTTGATATACTGATCGTTCTCCCAATGAAATGCTGTGTCGATCGATAATTCAAGCGGTTTGATAGAAACAGGTTGATAAGAAAAAAATAAATTCTGTGAAGGGATATTATACGTTAACGGGATCTTTGACGAATCAATGACCGGAGTTGCCGCAGTGAAATTAATTTTAGCAGCATTGCGTAAAGATGGTTTAAATGCTGAAGTAACTGTTACCATTTTAGGTGCAGCTATTGCATCATTTGAAACATCAACCGGGGTTGGATGAACAGTATTTATAGGCTTATTGGCAACAGTTGTTTTCTTAGCTGTTTTTTTCTTTTTTGTTTTTTGTTGCGCCTGAAGAGCTATAAAAGGAATAAAAGCTACAATTAAAAATATCCATATTTTTTTCTGATAGTTCATGCTTCGTTTCTTTACTGTTGATCTACTTTATTTGTTTTGCTTTTCTCTTCAACCACCCTATCCAACTTTTGCTGTGCTTCTTTTTTAAATTCATCCTGCTCGGCATTTTCTACAACACTTTTAAAAGTTGCTTCAGCATTAAATAAATCATTCTCCTTAAAATAAACATCCCCTAATAAAATATAACTTTTGGTTACCCAATACCCATATGAACCATATTTTTTGATCACTTCAAATCCTGCTTTCTCTGCTTCGGTTAATTTGTTTTGTTGCAATAAAATAGAAGCAATTGCATACTGTGCTTCTGCACTCTGTTCGGATTTGCCTAATAAGGTCACTTGTTTATACGCATAGAGGGCCTGGTCTAATTGATTATCGGTTTGATGGCTTTTGGCAAGTATCATATTCGCCATCATCTTATCATCGGTTGCAGTCCCTTTTTCTTCCAATAAGTCCGTTGCATTAGCAGCTGCATCTTTCCATTGTTGCAATTTGTATTGACAACGCAATAATCCACGCATGGCTTCTAACTTATTTTCCTGTTGCGTAGCCAAAGATTTCAGCAATGAAAAATATTTCTCCGCATTGTCATAATCTTTCAAATCGAAATAATAAATGCGCGCCGATTGCAATGCACTTCTTTCGGCAAACTTATTGGGTGATCTTGTTGCCACTGCATTATAGAAAGGCAATGCTGCTTTGTTGTCTTTATTATTCACATTGATCTCTGCAGAAAAATAATTGGCTTCCACTGCATATTTACCATCAGGGAATTTGGAGAGATATTCATTCAAGCCGGATTTTGCATTTGTAAAATCCTTCGATTCGTAGCGCAATTCCGCTGCATGATAGGTCAGTGAATCTTCTTCACTGTATGTAACAGGCTTGCCGCTTTGTTTCATGAATGCGATAAAATCAGCAGGCTTTTGATTGGCGATAAAAATATTTCTGATGTATTCGATCGCTTCATCACTTTCCTGCGAATCAGGATATTTTGCGACCAATTGCGTAAAGCTTTTCAGTGATTCATCATTCTTGTTCAGATTGAAATAAGCAACGCCTGATTTTAAATAAGCTTGTGGCCAAAGAGCCGTTGCATTTTTATCTTTTAATATAAGGTTCAGCGAGGGAATGGCTTCACTGTATTTTTCATCAGCGAGATAAGTATTGGCAATTTCCAGATTTGCATCAGGCAATAATGTTGAATTGGGATATTGTTTGGCGATACCTTGCAAAAGATAAATTTTTTCGCTGCTTTTATTCGAAGCTCCGGCAATGATGGCTTTTTGAAACAATGCATAATCTGATGCTTTACCGTTTTGACTGATCACTATTTCATACATCATCAATGCCTGCTTATAATTTTTATTCATGAAATAACAATCGGCCGATCTTACATAAGCATCCTGTTCCAAAGCAGAGGATGTAAAATTGATCGATCTTGCAACTTGTGAGAAATAAGAAAGTGCGGTTGTATAATCTTCTTTCTTCAATAAACTGTAAGCAAGATTATACTTTGCATTAGTCATGTTCACTTCACCGTTCACCTGCGGGTTCTTTAAATAGTTGGCGAAATAATTCACAGCTTCGCTGTTGTCCCCGTTGCGGTAAGCGATCTCCCCTTTCCAGAAATATACCAACTGCAAAAATGAATTGTTGTACGGAACAGTCAATATCCTTGTAAACAATTCATCAGCTTTATCAATACGTTGATCGTTCACTAATTCTGTTGCTCTTCCGTAAAGTATCCTCGGATAGATCTTTTTCAATTCATCACTTTGAATATGCAAACTTTCAAATAAAGCCAATGCATCTTTATAATTGCTTGTATTGGCCAATACGCTTACTTCCAATTCTTTCGCATCCTGTTGATAGGCAGAATTGGGATACGCAATGACAAAACTTTGTAATTCTCGCAAAGCAATATCCATATAGCCTAATTCATAACTTAATTTCGCATAGCTGAAATGTGATATTTCTTTTTGTGTAAGGTTACTGTTGTTAGACTCGCAGAATAAAAATGCATTTCTTGCATTGGCTTTCTGATTGGTTTTTAAATAGGCGTTGGCCAATAAATACATACTGTTTTGTGCCAATGAATCTTCTTTTCCGCCTATCTGTTTAAACCCTTCAATGCTTTTGTTCCAATTATTGGCGGCATAATAACAGTAAGAAAGTTCGTATAGGTCTTCCCGTGTTACCTTATCAGATTTTTTTACATACTCTTCCAGATAAGGTTGCGCATGTATATAATCTTTCTTGTCGAAATATAAATGGCCTGTCAATTGTTTTAATTGAAGGTCATAATACTGGTTCCCTCCTTTCAAAGATTTTTCTGCATACGCCAATGCCTTTTCATGTTCACCTTGAAAATAATAGATCTCGGCAATGTAGAAAGGAACAATGTTTTTATAATCCGCACTTTTCATCGCAATATTGAATGATTTCAATGCTTCATTATAATTTCTTTCAGAAAAAGTGATGAATCCATAATAATAATTAGCATCTACATAATTGGAATCTTTTGGTATTTGACGCACCACATCCAATAAAGGCTTGGCTTCTTTGAATTGTTGCAAAGCAAAATGCGAATAGCCTTTATGAAATTTCATTTCGGCAATTTCACTGTTGTTCAGGTTCTCTATTCCTGCTTTGCCATAATAAGTGATGGCGTTGCCAAAATCTTTCTGCCTGAAATAATATTCTGCCAGATAAAAACTTGCCATCTGCACATGCGGTGCATGATGTTCGAGGTCGATGAAATTCTTTGCCAAAGGTTCTGCGGCTGCATCATTGAGTTTTAATCCGCAGATGATATAATAATATTTTGATTCTGTCTGAATCGTTACCGGAAGATTCGTGTTGGCTGTTTCGTTCGCATATAAATTCTTGAACACAGGATATGCCAAACTGTATTGTTCTTTCTGAAATAATTCTTTTGCTGATTTAAACACAGCGTCAGGGTCATCATTCATTTTTGTGTACTGAGCATTAGAGATGCTTATCGTACAACAAAAACAAACTGCGGTTATGATTTTGAGGATTTTCTGCATAATATTGGAGAATACTTGTAACAAAGATTTCTTTTTCTATCTTAATAAAAAGTAAAATCACTTAAAGTTAACACGATGCGATATTTTTTATTGACTGTTTCATTCTTTGTGGATAAAGAAGAAAACAGCAATAACTTTACCACAAATTTTATTTGATGTTCGAAAGCACAACTTTGATCAGGGTAAGGTATGCCGAAACAGACCAGATGAATGTGGTTTACCACGGCAATTACGCTCAATATTTTGAAGTCGGCAGAGCCGAAAGCATACGTAGCTTAGGTTTCACGTACAAAGACATGGAAGCAATGGGTGTGGTAATGCCCATTGTGGAATTGCATTCAAAATTTTTACGACCCGCTCATTATGATGACCTGCTGACCGTAAAGACAATGTTAAAAGAATTACCGATAGATCATCGCATCGAATTTCATCAGGAAGTGTATAATGAAGCCGGCAAATTATTGACGATTGGCAGAGTGGTCTTGTATTTCATTAATGCTAAAACAAAAGAGAAGACAGTAATGCCTTCTCAATTATTGAATACGATCAAACCGTATTTTAATTAGTTATGCACGATCATGATCAGCACGCCAATTTTTAATGGCTTGCTTGATTTCTTTGTTGGGCAGATTTTCATCCACCGCACGTTTTGCCAATGCAACAAACTCATCATCACCGGCAAATCTTAATGCAATAATTTGTCCTATTCTTAATTTACTGTCGAGTGGTTTACCGGCAAGAATAAAATGACGAAAATTTTCTTCAGCCCTGATCGCACGATCCTGTGCTTTCAATGCAAATGATCTTGCAAAGTACCAAACAAGACCCAGCGTAATCGTCAATGCTACGATCAATGATGCAGAATAACATGTTTCGGGTGTGCAATGACACAAATTAATAATGGAACCGATCAATATCGCCAGTATCAGTGTTGAGGAAACATAATGATACAAGGGCACATAACGGGAATGATTTTGAAGATTTTGTTCTTTCATGGTAAGCAGTTTATTTCTTGAAAGGTATTTATTTTAACCCATAGAATCTTCAGTGGCTAGAACAGCTCATTTCTTCATGCAAAATACAGGCTTTTGTCACTTCCATACGCTTTATATCTTACTCCCTATATACTCCTTAGATACTCCCTATATAAAGCGTATATGACCCTCATATATCCCGCAATAAATATGATGTCGGTTATATATAGTTTGTATGCAGGGTATTTATAAATCTGATCCGTATTGTGGTATCATCAGAGATAAATATGCCTGCAGATATTATCTTAATTGCGGAAGTTTCTTATTTTAATTCATCCAGTATCAGGAACATTTTCTTAACAATGGCCGAAGAGGAACCATCATAATTGTTTACAATAATGGCAACTGTATATTCCGTGCCGTCTTTTGCCGTATGATAACCCGCAAAACTTCTGGCACCGCCGATACTGCCACTCTTTAATTTCATCTGATTGTATTCGGGCAGATCAAAATAAAAGCTCTTGAACCAGTCCCTTGTTCTGGCATATTGCAATGCTGTGACCAATGCATGAGCAGTAACACGGTTTTGCGGGGATAGACCACTGCCATCCATGATATGCAAAGCAGACTTTTCAATACCACGCTCCTGCCAAAACTTTCTTACAATGTTCACACCCGAATCTGTATGACCGAATTCATTTTTTTCATAGGCCATTGTTCTTACCAATGCTTCGCCGTATAAATTGATACTGTGTTTGAGAAAATGATAATTGATGCTGTCGAGCGAAGGTGAATAATGCGTATAAAAAACAGTTGCCGGTTTTGGAATAGTCAGGTTGTTGCCAATTAATCCCTCTGTAGTTTTAAATCTTTTTTCTTCAACATTAAAATTATTTTTATCGAATTGTTTATTAAGAAGTGATAATAATTTCTCAGATGGTAATGAAATTGATCCTGAAATAGTGAATGGATTTTCTTGTAACGGAATAGTACCTTCAGTAAAGCCGTAAGCATTATATGGCGACATATAAATATAACCGTTGTCGCCGCTTCCTGCTTTACCTGTTTTAATAAAGTTATCAATAAAACCAAGATACATTTCAGGTAAAGCTTTCAGTATTTTTGTAATATCACCTTCTTTTGTACCTGGCTGCAATACAAGATCATATTGATTCTCATGCCAGTTCAGTCCCCAGTGCCCTGCACCATAATAATTACCGATATCATCCCATATCCATCCTCCCGGAATTGGATTAAAAGAAAATTTTGAATTATCTAAATAAACATTCCCATTTATTTTTTTAATACCCGCATTTTTAATTTCATGCATCCATTTATTTAATACAACTGAATCTTTTGTTTCATTAAAACGCCAACTTCCTAATGTTGGATCACCATAGCCAATAAAAAATAAATTGCCGTTTAACTCACCATCTTTGATGGTTCCATCATAACCCAATTCTGTTTTAAAACGATAATCATGTCCTAACAGATCCATCGCAGCAATGCTTGAAAATATCTTCTGGCAACTCGCAGGTGCTAATCCTGTTTCACCATTCTGATCATAAAGCATTTCATTCGTTTTACTGTTCAGCACATACAAACCCAGAATGGCATGTTTCATAGAACTGTCTGCCAACAAGCGTTTTACGGCATTCTCTATTTTCTGTTGAACGGATTGTGCGAAAGAAATATTTACTAAGAATAATAAACTAATAGTGAATCGGACTGTTTTATGCATTCTCATTTACTTTGCACTAAATTATACCGAAGAATACTATGAAAAAAGTTTTTGCATCCATCATAACCATTGGTGATGAATTATTGATCGGACAAGTGATAGATACTAATAGTGCTTGGATCGCACAGGAAATGAATAAGATCGGTGTGCCTGTAAAACATCGTGTGGCTGTGGGCGATGTGTGGGATGATATCTGGCAGGCATTGGACGAAGAAAGTAAATCAGCAGATATTATTTTTATAACGGGTGGCCTCGGCCCTACTGCCGATGATATCACTAAACCCTTACTCTGCCAATATTTCGGCGGTAAGCTGATCATGCACCAACCTACATTGGATTTTGTTACACATTTATTTGAAAATGTTTTGCAACGTCCAATGATCGAAAGAAACGCAAAACAAGCTGAAGTGCCCGATGTGTGTACCGTTTTAAAAAATGAAAAAGGAACTGCACCCGGCATGTTATTCGAAAAAGATGGGAAAATATTTATTTCATTACCCGGTGTGCCGCACGAAATGAAATGGATCATTACTGATTCTGTCCTTTCCATCATCACAAAAAAATTCAATACCGGATTTATTGAACACAGAACTTTATTGACTGCCGGCGTGGGCGAATCTTTTCTCGCAGAAAAAATAAAAGCATTTGAAGAAGTATTACCTGTTGATATTAAATTGGCCTATCTGCCCAATTACGGCATGGTTCGTTTGCGGTTAACGGCATTTGGAATGGATAAAGAAAAACTCAATCAGCATATCGATCATCAATTCAATTTATTAAAAGAAAATGTAAAAGATGTTTTGGTAATTGATGAAGACTTACCCATGGAAGCTGTTGTTGGCAAACTTTTAAAACAAAAAAACAAAACCATAGCCACTGCTGAAAGCTGCACGGGTGGCTATATTGCGCATTTACTTACTTCTATTCCCGGATCATCTGCTTATTTCACAGGAAGTATTGTGAGTTATGATAATCGCATCAAAGAACAATTGCTGCATGTTAAAAAAGAAACAATAGAAACATTTGGAGCCGTAAGTGAAGAAACCGTAAAAGAAATGGTGAAAAATGTTTTACACATCATGCAAACGGATTATGCGGTGGCTGTAAGCGGTATCATGGGACCCGATGGTGGCACAACAGAAAAACCTGTTGGCCTTGTATGTGTTGCTGTTGCTGATAAAAACAAGGCCATCACCAAAAAATTCAACTTTCGTTTCGACCGAAACAGGAATATCCAATTAACTGCCACCAATGCATTGAATTTGATCCGTCAGTTAATTGTGGATAACAGTTGAATAAGTTTCGGCTTCTAAAAATTATTTTTGAGGATGGATAGGCTTGGCCGCCACGCCATAATTTGCTGTACTTGTTGATTTTGAACTGAATCGGAATTTTATATTTTATAATTTTTTCAATTCAACCATCATAAACAGTATTACATTTATAGTGTGAATGCGATGGGTAAGTAAGCACTAAAATAAATGGATAATTTTATCCCATTAAAATTCTAGTACGATTAGTATGGCAATAGCTGAATTGATAATGCCCAAATTGGGTGAAAGCATAATGGAAGCCACGATCTTACGTTGGCATAAAAATGTTGGCGATCGCGTTGCTTTAGACGAAACTGTTTTAGATATTGCTACCGATAAAGTTGACAGTGAAGTTCCCTCGACTGTTGCCGGTGTTATCACAGAATTATTATACCGTGTAAATGATGTGGTTCCTGTTGGTGCAGTAATTGCAAGAGTGGAACTTGCATCAGGAGTTGCAACAGCACCTGTTCATACAACACCGCATCAACCTGCATATACAGCACCGCCTGTTCAGCATACCTATAATGCACCACCTGTTCAACCAAGAGCGGAAGAACAAATTCCTTATACACCACAACAACAAGGACCAAGAGCAAGCGTTGGAAATAATCGTTTCTTTTCCCCATTGGTTTTAAATATTGCCAATAGTGAAGGCATCAGTTTAAGTGAATTGGAAAGAATTCCAGGTACCGGTGCAGATGGACGCGTTTCTAAAAGAGATGTGTTGCAATATATCGCTGATAAAAAATCGGGTAAAGCACCTGCATTTATTCCGGCTCCGCAACAACCTATTTATACAACGCCGCCTGTTTATCAAACATATACAAGTCCGCAGCCGGAAAGAGTAGCACCGATACCGCCGCCTGTTTACATGCCGCAACCTACTCATGTTCCGGTTGAGCAAGAAATGCCGCAACCACAACCTGTCTATATACCGCCACCTGTTCATACACCTATTGCAGAAGAACAACAACCCGTTCAACATCAGCAACCACAACCCGTTTATGTTACAGCACCTGTTGTTGAACAAACTCGTATTGCAGCAACACCTGCGCCGGTAGTTGAACCACCTATTGCACCACCTCCACCGCCAATAATCGAAACACCCAAACCGAGTGTTGAATTATTTGAGATGGACAGGATGCGTAAGCTCATTGCGAAACACATGGTCGACAGCAAACATACCAGTGCGCATGTTACAAGTTTTGCAGAAGCAGATGTTACCAATATGGTGCAGTGGAGAGATCATATTAAACATGATTTTGAAAAACGTCAGGGCACAAAGATCACATTCACACCGATGTTCATTGAATGTTTGATCAAAGTGATGAAACGTTATCCCATCATCAACAGTTCAGTGGAAGGTGATAATATTTTAATCAAGAATTATTACAATATCGGAATGGCCACTGCATTGCCGAATAAAAATTTAATTGTTCCTGTTATTAAGAATGCAGAGAATTTAAGTCTGGTGGGATTAACAAAAACAGTGAACACATTGGCCGATAATGCACGCAACAACAAATTAAGACCCGAAGATATTCAGGGCGGCACATTCACATTTACCAACGTTGGTACATTTGGATCTTTGATGGGCACTCCTATCATCAATCAACCGCAAGTTGCCATTCTTGCAGTAGGTGCCATTAAAAAACGTGCTGTTGTTATTGAAACAGATAAAGGCGATTTTATTGGTATCCGCCACATGATGTTCTTATCATTAAGTTACGATCACCGTATCATTGATGGCAGTGTGGGTGCAAGTTTCTTAACCGATGTTGCCAAAGAATTTGAAAAATGGGATGTGAACAGAGAATTGAAATTAGTGGTGAAAGAACAGTATGTTGATTAATCTCCATCAAAAATAAAATTGAAAACTCTCAAATTATTTGGGAGTTTTTTTATGGAGTGAACTGAAGTATTCCATGGCGGCTATTATTACGTCGCACACTTTTACTCCAAAGCTTTATGCGACGGACTACTTCATAGTTCCGTTTTCATGGCACCAAAAGCTGTTAATCCGTATTTGCAATCCTGACTGATTTGCTGTCTGTTTCAAAAGCAACCCTAATTATCTTATTTTCGCCGAATGGAATTGATCAATCCCCTCGTTGAAAAATATGCAGAACAATTTACCACGCCGGATGACGCTTTTCTGCAGGAGATCCATCACCACACTTTAGCCTCTCATCCTCATGCACACATGCTCAGCAGCAGCGTGCAGGGAAAATTATTATCCTTCCTGAGCACTATTTTGCGTCCTACATACGTTTTAGAAATAGGAACATTCACAGGTTACAGTGCCTTGTGCCTGGCAGCAGGACTTTTACCCGATGGCGAATTGCATACTTTAGAACTGAGAGAAGAAGACGCCGCAACGGCAAAAAAGAATTTTAGCATTTCCAAATACGCGAAGCAGATACATTTGCACATCGGAAATGCGTTGGATATTATACCGACTTTGAACTTTGAATGGGATCTGGTTTTTATAGATGCGGATAAAACAGGATACACGGATTATTATGAGTTGGTTGTACCAAAATTGAAGAAAGGCGGATGGATCATTGCAGACAATGTATTGTTTCATGGTCAGGTTTTGGAAGACCCTGTAAAAGGAAAAAATGCATTGGCCATTCAGGCTTTTAATGAACATGTGGCTAATGATACAAGAACCGAACAAGTGATGCTAACCGTGAGAGACGGATTATTATTGATAAAAAAGAAAGATTAATGCAGCGGACCATTTTATTTTTGACAGTTATTTGTTTTTACGCAACGGCTTTTTCACAAAAAGAAAAAGGCGAAGCATATATTGCCAAATATAAAGACATTGCCATGGCTGAAATGCAGCGCAGCGGCGTGCCTGCGGCCATTACATTGGCACAGGGAATATTGGAATCGAAGTTTGGTGAAAGTGATCTCTGCGTTCAATCCAACAATCATTTCGGCATTAAATGCAAAACAGAATGGACAGGCGAAAAAGTATATCATGATGATGATGCAAAGCATGAATGTTTCCGCAGTTATCCTGATGCAGCAGCTTCTTTCAGGGATCATTCTGATTTTTTAAAGAACCGTCCCTATTACACTGATCTCTTCAAATTAGATATTACCGATGTGGAAGGATGGGCTTACGGTTTAAAGAAAGACGGTTATGCTACAGAAAAAGAATATCCGCAGCGATTGTTAAAGGTGATCAATGATTATAACCTTAATCAATACACTTTATTGGCATTGCAGAAACAAAATAGCTCCCCTGTTGCTGCACAACAGGAATCTGTTTCCATGAATGCAGCTGTTCCTGCAAAAAATAAAACAATTACTACCGCTGTTGCAGAAAAAGAAGAAGTTGAAATAATTACAAGGCCAACAAATCAAAAAGTAGATATTGATTCAAAAACAAAGTCTTCTGTTTATCCTGAGGGTGTTTTTACCATCAATCATTCAAAAGTTGTTTTTGCCAAAGAGGGAACATCTTTATTAGCATTGGCCAATCAATACGATATCATACTCAGCAGATTATTGGCTTTTAATGAGCTTGAAGAAATGGATATTTTACCAACAGATACTTTACTTTTTTTAGAAATGAAAATGAAAAAAGGTGCTGTTGATTTTCATATAGCTGAGCAGGGAGAAACATTGCACCGCATTTGCCAAAAAGAAGGCGTGCGCATGGATGCCGTGATGCAGTATAATAATATCAAACCCAATATGATGGTTCTTGCCGGAGAAAAAGTTTATTTACGCGGACCAGCACCCGTAATTCCTAAAACAGTTGCATCAGAGAATGCAAAATAATCCTGTAACTTCCAACTCATTTTAATTTCAAGCTATGTCAGTTATTCAGGTACTCGATAAAAAGTTTGTTCCGTTTATTTCTGAAGCAACTCTTCAACATAAAGTAAAAGAATTAGCGGCACAATTGGATAAAGATTATGCCGGCAAGAAACCTTTGTTTATTGCAGTGCTTAACGGTTCTTTCATTTTTGCATCCGATCTTTTTAAAGCACTGACCATTGAAGCAGAAATCTGTTTTATTAAATTGGCTTCTTATAAAGGCACAAGGTCAACGGGTCATGTGATCACTTCTATCGGATTGGATGCAGATATTACCGGAAGACATGTAGTGATATTGGAAGATATCATTGATACAGGAAAAACCATGCATACTTTTCTTCCTCAGATCTATAACCAACAGCCTGCTTCTTTAAAAGTTGCTGTGTTATTACACAAACCCGATGCAACTGAATATGAAGTGACCATTGACTATTGTTGCTTTTCCATCCCCAATAAATTTGTAGTGGGTTATGGCTTGGATTATGACGGATTTGGAAGAAATATCCCTGAAATTTATCAACTGCATGTAGATTAATCAAAAATTCTACAGCTACACTCATATAAATTTGTTCCTTATTATTATATTTAGGGTGTAACCCTTATACCTGCCATGAAACCTTGTTTGCTTATTGTTGTCTTCAGCATTACAATGTGTTCCTCTTCTTTTTGTCAGTACTATTTACGAGGCGAAGTAAAAGATGAGAAAGGCAGATTAATGCCGAATGTGAAGATCAATCTACAATCAAAAGGCAATTATCCATTCTCCAGCGGCGGTTCCGGTCTTTTTGGTATCCCTACTTCACGAGTCATTGATACGATCATTTTAATGTATGACGGATACGAAGTTTTGCGTAAAGCTGTTGAAACAGAGCAATACCAAACACTGATCATGAAAGTGCTTCCTTCAAAGATCGCTCCTGCGAAAACAAAATTATCTTCAAAAACGATCAATCTTCAAAAAGAAGATAATCTGCTCTCTTCTGTTTTGGGCGAAAGTTACAGCAGCCTTACAGAGAATGCTTTTATTGATGCAAACAAATATCCGGAGACAGGATTTTCATTGAGTGTTGATCGGGCCTCTTATAGCAATGTGCGCAGATTTTTGAGTAATGAAATGAATGTTCCGCCTGATGCGGTGAGAATTGAAGAAATGTTGAATTATTTTGACCTCCGCACAAATAAGAACACTAATGCTTCGAAGAATTTTACCTGCAATTCAATACTGAGCTCCTGTCCGTGGAATCCGGAAAATAAATTATTTTTCATCAACCTCACTGCACCGAAAATAAATCTGGATACCATTCCGTCAAGCAATCTTGTTTTCCTGATCGATGTTTCAGGCTCGATGGAAAGACCCAATCGTTTACCGTTATTACAATCTGCCTTTAAATTATTGGTTGAAAATTTGAGAGCAAAAGATACCATTGCAATTGTGACTTATGGCGGCGGTGTTGCAATTCGTTTAGCTTCAGCAAGCGGTGCTGAAAAAGAAAGAATAAATAATATCATCGATTCATTATACGCCGATGGTGATACGCCGGGTGAAGGTGCTATCAGAACTGCTTATGCGGTTGCAAGAAGATCATTCATCCGCAACGGGAACAACAGGATCATTTTGGCAACAGATGGTGATTTTAATGTGGGACAAACAACCGAATTGGAATTAGAAGATCTGATCTCATTTGAAAGGCAAAGCGGAATTTATCTCACCTGCATCGGCGTAGGCATGGGAAATTATAAAGACAGCAAATTGGAAATATTATCCAAAAAAGGTAACGGTAACTTCGCCTATCTCGACAATATCAATGAAGCTGAAAAAGTGTTGGTGACCGAATTCACTAAAACAATTTATGCTGTTGCCAATGATGCGTTTGTGAATGTGCTTTTCAATAAAAATATTGTAAAAGATTACCGGTTGATCGGTTTTGACAACAGAAAAGATGCAATAACGGACAGCAGCAGTGTATTAGATGGCGGAGAAGTGGGCAGCGGCCATAACACGATGGCTGTCTTTGAAATTATACCGCAGAGCAATATTGATTCTGCTGCAAACTTAGCCAACCTTACTTTACAATATCACTTACCGAATGATGAAAAAATATTGACACAGAAATTCGATCAGCCTTTTCATCCGATGGAGTTTTTATCAACGCCTCCTGCCATTCGTTTTGCAACGGCTATAACCATGTTCGGAAGTTTATTAAAGCAATCGAAGTATGCCAAATTCAGTTACGAAGATGTAATACAGATCGCAACAGCATCTGCAGATCCAAACAGCACAAAACAACAGGAATTTATTTCATTGTTACAAAAAGCAGATAAGGTTTATAATTATACCAAGAAGAAAAGAAAATAATTTTTTGTTACCTGCAATTGCTTTTCATGGCATCGACTGTTGCGTCGCACACTTCAACTGTTCATCACAAATAGATAGTTCAAAAATAGCCCTCTTACATATTTTTTATTATTTTCAAGCATGGCACAAAATAATTCCCTAAAAATTTGTTTCATTTTTTTATTCTCTTCAATATTCCTTCCTGCATGTGGTCAAGAGAAAGTGGAAGAACCAAACCCGTTTAAGTTTTTATATGCAATAGATCCTTACAGAAAAAATGTAGCGGATTCATTGAAATATTTATTGCCTACTTTAGATTCAATATTAGAAAGTGATCAGCAATATAGATACGGAATGATATCCAACCCTAAAGGTAAAGCTGCTCAAGAAAAGGCTTATGCAAATTTTCTGTCACATAAAAAAGAACAACAGTTTATTGATTCCATTAATCTTATTAAAGTAAATGAAATCATTGAAAAGCATGGCTGGCTTGGTTATAAAACCATTGGTAGACAAGAAAATAATGCGATATTTTTTGTTATTCAACATGCCGACATTGCAACACAAGAAAGATACTTGCCCTTGATTAGAGAAGCAGTCACCGCAAAAAATGAATACCCACATCATTTGACAATGATAGAAGACAGAATATCACTTCATAAAAATAAATATCAAATCTATGGGACACAAATACTGACTACGCCTAATAAAAACTATCTATTCCCATTGATTGATCCTGAAAATGTTATAGAAAGGCGTAAAGCAATAGGGCTTGATTCTGCAAGTTTTCAGAGTTATTTAAATCAATTCAATATTAAATGGGATATTGAAACATACAACAAAGAATTGCCAACTGTAGAAAAGCTTATGAAAAAACTTTACAATAAAAAATAATTTAAATTAGTTCAATCCCCAACCCTACTTTTCCTTTTATTACAACTTTACCGAAATCAAAAGAGATACCTGTTGCCAAATCTTCTGTTTGTAATAAAGGACCATCCATATCCACATGATCTATTTGCGGTAAAAAGTTTGCAATGGCTGCAGAGCCGATGCTACTTTCGTTCATGCTGCCCATCATCACTTGCAAATTCAACTCTCTTGCTTTCTTGATCATCCGCAGCGCAGGTGTAATACCACTGCATTTGGTGAGCTTGATATTGATGCCATTAAAATGACCTACACATTTCTCCACATCATTTTCTGTCACACAACTTTCATCTGCAAATAATGGCAATACAGATTTTTGATATAATATTTTCATATCATCCCAACTGTCTTTTGCCAAAGGTTGCTCGATGTATTCTACACCTAATTCTTTTAATTGAATGATCTTGTGGATGGCTTCATCCAGCGCCCAGCCTGCATTTGCATCTATTCGTAAAACAGCATCGGTATGTTCCCGCAATGCTTTTACGATGGCAATATCTTCATCTGTTCCTAACTTTATTTTATAGATCGGCCATGGTTTCGCTTTCATTTTTTCAACCATCTTTTCAATCGAATCAATACCGATAGTATAATCTGTTGACGGTGTGTTTTCCCATTTTGTTTGCCATAGTTGATACAATAATTTCTTTTCCATCTTACCGAACAGATCCCAGCCTGCCATGTCTAACGCACAAACTAAAAATGGATTGTTGGGAAATAAATGATGCAAATAATGCCAATAACGTTCCGGATCAGTAAACGCAAATTTTTCAATGAATGTTTTTTTCTTTTCAATATCAGCGATCATGTCTTCCACAGTAATATTATAATAAGCAATGGCAGGGGCTTCTCCAAATCCGGTATAATTCCCCAACTGCAATGCTACCATCAATGTCGGCTGATGTGTTTTTGTTCTTCCACCTGAAATGGAAAAAGGATATTGAAAAGGGAGTTCGTATTTTTTATAATGGATATTCATGTATCGATGTTAAAAATAATAGACTATGTTTCAAAATATTTATCAAAGATAACAGTACTAAAAAAGAAAAGCCAATTACAAATTTGTAACCGGCTTAATTTATTTTTACTTATTGAAAAATCATCTTCCGCTTGACTGCACCATACCTGCCAACTCTTCATTAAATGCTTTTTGCGTTAATAAGCTTTCTAAAGTAAGATGCATTCGGTAACGCCAGTAATGTTTTGGATCGGCCGGTATATTAATGCGTTCATCATTTGGATTCACACGACGGATCTTTTCATCAATACCTAACAAATCCTGTAATTGAAAAATACTCCACATCGCCGGAGAATACAAATGCTGCATCACAATTAATTTATTGATCCATGCTTCACAATAAAAAGGTGCATCGCCCCATTGACCTAATTCGTGATTATAAAATTTTTGAATACTGTTCTTATCTTCTTCCCACCAACCGCGAATAGTGCTCATGTCATGCGTAGAAGGTGTGATCACACTTAAATAGGGTGCATCATTGGGATGGAAGAATTCTTTCTTTGGATCCTTCGGCATACGCTGGATTTCCAAACTCAATAATCCCAAATGGCGCATCACATCAGGGACACAAGCGGGAACTAATCCTAAATCCTCTCCGCAAACCAGCATATTGGTTACACGTTTCAATGCCGGTAATTTTTGTAAGGCTTCCTTCATCCAGAAATCGTCCTGGCGACGGAAGAAATAGTTCACATACAATTCATTCAACTGATTTTGAGTATTACCATCTAAGTTTCTGAATGAGGAAGTACTGTTCATTGAAAACCGGAAATGATATTGCTGTCCTTGTGAACCTTCTGCCTCAAATAAAATAACATTACTGATCAGATCAAATAATCCTTGTTTTATTTTTTTGGTGAAATCATCATCTGCTAAAGTTGATGTATAAGTTTCCACTTGTCTTTGTGTGGCAAATTCAGGTTTCAATGTATAATTTCCAAAGCCATCATAGTTTAAGAAAATGTCTTTCACATAATCCTGATCGTAACCGAAAATTTCCCACAATACAGCATCATTAATAAAAGGCTTTGTATAACGGTTATAATCGAAAGTGATGCCGCGACTGTTCAATTCATTCAAATGCAAAGGAATGGCAGGAACAAAATATCCCATGATACCTTCCACTGCATGCATTGGAATACTCCAGATACGGAAGAAGCCTAAAATATGATCGATGCGAAATGCATCAAAATAATAACTCATTTGTTCAAAGCGGTTCTTCCACCAGGCAAAACCGTCTTCCCGCATCTTTTGCCAGTTGTATGTCGGGAAACCCCAGTTCTGCCCTTTCACTGCAAAGCCATCAGGGGGCGCACCTGCCTGAACATTCATATTGAACAAACTGTTTTGCTGCCAAGCATCTGCACCATAACGATAAATACCGATAGCGATATCGCCTTTTACAACAATTCCGTTTGCATGTGCATATTCAGTCGCCTCTTTTAATTGCAGATGCAAATGATATTGAATAAAATAATTGATGGCAATATCTTCGAATGAATCAGCTGTGGGAGAAGTAAGTTCATCAATATCTTCCCTCTTATAATTTTTGAAAGCGGGCCATTGATTAAAATCTGCGGTGCCATATTCATCACGCAGGTAACAGAAAACGGAATATGGAACTAACCAATGTTTATTTTTTTCAAAATATTCTTTGTATTCATCGCTTACAAATATGCTGTCCTTTTGCGAAGCATAGATTTGTTTGATGAATTTTATTTTCGCATTTAACACTGTTTCATAATCAACTGCATCTAATGCATTCAATCTTTTTCTTTCTTCTTCCAAAGCAGTTAATAACTTTTTATTTTCATTATTCACTACTTTACTGAGATCAAGATAAATCGGATGAAGGGCAAAAGCTGAGATGGCCGCATAAGGGTAAGAATCAGTCCAGCTATGCGTTGCAGTGGTATCATTGATGGGCAATATCTGTACCAATTTCAATCCTGTTTTCTTTGCCCAGTCCACTAATAATTTCAGATCGGTGAATTCACCAACTCCAAAACTTCTTTCGCTTCTTAAACTGAATACAGGAATTGCAACCCCTGTTCCTTTCCATGTATTGTTGGGCAATACTACAAAGCCGTCATTTAATACAGTCAGCTTATTTACTGCAACGGAATCATAGAACACACGGTTACTTCCGTTTTCGAAACGAACAATTTTCTTTTTCGCAATATCATACACACCATATTTATAAGCGATCGGGAAAGTTTCTTTTGTCAGATCGATCTTTGCTTCAAAGAAATCATCTCCTGCTTCCCTGCTCATCAAAATCACTTTTTCTTTATCCCATTCATTCAATGCCTTTGCGGTTCCTGAAATAAAAACAGTCTGACCTTTTGTGAGTAACGGTGCTTTTATTTTAAAAATATGTGTTACTGTTTTTGGTTCAGCAATTTTATTTTCTGTGTAATTCGATTGAAGTAACACTTTTTTAAAAGGCACCGTATAAAAGGCATTCTCAAAATAGCCGGCATAATTCCATGCATCAAGCATCAACAGTTCTTTTGCGTTGATGGCAGAAAGATTAAAAGTTTTATCTGTTCCCCAATCATAACTGAATGAACCATCCGCATTTCGTAAAATATAATTGTAAGTGATGTCAGCATCCACAATATCTCGCTCTTCAAATTCAAGTGCCAGCGTCCACAATTCTTCATTGAAGTATTTTAAAGGCAGGGCTTTACTTGTGTCACCGTTTCCCAGTAAGGGATGATTGCCTGAAATAAATAAGTTCTGTCCATATTCGGTTCGGAACTTTAATTGAAATGTTATTTTGAGAGACACTTTATCTGTATTTAGTTTTTTATTATTTACAACTGTTGTAACAGTTTCTTTTTTGGTTTGAATTTTCTCAGCAGTTTGTTTTTTAAGTACAAACTTTACTTCTGGTAAAACAGGAGATTTTACAACTTCATCCTTTTTTGCAGTTTTAGATGTTGTTTTCTTTGATGTTACTGAATTATTCTTTTTTGCGAGTTTATTATTTTCAGCTGAAGCAGGAATATTTAACTGAGATCTTTTTGCAGCATTACTTTTTTTCTCTGCCTGAGGTTTAGCAGATAGTATCTCAGGCTGCAGATCTTTAGCAGTTATTTTATCGTTAGTCAAGTGGCAAGTTTTAAGAGTGCTAAAATAAGTAAATTAATGTGTATTTAGAACACATTAGCACATTTGGTATAAAAAAAATTAGAATAATCCACGGATTCTCAGGAGATTAAATATTCGGATAAATAAATCGGTTGAATAAAGCTATCCATTTGATTTACAAAAATCAAACATAACAGCCTTATTCAACCGAAAAATGAAGAGTGCTTTTTTCTTATTTGCCTTGTTTAGGAGGCGGAGGCGTTCCAGCTGCGGGTGGAGGGCCGGGCCATTTTTGCTGTACAGGCAATGGTGCATTAGGTTTGGCAACACCACGATGGCAGGTATTGCATGTAACCGCTTGTACTTTTACTGTATCTGCATGAGGAATAAGGCTGATATATTTTTTATTCAACTCATCAGTCATGCGCATCATATCCCTTGCAATATCTTTTTTAGGGTTTTCATCACTCGCCATATCCATTTTTTTAGGATCTGCTTTTGAAGGCGCATGGCAATGATTACATTTTACTCCTAATTCAACTTTAAACTCATCCATCGCGTGATCTACTTCGTTGTAAGTTGCAGTAGCAGGAAACACTTTGATGTTCTTTAACTTTTTAGGTTCTTGCTGATCATCCGGCTTAAAGGATACTATCATCAGCGTTGTAACAGCTGTTACAGCAGCAATTACCACCATTTTTTTTCTTTGCAATTTGATCATGTTTAGGGTTTTTTGAATGCTCAATTTAAAATATGCTTTACCAATTTAGGTTAAAAATCGGTGAAACTATTTTGAAAACCTATAAAAATAATCTGTAGTAAATTCTTTTCACTAAATAAAAAATCCCCGCAATAATGCAGGGATCTTTTTCCATAAATAGTTTTGAGGTATTACATACCCCACCTGTTGGTTAATTTCAACCGTAAGGCAGGTTTCATTTGTCTTTGAATTTTCCAAAGATCAGCTACACCAAAATTTTGTGTTTGATCCTGATCTTTTACATCAACATCTGTAGCCACGGTTTCTTTTACCTCAGTTACTAACTGTTTCAATTCTTCTGCTTCTATTTGTACAATAGAAGTCTTTACATTACTGTTCATAATTGTCTCCATTTTTGTTCTTCTAATAAAAATTTTTCCGGCAAGGAAATCGTAATAAGTAAATCAATCACAACCCAGAGGGTAAGCTTACATGAACTATGTGAAGTGTGTCTTCTACCTTAAAATGACAGTGCAAAGATATGACTTTTATCATAAAAAACAGCTATAAAATTGTTAAGGCTTTGCTCGAAATGAAAAAATAAGTTCGTAACTGTTTGATAATTAAATTAATAAACTTGTTTAATTAATTCATTTTCTCAAGATCACTTTTTTTTGTTTCAGACAATTTTAGCGAAAAAAAATCTTGTGTTCTGGCTTTTAATTTCAAAACAAAGACGTCATAATTCCTTTTTTCCATAATTTTTTCTATTTTGAAATAATATTTGACGAGTAACCTATAAAACCTAACGACTAAATTATTGCTATGCCAAATAATCCTGCACTTACTGCTGCAAATATCAGGGCTTGGATTTCTGCCGATCTAACGCCACAGGCAATCGAGGCTGAATTACTGCAAAAAGGATTTGACGAAAATTCCATTCTGGAACATTTACAAGAATTCAAGAAACAACGCAATACTCAAAAACAATTCAAGGGATTTGTTTTGATGGGCTTAGGTGGATTTCTGGGATTTATGAGTTGTGTATTGACTTTAACGCAAGTATTCCCACAATGGTATGATCTAATTTTATACGGACTTACTTTTATTGGTGTAACATTGGTGATGATCGGATTGTATTTTGTGTTTGAGTAACTAATAAAAAAGCCCTCGCATTTCTGCAAGGGCTCACAAACCAACTTATAAACTATTTACTTCACTTCTTCAAACTGCGCATCTTCAACAGTATCATTCTTTGCACCTGCATCTTGTTGTGCGTTTGCATCAGCATGAGGTTGTTGTTCTGCTCCGGCGGCCTGAGCTTTGTAAATTTCTTCACTCGCTGCAGTCCATGCTGTATTCATTTCAGTCATCGCCGTATCAATAGCTGCAATATCCTGAGATTTATGCGCTTCTTTTAATTTAGCCAATGCAGTTTCAATAGGGCCTTTTTTATCTGCAGGAACTTTATCGCCAAACTCTTTCAATTGTTTTTCTGTCTGGAAGATCAAACTATCTGCCTGATTCAATTTTTCAATCTTTTCTTTTGCCGCTTTATCTTCTGCTTCATGTGCTTTAGCTTCTGCCTTCATTTTTTCAACTTCTTCCTTACTCAAACCACTACCTGCTTCAATATGAATTTTTTGTTCTTTACCTGTGCCTTTATCTTTTGCGCTCACATGCAGTAAACCATTGGCATCAATATCAAATGTTACTTCAATTTGAGGAACACCACGTGGTGATGGAGGAATACCATCCAAATTAAACATACCCAGACTCTTATTCTGATTGGCTAATGGTCTTTCACCTTGCAATACATGAATTTGCACGCCGGGTTGATTATCACTTGCCGTTGAGAATATTTCCATTTTCTTAGTTGGGATAGTTGTATTAGCCGGAATCATTGGTGTTAATACGCCACCCATTGTTTCAATTCCCAATGTTAATGGTGTTACATCCAACAACAATACATCTTTCACTTCTCCGGTTAATACCGCGCCCTGAATAGCTGCACCAATAGCAACCACTTCATCCGGGTTCACACTTCTGTTTGGTTTTTTACCAAAGAATTTTTCAACTATTTCCTGAACTTTCGGAATACGTGTTGAACCACCTACCAAGATCACTTCATCAATTTGTGAAGTTGAATAACCTGCATCTTTCAACGCAGCTTCACAAGGTTTCAAACAACGTTCAAATAATTTATCGCTTAATGCTTCGAATTTTGCTCTTGTTAATTTCTTCACCAAGTGTTTAGGTACACCATCAACAGCAGTCACATAAGGCAGATTGATCTCTGTTTCTGATGAAGAACTCAATTCAACTTTTGCTTTTTCTGCTGCTTCTTTTAAACGCTGCAATGCCATTGGATCTTTACGAAGATCGATCGCTTCATCAGCTTTAAATTCATCAGCTAACCAATCCATGATCACTTTATCAAAATCATCACCGCCCAAATGGGTATCACCATTGGTTGATTTTACCTCAAATACACCATCCCCTAATTCCAAAATAGAAATATCGAATGTACCGCCGCCTAAATCGAATACGGCGATCTTTTCATCATGTTTCTTTTTGTCTAATCCATAAGCTAAAGCTGCAGCAGTTGGTTCGTTCACAATACGACGAACAGTCAATCCTGCAATTTCTCCTGCTTCTTTGGTAGCCTGACGCTGTGCATCATTAAAATAAGCAGGAACAGTGATAACTGCTTCTGTTACTTCCTGGCCCAAATAATCTTCTGCAGTTTTCTTCATTTTCTGCAATATCATGGCAGATATCTCCTGTGGAGTATATTGGCGACCGTCAATGTCAACACGAACGGTATTATTGTCACCTTTTACCACTTTATAACTCCAATGGCTGATTTCTTCTGTCACTTCATCATAACGACGCCCCATAAAACGCTTCACACTGGAAATGGTATTATGCGGATTGGTGATGGCCTGACGTTTTGCAGGGTCACCTACTTTGCGTTCTCCATTCTTTAAAAAAGCCACTACAGAAGGCGTTGTACGACGGCCTTCATCGTTTGCAATAACCACCGGTTCGTTACCTTCCATTACGGAAACACAACTATTTGTTGTTCCTAAATCGATCCCTATTATCTTTCCCATAAAATAAAATTTTAATTTTAAGGCCTCATTTTATAATGAAGTCACTGATAATTGTCAACGATTATGCCATGTGTGGGCAAAGTGCAAAATTGTCAGACAGAAAGGATTAGCAGTTTATCCTGTCACCTATTTGCTTATGATTACCGATTATTGTCAGTATATCAAATAAAAAAAACAATTGCATTTACAGTATTTGTAATTTACAGGCAATCACAATCTATCCATCATCCTGCTGATACAGCCATTGAATAAATCTCCGGATAAAAATGAATCGAAAAAGCGTTAGGCTTATTGGCATACTATTTTTCCAACTTCTGCTCCTGTGCAGTCTTTTTACTGTGCAGGCGCAATCAAGTTTTATCCGGGGTAAGCTCATCAATCAATTTACTAATGAAACAGTCCCTTTCGCCAGCGTTTTTTGGAAGAAAGCTGGTCATGGGGTTATTACAGACAGTTCCGGAAGCTTTATGCTGAAAAAATCTCCTTTTGCAATTGACACTATTGTTGCAAGCTATGTTGGATTTGAAGATATCTATCATTATTACAATTCATTAAAAGATACCGGAGTCATCAGCTTAGTTCTTGCGACAACAAAAATAACCGGCGGCGTTGAAGTAAGATCGAAGTTCAATAAAGGTTTAAGATGGTGGAAGAGTATAGTTGCGCATAAGAAAGAGAACAACCCTTATCAATTCAATAATTATTCTTATGAATTGTATAACAAATTAGAATTAGATCTCAATAATATTAACAGAAGCAGCTTTGAACACAACAAATTACTGATACCTTTTGCATTTGTTTTAAACAATATTGACAGCCTTTCAGAATCAAAACCATTTTTACCGATCTTTTTAACAGAGTCTATCTCCGATTATTATTACAGCACAAATCCGACTAAGATAAGGGAAGAAATTAAAGCGCTGCAAACCAGTGGCATCAAGAACGAAACTGTTATGCAGTTCATGGGCGGCGTTAGTCAGAAGATAAATGTGTATGAAGATTATATCAGCGTTTTCAAGAAAGAATTTATTAGTCCGCTAAGTGTATTGGGTGATAAATTTTATAATTACAAAGGAGCAGACACGCAAACAATCAATCATGAAAAATATTTTCATTTATACTTTACACCAAAGCATGATGGTGAAAACACTTTTAGAGGCGATTGCTGGATCCACAGTATAACATGGGCTGTACAACGAATCAATTTAGAAATATCATCAACTGCAAATATCAATTTTGTAAATCGTTTAAGCATCATTCAGGAATTTAAAAAATCACCGGGTGGTAAATGGGTATTTGCAAAGGATAAATTCATTGCAGACCTCTCTCCTCTCAGTAAAAATAAATTAAGCTTTATCGGAAGAAAAACTGCCACTTATAAAAATGTTCAGATCGATCAACCTTTCATTGAATCTTCACTTTCAAAAAATAAAATAAAGGAAGAAGTTATTATTAACGACAGTGCCAAATTAAACTCAGCTGATTTCTGGAATGCCAATAGGCACGAACCTTTAAGCTTAACTGAGAACAAAGTGTACACCATGATCGATACTCTTAAAAAAATGCCTTTATTCGAAAGATATACTAACAATTTCGAATTTATCGTTGATGGACACCGGAAATTCGGTAAGATTGAAATTGGCCCATGGTATAAATGGATCAGCGGCAACCAACTCGAAAAAATAAGGGTACGTTTCGATTTGGGTACGACAAAGAAATTCAGTGAACATTTGCGGCTAAATGGATATTTAGCATACGGTTTTAAAGATGGAATATGGAAAGGAAAAGCTGCTGCCAATTATAAGTTCAGCAAAAAAAGTGGCGTGAATGCATTTGCATCATACACCAACGATCTTGATAATGGCCGCATCAGATATAATGATGATGATGATGCCACTATCGATAATGTATTCAGTCAATTGATTCGCAGGCAAAATATCCCTCAGAAATTTTTGGGTGTTGAAGAATACAAATTGGGTGTTGCAAAAGACTGGCAGCATAATATCAGAACTGAATTAAGTTTTAATAATTCCAACTACCAAACCTTCGGGTTACCCTCACAAAATTTTTTTTCACCGGATAATGATGGTGTGATAAACAGTGAATTTAATTTTAAAATACGTTATGCGCCGGGAGAAAAAGAAATTGAAACACATCGCAGAACGCTTTATGTAAAAAGTGATGCACCTGTTTTCGAAGTAAAATATGGCATGGCAATGCCCGGTATCTTTAAGAGTGAATATGCTTATCAGAAAATTGTATTTTCTATTGGACAAACCCTCCGCATACCACGCTGGGGGCATATTGATTATTTAGCTTATGCCGGAAAATATTTTGGCGACAGTATCCCTTTTATGCTGCTCGAAATTCATCCCGGCAATGAAATTTATTATTATAATAAACAATCATTTAACTTGATGAACCGCTTTGAATATTTCAGCGATCAATATGCAGGTTTGAATGTGGAATATAATTTTGAAAAGAAACTACTCAACCTCATTCCATTCCTCCGTAAAACCAAAATGCGTCAGTTTATAAATGTGAAAACGGTTGTTGGTGATTTAACCATGGCGAACAGGGTCTTTAACAGGCTTGAATTTGCGAATTATCGATTAAAGAGATTAAGAGGTGATAATTACACGGAAATAGGAACTGGCATTGATAATATTCTCAAATTTTTCAGGATCGATCTGGTGTGGCGTTTTGATCCTTCTTTCGTTGTGCCGCCAACTTCAACTGTGCCCAATAACCCGCAAAACTTTGCAGTGTTCGGCAGTTTCCGTTTACAATTCTGATCTTATGATTGGGATGCTTTGAAAGTAAAATTCTTCTGTGAGAAATAACTGAATCCGATCAGCAAAGCTGTTGTGATGATTTTAGAAGGTGTAGGATACCATTGTAACACCTGAATAAATAATCTTAGTAAATAATAGTTCAATACCATATTGAGTATTACGACCACCAAATAACGGAATAACTGAACATGCTTTTTTAAATCAGATTCGGTAAAAACAACATATCTGTTCAAATAAAACCCAATGGCAAAGTTAATCCAGATGGCAAATAAATAATCTGCCGCAATAAAAGGTTTCAATGCCAGGTTTCCGTAAAAAGGTATGTAACCCAGATTCACCACTTCCTTATGAAAAATAAAATTATAGCCAATAAAATAGAGCAGAATACCGAAAAGTACGTTGGCTCCGCCACAGGCGGCATAACGAAAAGTCTGTAAGGGCATTAATCTTTTAAACAAAGGATAAAAAAAATCAATCACACTTAGAATCAGCTTTCTGATATGTTCGTGAATGAGTAACATAAATGGCGGCGAAGGTAGGATATAATCAATTAGATTTGCAGCCTGAAAATGTTAATAATAATGAGTGTTGTTGAACAAATAAAAAAAATTACCGCAAAAGCCATTAGTCAATTATATGCTGTTGATATTGCAGAAAAAGATATTTTGGTAAATGCCACTAAGCCTGAATTCGAAGGTGATTATACCGTTGTACTTTTCGCATTTGTGAAACAATTAAAAAAGTCGCCCGATGTGTTGGGAAATGAATTAGGCAGTTATCTGAAAAATAAACATGAAGAATTATTTTCATCCTTTAATGTGATCAAAGGTTTTTTGAATTTAAGTATTACGGATAATCACTGGATTGACTTTTTACAAAATCAACATACAAATATTTCTTACGGAGTAAAAGAAAAGAATGGTGAAAGAGTGATGGTAGAATATTCATCCCCGAACACCAACAAGCCTTTGCACTTAGGTCATTTAAGAAATAATTTTTTAGGATGGAGCATTGCCGAAATATTGGATGCTACCGGGTATGATGTTGTGAAGACATGCATCGTGAATGATCGCGGCATTCATATTTGTAAAAGCATGATCGCTTGGCAATTGTTTGCAAATGGCGCAACTCCTGAAAGTACAAATACAAAAGGTGATCATTTTGTAGGTGATTATTATGTGAAGTTCAATGATGAATATAAAAAGCAAATAGAAAAGCTGAAAGCTGAAGGCTTAACGCAGGAAGATGCTGAAAAACAAGCTCCCATCATGAAAGCAACACAACAAATGTTGCTCGATTGGGAAGCCGGAAAGCCCGATGTGATTGCATTATGGAACAGGATGAACAGTTGGGTATATGCCGGTTTTGATGCCACTTATAAAACCATCGGCAGCGATTTTGATAAAACTTATTTTGAAAGCAATACTTATTTGTTGGGCAAAAGCATTGTGGAAAAGGGTTTGAAAAAAAATGTGTTCTTTAAAAAAGATGATGGTAGTGTATGGATTGATCTAACAGCAGATGGTTTGGATGAAAAAGTGGTGATGCGCAAAGACGGTACATCCGTTTATATTACACAAGACATTGGTTTGGCAGAACAAAAACAAAATGAATTCAATGCCAATCAAAGTATTTATGTAGTGGGCGATGAACAGAATTATCATTTTAAAGTATTGAAACTGATCTGCGAAAAATTAGGATTGGCTTCTGCAGATCAGATCTATCATTTAAGTTATGGCATGGTCGAATTACCCACCGGCAAAATGAAAAGCCGTGAAGGGACTGTTGTTGATGCAGATGATCTTGTTGCTGAGATGATCAATATCTCTCAACAAAAAACTGAAGAGTTGGGTAAAGTAAAAGATTTTACCGGAGATGAATTGAAAGAACTCTACAATACGATCGGCTTGGGTGCATTGAAATTTTTTCTTTTGCGTGTGGACCCTAAAAAGAAAATGGTCTTTAATCCAGAAGAGAGCATTGACTTTCACGGTTTCACCGGCCCGTTCATTCAATATACACATGCCAGGATTAAAAGTATTTTAAGAAAGATCGGAGAAGTTGGGAGTTTAAAGTCGGGGTTTGAGAGTTTGTTGCCTTTAGAAAAAGAACTCATCATTCAATTAGAAATATTTCCTTCCATCATTGAAGAAGCAGCAACAGACCATGATCCTTCGAAATTGGCGATCTATATATTTAATCTGGCAAAAACATTCAACTCATTTTACAGTGAACATTCTATTGCCAATGCAGAAACCGAGGAGAAAAAACAGTTGCGTTTACAATCTGCCCAACTCACTGCATCTGTTATAAAAAAAGGAATGAGTTTATTGGGAATAAAAGTTCCTGAAAGAATGTAATAACAATCAGAAATAAAAATCAATAAATTAAAAATTGGAAATTACATTTGCGTTTCGTGAATGCCCGGGTGTTGAAATTGGTAGACAAGCCACTTTGAGGTGGTGGTACTCGAAAGGGTGTGCAGGTTCGAATCCCGTCCCGGGCACCATGTTATTTTAAAATAAAAACAGCTCCATTTTCACGGAGCTGTTTTTTATTTGTTTTCAAAACGATCAGCTTCTTGCTAATTTCAGTATTGACTATATCAAGCTGTTTATATCGTTCATTCGAATTATTTAATCAACTCAAAACTTTTTTCTTTTGTATTATCTGAACTTCCTCCAACAAATACTTTAAAAGTACCGGGCTCGAAAACAAATTTCAAATCATTGTTATAAAATTTAAGATCCGCGGCAGTTAATGTAAAATGAATTTCTTTGCTTTCGCCTTTCTTTAAAAATATTTTTTCAAACCCTTTTAATTCTTTTACAGGGCGGGTGATACTTGCCACCATATCACGGATATACAGTTGCACTGTTTCGGCTCCATCATAATTCCCGGTATTTGTTACAGTAACTTTTATATCTAATTTTTCATTGGACTTAATGGTTGATTTACTCAATGAAATATCACTGTAAGAAAATGAAGTATAGCTTAATCCATAACCGAAAGCATACAAAGGATCATTTGAAACATCTAAATAATTCGAACGGAATTTTTCAAACCAC
>Ga0316232_1000092_pt1 | contig 151155 bp, 104 predicted proteins | sample TBHtaG_FD_206006 | JGI IMG/M metagenome (GOLD analysis project Ga0316232, IMG submission 206006) | Freshwater microbial communities from Trout Bog Lake, Wisconsin, USA - TBH18025_13 | ecosystem: Environmental > Aquatic > Freshwater > Lake > Hypolimnion/Profundal zone | place: USA: Wisconsin...
GTCATCGTCCTGGGAGGGGGGGAAATCGTGGTTGTTCAGATGTTGGCAGATGTAGTCGAAACCAAAGGGCATGGCAAACTTGCACTCCTCGTTGTCAATCCTGCAGTAGAACATTTCGCGCGCGCTTCCGGGAATGACCGCGCCCACCCTGTCGGTCCGGCACTTGTCCAGATCGGGGTCCAGCGTCCCTCTATGTCGTGCGGACTTGTGCATGGCATCACCTCTTGTCGCGAAGTGCAGCAATTATAATAAAATTCTAATCGATGTAAATCACCAGCGGCAAATAAAAGTCGCGTCGATGCGGAGCAAACCGGCCTTTCGCGCCACGGCCCGGGAGGGGCCCCGTTCAATCGGCGCCCGGCGTCGATTTACAGGGGCGCTGGCCCGAGTAATATGCTAGAGTGGACCGGCTTTTGTCCCTTTCACCTCACCGGCTCGGCAGGATTGCTATGACCATTCTCGAGACGCGCGGCGTCACCAAACATTACCGGCTCGGAAACCGGGACATCACCGTACTGGACACCGTCTCGCTCGCCGTCGCCCGGGGCGAATTCCTGGTGGTCAAGGGGGAAAGCGGCAGCGGCAAGTCGACCCTGCTGGCCGTCCTTTCCGGGCTTGATCGCCCCGATTCCGGACGCGTGCTGATCGAGGGCACGGACATCACCGACCTCGACGAGGACGCCCTGGCGCCGCTGCGAAACGCCACCTTCGGCTTCGTGTTCCAGTCCTTTCACCTGGTTCCCTCACTCAATGCCCGGGAGAACGTGATGTTTCCCGCCGAGCTGCGCGGCGACCGGAACGCCGCCGCGAAGGCCGAGGCGCTCCTGACCCGGGTGGGGCTCGCCGCGCGCATGTCGAGCTTCCCGCACCAGCTCTCCGGCGGAGAGAAGCAGCGCTGCGCCATCTGCCGTGCCCTGATCAACGAGCCGCGCATCATCTTCGCCGATGAGCCGACGGGCAACCTCGACTCGGTGCACGGGGCCGCGGTGCTCGAGCTGCTCCTGGAACTGCACCGCGAACGCGGCACGACGCTGCTCATGGTAACCCACAGCCCGGAAATTGCGCTGCGGGCCGACCGGGTCGTGACCCTGAAGGACGGCAGGGTCGCGGCGGACGGCACCCGTGCTTAACCTGCGCTTCGTCGCCCGCCAGATCACCGGGGCCAGGCGCCAGTCCGCACTCTTCGTGCTCTGCGTCGCCCTCTCCATGATCAGCCTGGTCTCGCTCGGGAGCTTCGCCCGCTCCGTCCAGTCCTCGCTGCTGCGCGACGCGCAGTCGCTGCACGCAGCCGACCTGATCATCCGCGCCCACACCCCCCTCCCCGCCCCCCTCCAGGGAAGGCTCGACTCCCTGGCCCGGCAAAAGCTCCTGGTCAGCGCGCGCTACTACGAATTCTATTCGGTGCTGCGGACGACCGTGGGTGCCGCGTCGCTTTTGTGCAACCTGAAGGTCGTCGAACCGGGCTACCCCTTCTACGGCACGGTGGCGCTCCTCTCGGGGCGCCCCTTGAGCGAGGCCCTGACGCCGGGGAGCCTGGTCGTCGAGCAGACGCTCCTGGACCGCTTGCGCCTGCAGGTCGGAGACCAGTTGCGCGTCGGCAAGGCGACGCTCACGGTCCGTGACGTGCTCCTGGCCGAACCGGACCGCCCGGTGAACTTCTTCGCGCTGGGTCCGCGGGTCTTCGTAGCGGCCGCGGACCTCGGCTCCCTCGGGCTGATCGGGGCGGGAAGCCGGGTCGAGTACGTGACCCTCGCCAAGGTCTTGCACCCCAAGGATCTGGAGCGCATCGCAGGCGACCTGCGCCGGGCCGCGGCCGGCGGCAGGGTGCGCGTGGAGACCTACCGGAGCGCGGACTCCAGGGTGAAGCGCTTCTTCGACAACCTGCTCTTCTTTCTGGACCTAAGCGGCATCTTCACCCTGCTCCTGGCCGGTTTCGGCATACAGAGCACCCTCTTCGCCCTGCTGAAGGAGCAGGAGCGCACCATCGCCGTCATGAAGGCGCTGGGGGCCCGCAGCCGGTTCATCATCGCCCACTTCCTCGCCGTCACCCTCACCCTGGGCCTGGCCGGGACCGCCGTCGGGCTCGCGGCCAGCTTTGCCCTGCAGGGTTTCCTCCCCTTCCTCTTCCGCGGGCTGATCCCGGCACGGGTCGAACTGACCCTCTCCGGTTGGGCGGTCGGCGAGGGGATGCTGATCGGCTTCCTGGTGGTGCTGCTCTTCACCGCGCTCCCGCTGTACCGCCTGAAGGAGGTGAAGCCGCGGGCGATCTTCGGCAAGGAGGAGGCCGGGAGCTTCTGGAACCGCTCCACCTGGGTCATCGCAGCCACCGGCAGCTGTTTTTTCCTCACCCTGGTGCTGGTGCGGATCAGGGAACTGACTACCGGCCTTTATTTCCTGCTCTCCCTGGCGGGGCTGATACTGGTCGCCTGTCTGCTCACGCTGGCGGCGCTTGGTTTCCTGAGGACCAGGGCTCCCCGCAACCTCGCCTTGCGGCAGGCGCTCAAGGGGCTCTTCCGGCCGCGCAGCGCCACGCGATCCATCACGGTCACCCTCTCCGCGTCGCTCGCCGTCATCTTCACCATAACCCTCGTCGAGAAGAACCTCGACGCCTCCTTCGTCGATTCCTTCCCGCCTCTGGCCCCGAACGTCTTTTTCATCGACATCCAGCCGGCGCAAAGGGAGGGGCTCTCCGGGATGCTCGGGGCCGGGGCTGGCTTCTTCCCGATCGTGCGCGGTACGGTGAACGCGATCAACGGGGAGCCGATCGATCCCGAGCAGGAGCGGCGGGCGCGCGGCGACAATCTGGCCCGCGAATTCAACCTCACCTACTACGACCGGCTCTTGGCCGATGAGCGGATCAGCGAGGGGCAGGCGCTCTTCCGGAAGGATTGGCCCGACCAGCAGGTCTCCGTGCTCGACACCGTGGCGAAGATGCACCCGATAAAGGTCGGCGACACCATCAGCTTCAAGGTGCAGGGGGTCCCGATAAGGGCGCGGGTGGCGAGCATCCGCACCAGGACCGAGGGGGGCTTCACCCCGTTTTTTTACTTCGTGTTCCCCCGCTCCGTGCTGGCCGATGCGCCCCAGACCCTCTTCTGCGCGGCCCGCATCGAGAAGGGGCGCATTGCAGGGCTCCAGAACCGGGTGGTGGCGCGCTTTCCCAACATAAGCGTCATCGACCTGACCGAAACGGCCGCCTTGTTCGGCCGCATCATGGGGCGCCTGTCGGTCATCGTCCGTTTCTTCACCTCCTTCAGCATGGCCGCCGGAATCCTGATCGTGGTGAGTTCGGTATTCGCCACCCGGCATGCCCGCATCCAGGAGGCGGTGTATTTCACCATCCTGGGCGCGCGCCGGCGCTTCGTGCTGGCGGTTTTTGCCGCGGAGAGCCTGCTGTTGGGGGTCACCAGCGGGGTGATCGCCCTGGCGATCGCCCAGCTCGGCAGCCTCATCATCTGCCGCAGGGGGCTCGACCTGGAGTACCGCCCCTGTCCGGGATTAAGCCTGCTCATGGTGCTGGCGACCGCCCTGCTGGTGCTGGGCGTCGGCCTGGGGGCCTCCGTGTCGATCCTGCGCCAAAAGCCGGTCGGCTTCCTGCGCGAGCAGGCGGACGAGTGAGGCGCCCGACGTCGGACCGATCGGACGCTGATGCAACAAGCCGATAACGGAGGAAGCTTATGAGAGCCTTAGGCCTGATGTTAGCCCTTGCCGCCCTGGCCGCTGGCGCGCTGGTCGCAGGGTGCCGGCAGGACGCGGGAGCCGCGTCGGCGCCCCCTGCCGGAGGCACCCCCTTCGAGGGGACCGTCGTCGCGGTTGGCGACAGCCTGACCGCCGGCTACGGCCTTCCGGAAACGGAGGCCTACCCGGCGCAGCTGGAGCAAAAGCTGCACCAGGCCGGCTACCGCTGGCAGGTCGTCAACGCCGGGATCAGCGGCGAGACCAGTTCCGGCACGCTCTCCCGGGTCAACTGGATCCTGAAACTCAAACCAGACATCGTCATCTTGGAGACCGGCGCCAACGACGGCCTGCGCGGCGTGGATCCGAAACTTACCTACGCTAACATAAACAAAACGGTCGCCCTGCTGCAGCAGCAGGGGGTCGTCGTCGTGCTGGCGGGCATGCGCACGGTCACCAACCTCGGGCCGTCCTATACCAGTGAATTCGCCGGAATCTACCCGAAGCTCGCGCGGCGGCACCGGCTTATCCTGATCCCCTTCTTCCTGGCCGGCGTGGCAGGAGACCCCCGCCTGAACCAGCCGGACGGCATCCACCCGGTGGCAGAGGGGTACCGGATTGTCACCGGATTGGTCTACCCGTACCTGCTGCAGGCAATCCAAAAGAAAAAATCAGGCAAGAGTTCCCATTAGCCGCGGGCGAAGCTCCGCCCGCGTCAAAAAAAGAGTGCGGAAGTAGCGTCTTAGCTTGCCTTTTCACTCGAATTAATATACAGATACTCTGTTAAAATGGGCAGTAGCGTGACAATCGCTCATTCCGGTTTCATGCTGAAATAATTGGGATTAGCGTGTGAGTCTGCCTCCTCCATGACCAAGCCTTGTCCTTCTGCCGTTTGAGTCACCTTTAGGCCATCGCAATTCCGTCGCAAATTCGCTGGCAACAGGAGAAGACCGATTGAACCGATTTTCACCCTGGTGTGACGCCACCGGTCACCCTGAAAAGAAATCCAGCCTCGGCTCCTGGTCCGGCGCGGCCGACGCCCCGGCGGCGCTCCAGGTGAGCCTGAAGGAGGCGCTGCGCTCCGTGCGCCGCCCCCTGTACCTGGTGGAGCGTGACGGCGCCCTGGCTCCGGAGCTCGGCGGCGTCGGACTGCTCGGTACGGGTCCCGGAAGCGGGATCGCACTGGCGGGGTACGCCCCCCCCTGCCTGCCGGAGAACCTGGGCGACCCCGGACTGTGCCGTGAACTCGGCATCCGCTTCCCCTACATGGCCGGCTCCATGGCCAAGGGGATCAGCTCCGCGGCCATTGCCGAGGAGCTCGGACGCGCCGGGATGCTCGGCTTCTTCGGCGCGGCCGGCCTGCCGCTTTCCCAGGTGGAGGAGGCCGCGGACCGCCTGCACGCCTCCCTGGGCGACACCCCCTACGGGTTCAACCTGATCCATTCCCCTCAGGAGCCCGACCTGGAGCGCGAGCTTGCCGAGCTCTACATCAGGAAGGGAGTGCGCATCATCGAGGCCTCCGCCTTCCTCGCCCTGACGCTTCCCCTGGTGCGCTACCGGCTGCACGGCATCCGGCGCGGTTCGGACGGCCGGGTCGTGACCCCGAACCGGATCATCGCCAAGGTCTCCCGCGAGGAACTGGCCGCCAAGTTCTTCGCGCCCGCGCCGGAAAAGCTGCTGCGCCAGCTGGTCGCCAACGGCTCCCTGACCCCGGAGCAGGCCGAACTGGCGGCCCTGGTGCCGCTGGCCCAGGAAGTCACCGCGGAGGCGGATTCGGGCGGCCACACGGACAACCGTCCCGCCATGGCGCTCTTCCCGACCATCCTCTCGCTCGCCGCCAGGCTGCAGCGCAAGTACGGCTACGACCGCAGGCTCCGGGTGGGGCTCGCCGGCGGCATCTCCACCCCCGCCTCCGCCGCCGCCGCCTTCGCCATGGGGGCCGCCTACATCATGACCGGGTCGGTGAACCAGTCCTGCATCGAGAGCGGCACCTCGGACGCGGTGCGCGCCATGCTCGCCGACACCGGACAGGCCGACGTCACCATGGCCCCGGCCGCCGACATGTTCGAGATGGGGGTGACGGTGCAGGTACTCAAGCGCGGCACCATGTTCCCCATGCGCGCGGCCAAGCTCTACGAGCTGTACCGCGCCCACAAGAGCCTGGAAGAGCTCCCCCCCGCCGAGCGCGACAAGCTGGAAAAGACCATGTTCCAGGCGCCGTTGGAGGAGATCTGGCGCGACACCCGCGCCTACTTCCTGACCCGCGACCCCTCCCAGGTGGAGCGCAGCGAGCGGGACCCCAAGCACCGCATGGCGCTGGTCTTCCGCTGGTACCTGGGGCAGGCGGCCCACTGGGCCAAGGACGGCGCGGCGCCGCGCCGCATGGACTACCAGGTCTGGTGCGGCCCCTCCATGGGCGCCTTCAACGAATGGGTCGCCGGCAGCTTCCTGGACCCTCCCGATCAGCGCCAGGTCGTCACGGTCGCCCTCAACATCCTGCACGGCGCAGCCCAGTTGAGCCGCGCCAACTTCCTGAAGAGCCAGGGGATCGACCTGCCCCAGGACGCCGTCGTCCAGGAACCGCTCGAAATCGCACACCTCAAGGAGTACCTTTGTTGAAAACTGACGATATAAAACCCGCCATCTCCAGCAACGGAACTCAGCTGGCAATCATCGGCATCGGCTGCCTTTTCCCGCAGGCCGAGGACCAGAATGCCTATTGGGCGAACATCATGGACGGGGTGGACGCCATAACCGAGGTCCCCGATTCGCACTGGCCGGTCGAGGCGTACTACGACCAGGACCAGAAGAGCCCGGACCGGACCTACGGGCGGCGCGGCGGCTTCATCTCGGCCGTCGACTTCAACCCGATGGAATTCAACATCCCGCCCAACGTGCTGGAGGCGATCGACACCTCGCAGCTGCTCGGCCTGGTGGCCGCCGGCCAGGCGCTGAAGGACGCGGGCTACGGCCCCGAGCGCCCCTTCGACAAGAGCCGCGCCTCCGTCATCCTCGGGGTGACCGGGACGCTGGAGCTGGTGATACCGCTCGGCGCGCGCCTGGGGCACCCGATCTGGAGAAGCGCCCTGAAGGACGCCGGGGTGGACGACGCCGTCGCGCAGGACGTGGTGGAGCGGATCTCGGACTCCTACGTGCCGTGGCAGGAGAACTCCTTCCCGGGGCTCCTGGGCAACGTGGTCGCCGGCCGGATCTCCAAGCAGTTCGACCTGGGCGGCACCAACTGCGTGGTGGACGCGGCCTGCGCCAGCTCCCTGAGCGCCCTGCACCTCGCCTCCATGGAGCTTGCCTCCGGCAAGGCGGACCTCGTGGTCACCGGCGGCATCGACACCTTCAACGACATCTTCATGTACATGTGCTTCAGCAAGACCCCGGCGCTCTCCCCCTCCGGAAACGCGAAACCGTTCGACGCCTCCGCCGACGGTACCATCCTGGGCGAGGGCCTGGGGATCGTCGTGCTGAAGCGCCTGGCCGACGCCGAGCGCGACGGCGACAAGATCTACGCGGTGATCCGCGGCGTCGGCTCCTCAAGCGACGGCAAGGGCGACGCCATCTACGCCCCCAGCGCCTCGGGCCAGAAGAAGGCGCTCAGGAACGCCTACCAGAACGCCGGCGTGACGCCGGAGAGCATCGGGCTCCTGGAGGCCCACGGAACCGGCACCAAGGTGGGCGACGCGGTCGAGGTCAGCGCGCTGCGCGAGGTGTACGGCCAGGCGCTCAACCCCTGGTGCTGCCTCGGCTCGGTGAAGTCCCAGATCGGCCACGCCAAGGCGGCCGCCGGCGCGGCGGGCCTCATCAAGGCGGCCCTCGCGCTGCACCACAAGGTCATCCCCCCGACCATCAAGGTGCAGACGCCGCAAAAGGAGATCACCTCCGGCCAGACCCCGTTCTACATCGCGGCGCACAAGCGCCCCTGGTTCCCGCGCGCAGGCATGCCGCGCCGCGCCGGGGTCAGCGCCTTCGGCTTTGGCGGCTCGAACTTCCACGTCGTCCTGGAGGAGTACCAGCCGGTCAAAAAGACCGCCGACTGGGACGGCAACACCCAGATCATCGCCCTCTCCGGAGACGCCGCGGCGCTGGCCGCCGGCCTGGACCGGATCCAGCCGGACGCCCCCTGGAACCTGCTGCGCGACCTGGCCGCCGCATCGAGGAGCGGCTTCGACGCCGCGGCCCCCTGCCGCCTCACCCTGGTGCTGGAGCGAAACCAGACCAACCTGGCGGCGCTTTTAAAAAACGCCCGGACCATGCTGGGGAAAAACTCCCAGAGCTCCTGGCACACCCCGGACGGCGCCTTTTTCGCCTGCAGCAGGGAAACCGGCGGGCTCGGCATGCTCTTCCCCGGCCAGGGTTCGCAGTACACCGGCATGCTGAACGACCTCTGCTGCCGCTTCCCGCAGCTGCTCGACTCGATCGCCGCCGCGAACGACGGCTTCGCAGTGGCGGACGGCAAGCTCCTCTCCGACATCATCTATCCCGTCTCGGCATTCGACGCGGCAACGCGTACCAGCCAGGACGAGGCGCTGCGCGCCACCCAGGCGGCGCAGCCCGCGATCGGCGCGGTCAGCCTCGGCGCCCTGCGCGTCTTGGAGTCCTTTGGCGTCACCCCCGCCGCGGTCGCCGGCCACAGCTACGGCGAGCTCACCGCGCTCTGTGCTGCCGGGAGCCTGGACCCCGCCTCCCTGCACGCCCTGTCGCGTCTGCGCGGCCGCCTGATGGGCGAAGGCAAGGGGGACAAGGGAAGCATGCTTGCGGTCTCCGCCCCGCTTGCCAAGGTGGGCGAGGTCATCGCCCAGGAAAAGATCGACCTGGTGATCGCCAACCGCAACGCCCCCTCGCAGGCCGTCCTCTCCGGCAGCTCCGCGGAGATCGCCCGGGCCGCGACGCTGTTCGCCGCCCGCGGGCTCACCTGCAAGCAGCTTCCGGTCGCGGCAGCCTTCCACAGCCCGCTGGTGGCCGATGCCGCCCCCCCCTTCCTAAAGGCCCTGGAGGAAATCGAACTGAGCGGGGCCCGGCTCCCGGTCTATGCCAACACGACTGCCGGTGTCTACCCGGCGGATCCGGCGCAGGCCAAGGCGCTGCTCGCCAACCAGCTGGCAAAGCCGGTCGAGTTCGTGGCCGAGATCGAGGCGATGTATGCGGCGGGCATCAGCAACTTCGTCGAGGTCGGCCCGGGTAACCGGCTGACCGGCCTGGTCCAGGCGATCCTCGGGGAGCGGCCCCACCTGGCCCTCGCCCTCGACGCCTCTGCGGGTAAACGCTCCGGCGTCGCCGACCTGGCCCGCGCCCTCGCCCAACTCGCGGCACTCGGCTACCAGGTGCAGCTGTCCGCCTGGGACGCGGGGCACCGCCCCGCGGCGGCGACGGGGAAAAAGCCCCTGATGACGATCCCGCTCTGCGGCGCGAACTACATGAAACCCAAGGCGAAGAAGCCGCCGGTGCTCCCCTCCCGCACCGCCCCGGTTCAAGCGGCGACAACGGCAGCCGCGTCCGATGCGGCAGCGCCGGTTCGGCACCAGGCTCAGCCCTCCGTTCAGCGGCCGGTCCAGCCGTCGGCGGTGCAGCAGGCTCCGCAGCAGGTCACGCAACAGCTGCAGCGGCAGGCAGAGCCGGCAACGGGGTACCCGCACGCCGCCTCCGCTGCAGCCCTCAGCGAGTCGCTCAAGATGACCCGCGACAGCATGGCCATCCTGCAGAAGATGCAGGAGGACACCGCACAACTGCACCGCCGTTTCCTCGAAGGGCAGGAGAGCGCGACCCGGACCTTCCAGACCCTCCTGGAGCAGCAGCACCGGCTGATCATGGGCGCGGCGGCTGCTCCGGTCCACCCGGCGGCACCGCTGCGCGCCGCGACTGCACCGGCACCGGCAGCCATGCCGGCTCCCCCCGTCGCTCCCTTTGTGCAGCAAGCGACCGCTCCTGCAGCTCCCCCCCTTGCCGCGCCGCGCGCAGCAGCCCTGGCTCCCGCTCCGGCTCCGGCCGCCGTCGCCCCTGCGACCTCGGCCCATCCTGCCGCAGCTTCCTCGGACTCCGGAGAGATCACGGCGACGCTGCTGGCCGTCGTGAGTGAGAAGACCGGCTATCCGATCGAAATGCTGGAACTGGACATGGGGATGGATTCGGACCTCGGCATCGACTCCATCAAGCGGGTCGAAATCCTTTCAACGCTCCAGGACCGGCTCCCCGGGACCCCCGTCATCGGACCCGAGCACCTGGGGACGCTGCGCACGCTGGGCGAGATCGCGCTGCATCTTTCGGCAGGCGCGCCCTCCGGCGCTGCGCGGACGGTTGCTGCGCCGGTTGCCGCAGCAGCTGCCCCGCAGCTGAACGGCGCACAGGTCACGGCGACGCTGCTGGCCGTCGTGAGCGAGAAAACCGGGTATCCGGTCGAAATGCTCGAGCTTGACATGGGGATGGATTCCGACCTCGGCATCGACTCCATCAAGCGGGTGGAAATCCTCTCGACCTTGCAGGACCGGCTCCCCGGCACCCCCGCCATCGGCCCCGAACATCTGGGAACCCTGCGCACCCTGGGCGAGATCGCGGCCCATCTTTGCTCGGGCGCAAGCTCCGTCAGCGCCGCGCCGCTCTCCCAGGGAGCCGCCCCGGCGGGCGGCCAGACAAGCAGCGCCTTGATCAGCGAGACGCTCCTGGCGGTCGTGAGCGAGAAGACCGGCTACCCGGTGGAGATGCTGGAACTCGACATGGGTATGGATTCCGACCTCGGCATCGATTCCATCAAACGGGTCGAAATCCTTTCCACGCTCCAGGAAAGGCTCCCCGGAACACCCGCCATCGGCCCCGAGCACCTCGGCACCCTGCGCACCCTGGGTGAGATCGCGAACCACCTGGCAGGCTCCGCCTCGACTGCTGCCCAGAGCGCCCCAGCACCTGCTGCCGCCGCCCAGCCCGCAGGTCCGGCTGCCGGACTCGACATAGCGGCAACGCTCCTTGAAGTCGTGAGCGAGAAGACCGGCTACCCGGTCGAGATGCTGGAGCTGGAGATGGGGATGGACTCCGATCTCGGCATCGACTCCATCAAGAGGGTCGAGATCCTCTCCACGCTCCAGGAAAGGCTCCCCGGCACCCCCGCCATCGGCCCCGAGCACCTCGGCACCCTGCGCACCCTGGGCGAGATCGCACGCCACTTGGGAGCCGGAAGAGCACCTGCTGCGCCTGCTGCAGTTTGCGCAGTTGCTCCGCAGACCGTTCCCCTCGACATAGCGGGGACCCTCCTTGAGGTGGTGAGCGAGAAGACCGGCTATCCGGTCGAGATGCTTGAGCTGGAGATGGGGATGGACTCCGATCTCGGCATCGACTCCATCAAACGGGTCGAGATCCTCTCCACGCTCCAGGAACGGCTCCCCGGCACCCCCGCCATCGGCCCCGAGCATCTGGGCACCCTGCGCACCCTGGGAGATATCGCTGGTTTCCTCTCCGCTCCGCAGCAGGCCTCTCCCGCCGCAGTTGCGCAAACGTTCCACCCCGCGCCCGGCGAACCCGCCGCCCCCGCCACTCCCGGAATCGAGCGCTCCAGCGTCGTCCCGGTCCTTTTGGACGAGGACGCCAATTCGGACGCCATCGTCCTCGCCAACGACGGCGAGATCTGGGTCACCAACGACGACTCGCCCTTTACGGCGGAGCTCTGCTCCATCCTCCTGGACCACGGCTGCACGGTGCGCAAGGTGGATGCGGCCAGCGCCCACCAGATCGTCCCCACCGGCAAGCTTTCCGGGCTGGTCATCTGCGCGCCGCTGACCGGGACCGACGACCTGTTCCTGGAAAACGCCTTCCAGCTCCTGAAGAACGCCTCCGGAGCGCTGGGACAGGCGGCCGTGTCGGACGGCGCCGTCTGCGTCACCGTGTCGCGCCTGGACGGCCAGTTCGGCTTTGGCGCCGGCAGCAAGCTGAGGGATCCCCTTTCCGGCGGCCTGGCCGGGCTCACCAAGACGGCGGCGCGCGAGTGGCCCGAGGTCTCCTGCAAGGCGATCGACCTGGGAGACTTCCCGAATGCCGCCGCCGCGGCGGGCGCCGTGGCGATCGAGCTTTTCCGCAGCGGACCGGTCGAAGTGGGGCTAACCCCTGCCGGTCGCCACGGTCTGAGCCTCGCCGTACTTCCGGCGGCCCCGGCCGCCGCCAGCGCCCCGGTCAAAGAGGGCGAGGTCGTGGTGATAACCGGCGGCGGACGCGGCGTGACCGCGGCGGCCGCCCTGGCGCTCGCGGAGGCCTACCGTCCCTTCCTGGTGCTGCTCGGGCGCTCCCCGGAACCGCTCGACGAGCCGGACTGGCTGACTCCCCTCTCCGAAGAGGGTGAGATCAAGCGGGCCATCATGCTGGCCGCCGTCGGCAAGCTGCACCCGCGCGAGATCGAGGAGCGCTACCGCGCGGTACTCGCCGCCCGGGAACTGCGCTCCACCCTGGAGAAGATCGCGGCGGCGGGCGGCAAGGCTGTCTACCGCGCCGTCGATATCCGCGACGAAGGCGCCATGGAGCTCGTACTGAACGAGGTGCGCCGCAGCCACGGACCGATCCGCGGCATCGTGCACGGCGCCGGAGTGCTCGCCGACCGGCTCATCGTCGACAAGACCCCGGAGCAGTTCGAGCAGGTCTACAGCACGAAGGTCGCCGGGCTCCGGACGCTTCTGAACGCGACCTACAACGACGAACTGCGCTTCATCGCCCTGTTCTCCTCCAGCACCGGACGTTTCGGCCGCGTGGGTCAGGTCGATTACGCGGTCGCCAACGAGGTGCTGAACAAGACCGCCCAGGCGGAGGCGAGGCGCCGCCCCGGCTGCCGGGCCGTCAGCATCAACTGGGGCCCCTGGGACGGCGGCATGGTAACCCCTGCGCTCAAGAAGGTCTTCGTCCAGGAGGGGGTCGGCGTCATCGGCCTGCAGCAGGGCGGGAACTTCCTGGCGCGCGAGATCGCCGCCAGCGGCGCCCCGGTCGAGATCGTGGCACTGGCGGGCCTGGGTGAGGCGACAGCCGCCCTCCCCGCCAAGCCGCAGACCCTCGAGGAGGCCTTCGCCCTGACCCTGACCGTCTCCGACTACCCGTTCCTGCGCTCCCACGTGCTGGACGGCAAGGCGGTGCTTCCGATGGCGGTGATCGTAGAGTGGCTGGCCCACGGCGCCCTGCATGGCAACCCCGGCTTCCGATTCCACGGCTTCAACGACCTGCGCATCTGCAAGGGTGTCGTCTTCGAGGACAACACGGCCTTCACCCTGAACGTGATGGCCGGACGCGCGGTGAAACGCGAGTCCTTCCACCTGGTTCCGGTCGAGCTCTCCAGCCGGGGCGCCAACGACAAGACCGTGCTGCACGCGCGCGCCGAGATCGTGCTCGCCACCAGGCTTCCCGAGGGGATCCGCTCCATCACCGAGCTCCCCTCCACCCCGTACACCCCGCAAAACGGCGTCATCTACAACCGCGAGCGGCTCTTCCACGGTCCCGACCTGCACGGCATCGAGCAGGTGGACGGCTGCTCCGCCAAGGGGATCGCCGCGGTCGTCAAGGGGGCGCCCAAGCCCTCCTCGTGGATCAAGCGTCCGCTCAGGAGCGTCTGGCTCACCGACCCCTTGGTCATCGACAGCGCCTTCCAGATGATGATCCTCTGGAGCTTCGAGCGCTTCGGCGCCGGCTCCCTCCCCTGCTTCGCCGGCCGCTACCGCCAGTTCCAGGAGGCCTTCCCGCGCGACGGGGCCCAGGTGGTGATCCGCGTCACGTCGGAGAGCGCCCACGGTGCCGCCGCCGACATGGAATTTTTGGACCGTCACACCGGAAAGCTGGTGGCACGCCTGGAAGGGTACGAGTGCGTCATCGATCCCTCCCTGAAGCAGGCTTTCCAGCGCAACCAGCTGCAGCGTCCGGTTTCCGTTGAGTTGGGGGCAGCTTGAGCGTGCAGTCCCCCTCGGTAGCAATCGTCGGCATCGGCGGGATTTTCCCCGACGCACCGGACCTGACCAAATTCTGGGATAACATCCGCAGCGCCAAGAGTGCCACCCGCGAGGTGCCGGATGGGCGTTGGCAGCTTCCTGCCGACGCCGCCTTCGACGCGGAGCCGGGCAAGGCCGACCACGTCTATTCCCGGCGCGGCTGCTTCATCGAGAACCTGCCGCCCGCCACGGAACTCCCCGGACTCCGGCTCGATCCCGCGTTCATCAAGGACCTGGACCCGCTCTTCCACCTGCTGCTGCACGCCGGCACCAGGGCCTTCGACTCCGGCGTCACCAAGCCGTTGGACCGCTCCCGGGTCGGGGTCATCATCGGCAACCTCGCCCTTCCCAGCGAAAAGTCCGCTGAACTCTCCCGGTCCTTTCTGGGCCGGAGCTTCGAGGAAAAACTCCTGGGGCAGGCGCACCAGGTGGCGCCGGTCGACCCCCTGAACCGCTACGTCGCCGGTCTTCCCGCCGGGGTCCTGGCCGCGGCGCTCGGCCTGGGGGGCGGCTGCTGCACGCTGGACGCCGCCTGCGCCTCCTCGCTCTACGCCATCAAACTCGCCGCCGACGAGCTCTTCTCGGGCCGCGCCGACGCCATGCTCACCGGCGGCCTATCCCGGCCCGACCCCCTCTACACCCAGATGGGCTTCTCTCAGCTGCGCGCCTTGTCGCGCCGCGGGACCTGTTCCCCCTTCGACGCGGCCGGCGACGGCCTGGTGGTCGGCGAAGGGGCCGGCATCTTCCTCTTGAAGCGCACCGAGGACGCCGTCGCCCACGGCGACCGGATCTACGGGGTCATCAGAGGGATCGGACTCTCCAACGACGTCGGCGGCAGCCTGCTGGCGCCGCTCTCCGACGGGCAGCTGCGCGCCATGCGCGCCGCCTACGCCCAGGCCGGCTGGCAGCCGCAGGACCTCGACCTGATCGAGTGCCACGCCACCGGCACCCCGGTGGGCGACGCTACGGAGGTCGCCAGCCTGAAGGAGCTCTGGGGCGCCGAAAACCCTGGTCGCAGCTGCGTCATCGGCTCAGTCAAGTCCAACATCGGGCATCTGCTCACCGCCGCGGGCGCCGCTGCCCTCACCAAGGTGCTGCTCGCCATGGCCGAGGCGACCCTGCCCCCCACCGCCAATTTCGCGGCGGCTCCCGCCGGATTCAATCTGGAGCAAAGCCCGTTCCAGGTGCTGAAGGCCGCACGCCCCTGGTCGCGCCGCAAACAGGGCGTGCCGCGACGCGCAGGGGTGAGCGCCTTCGGCTTCGGCGGCATCAACGCCCACCTGCTGGTGGAGGAGTGGCTCCCGCAGGAGGAAAGCGGCGCCGGGAATCAGGAGACTCTTGAGGAACAGGGGAATCATCCGATTGACGGGCAGGGAAAGAGTGCGGGAATGCGCCCCGAAAGCCCGGAGCCGATCGCGATCGTCGGCATGGACGCGCGCTTTGGCCCCTGGCAGTCACTCGCCGCTTTCCAGCAGCGCGTGCTGGGCGGTGGCGCCCCGGCCCGACCCGGCACTCCCGGGGACTGGTGGGGCGCCGAACAGAGTGCCTGGTTCCGCGCCGAAAAGCTCAAGGACACCCCGTTTGCCGGCTTCTACCTGGACGAGTTCGCCCTTGCCAACAACGCCTTCCGCATCCCGCCGCGCGAACTGGAGGAGATGCTCCCCCAGCAGCTCCTGATGCTGCAGTCCGCCGCCGCCGCCATGGCTGACGCCGGCCTGGACCGCACGGGCAACCTGCGGGCCGGCGTCTTCATCGGCATCGCGCTCGACCTCAACAGCACGAACTTCAGCTTCCGCTGGTCCATCGCCCAAAAGGCCGCCCTCTGGGCCAAGGAACTCGGGCTGGAACTGACCGAAGGCGAGCTGGCGGCCTGGGTCTGCCAGCTGCGCGACCAGAGCGGCCCGCCTCTCACGGCGAACAGGACCATGGGCGCCCTCGGGAGCGTGGTGGCGAGCCGGATCGCCCGTGAATTCCGTGCCGGCGGCCCCAGTTTCACCCTCTCCAGCGAGGAGAGCTCCGGCCTGCGCGCCCTGGAGACCGCCGTGCGCCAGCTCCAGGGAGGCGAGATCGACCGGGCCATCGCGGGCGCCGTCGACCTGGCGGGCGACCTACGCGCGGTACTCGGCCAGCACCCGGGTCGCCCCTTCTCCACCTCGGGCGACGCCTCTCCCTTCGACGAGGGCGCCGACGGCAGCATCACCGGCGAAGGCGCCGCCTGCGTCATCCTGAAGCGGCTCTCGGACGCCCGGCGCGACGGGGACCGGGTCTACGCCGTCATCAAGGGGATCGGCGAGTCGAGCGGCAATCTCATGCTCCCCGGAGCCGCGGACTACCGCCGCGCCCTGGAACGCGCCTACGGCGAGGCGGGCGTCGCCCCGGGACAGGTCGGCTTCCTTGAGGCGCACGGCAGCGGCAACCCGGCCGAAGACAGGATGGAAGCCGCCGCGCTGGCTGGCTTCTTCGAGAGCGCCGGGAGCGATCCTGCCGCAGCGCCGGAAGCTGCCCGGGGGGTCCCTGCCGGGGTTGCTGCCGCGCCACCGGTCAAACGGAGCCTGGCAGTGGGAAGCGTCAAGGCGGATATCGGCCACGCCGGGGCGGCCTCGGGGCTCGCTTCCCTGGTGAAGGGGTGCCTGGCGCTGTACCAGGAGATCATACCGGCCTCCCAAAGGGCCGCCACCCGGCCTCTGGGCAAGCTGTCCGGCGACGGCGTCCTCTACCTGCCCGGCGGCTCGCGCTACTGGCTGCGCAACCGTGCGGAAGGCCCGCGCCGCGCCGGGGTCAGCGTCTTTGGCGTGGACGGCAGTTGCGGTCACGTGGTCCTGGAAGGGTACGACAACGACCCGGCCCGCGCCGCTGCGGAGCGGCTTGCCCCGCTTGGACTGGGCGAGGAGTCGCTTTTCTGCGTCGCCGGAGCCAACCGCGAGGAACTGGCGGGCGGCCTGGACCAGCTGCGGGAAAGCGCCGGCGCTACGCCGCGCCCGGACCTGCCGGCGCTGGCTCGTAGCTGGCAGCTGCGCCAGCGCGAATCCGAGCACCAGGCACTGGCCATTTCCATGGTGGCACGCAACCACGAGGAGTTGTCTGCGCTGGTCACCCAGGGTGAGCGGCTCTTGAGCGCCTATGCCGCGCAGGCCGACACGCTGCTGCCGCCCGCCATGCGCGACCGCCTCTTCTTCTCTGCCAGCCCGATAGGGAGCGCCGGTAAAATCGGCTTCGTCTACCCCGGGTCGGGGAACCACTACGCCGGGATGGGCCTGGAGCTCTCCGCGCGCTGGCCCGAGATTTTCCGGCGCCAGGACGCCGAAAACCTGTACCTGCGCGACCAGTTCCAGCCCGAGATGTTCTGGAACGGAGCGCCGGTCGAATCGATCAACGAGGACCACTTGGCGGTCATCTTCGGACAGGTCGCCACCGGCTGCGCGGTCAGCGACCTGGTGCAGAGCTTCGACATAACGCCCAGGTCCGTCATCGGTTACAGCCTGGGGGAATCCGCAGGGCTCTTCGCGACCCGTACCTGGCAGGAGCGCGACCTGATGCTCTCGCGCATGCGGGCATCCACGCTCTTCACCCGCGACCTCGCCGGGGAGTGCCGGGCGGCGCGGCGCGCCTGGGGCGAGAGCGCCGGGAAGGAGATCAGCTGGAGCATCGGGGTGGTGGACGCCTCCGCCCGCGAGGTGCGCCGGGCGCTCAAGAAGACCTCGCGGGTCTACCTGCTGATCGTGAACACCCCGGACGAGTGCGTGATCGGCGGAGACACCAAGTGGGTGAAGCACCTGGTCGCGATGCTCGACTGCCGTTTTTTCCCGCTGCAGGGAGTGACCACGGTACACTGCGAGGTGGCACGCGAGGTGGCCAACGCCTACCACGACCTCCACCTCTTCACCACGCAGCCCTCCCCCGCGATGACCTACTACAGCGGAGCCGCCGGCAGCGCCTACCAGGTCAACCGCCGCACCGCCGCGGACTCCATCCTGTCGCAGGCGGTCGAGGGGATCGACTTTCCCAAGGTTATCGAGGCAGCCTACGCCGAGGGGGTACGCTACTTCATCGAGATGGGTCCGGGAGGTTCCTGCAGCAGGATGATCGGGCGCATCCTTTCCGGTCGCCCCCATGTCGCCAGGTCCGCCTGCCTTCCCGGCGTCGAGCCGGCCTCCGCGCTGCTGCGGCTTCTGGCCCAGCTGAGCTCCGAGCGGGTTCCGGTCAACCTTGAGCCGCTTTTCGCCACTGCGCCGGCGCGGCTTTCCGACCTGCAGCCCGGCGCGGCATGCATCAGGTTTGCCACCGGCGGCGCGCCCTTTGAGCCGACGGTTCCGCAGAGGCGGACGCTTCTTGATGGCGTCAAGGACGTGAAGGACACAAGGGACGCAAAGGACACAAAAGAGGCGAAGAGCTTGGTTGCGACAGTGAAGAGGGGTGCCGACAACGGCACTCGGGTAAATACAACAGCAGATATGCAGGTAAATACCGCTGCGGTTTTACCTTTAATAATCGACACTTTCTCAAGCACTCCACCGGCACGGACCTTTGCGGCTACTCGGGATACCGCGCCTGTATCGGTCGGTGAGCCGGCACAGCCTGCCGTCCGGACGGCCTACCAGCCGCCCGCCCCGCAGCACGGCGTCGCCGTGGCTCCCCTGCTGTCCGAATTCGCTGCAGCGCATGAGGCTCGCCTGAAAGCTCATGAGGCATACCTGAGCGTGGCCGACAACCTGAGCCGCACCATGGCCGAGGCGCTGGCACTGCAGATTTCGCTGCAAGAGCAGCTCATCGCCGCCGGCGTCTCCCTTGAAGATATCACCCTTTCCGCAGCGGCTGACAACGCAACGGGCTTCCCCCTCCCGAGTTCTTCCCCTCCGGGAGAGGGGACTATTGGCAGCCCTGGCCCGTCATCCAGGGGAGAAGGAACTATTGGCCTTCCGCCTAACTACCTCGGGAGCCCCGCTGACGGCTCTGCCGCTTCGGGCAGCGGAGCCGGCATCCTGCCGCCGGCCTTCGACCGCGACATGTGCCTGGAATTCGCCAGAGGCTCCGTCGGGCGCATGCTGGGCGCCGCCTTCGCCGAAGCGGACGGCTTCCCGACCAGGGTGCGGCTGCCGGACGAACCGCTTATGCTGGTGGACCGGATCGTCACCCTGGAGGGGGAGCCGAAGTCGATGACCAGCGGCCGCGTGGTGACCGAGCACGACATCCACCCCGGCGCCTGGTACCTGGACGGCGGCCGCATCCCGACCTGCGTCGCGGTCGAGGCGGGCCAGGCTGACCTCTTTCTCTCCGGCTACCTCGGCATAGACTTCATCACCCGCGGCCTGGCGGTCTACCGCCTGCTCGACGCGGTGGTCACCTTCCACCGCGAGCTCCCGGGTCCCGGGGAGACCATCAGCTACGACATCCATATCGAGCGCTTCTTCAGGCAGGGCGAGACCTACCTGTTCCGCTTCCACTTCGAGGCGACCGTGAACGGCGAACCGCTCCTCTCCATGCGCAACGGCTGCGCCGGCTTCTTCTCTGCCGAGGAGCTCGACGCCGGCAAGGGGATCGTGCGCGGCGCCCTGGACCTGCGCCCCCGCACGGGGAATCTCCCCGCAGACTGGGTGGAGTTGGTTCCCGTGGCAGCGGCCTCCTACGGCGCGGCCCAGCTCGACGCGCTGCGCCAGGGCGACCTGGCCGGCTGCTTCGGCCCGCTCTTCGCCGGCCTCGCTCTGCAGCGCCCCCTGACCATTCCGGGCGGCCCGATGCAGCTGGTGCACCGGGTCATGGAGCTCTCGCCCAAGGGGGGACGCTACGGGATCGGCTTCATCCGTGCGGAGGCCGACATTCACCCGGACGACTGGTTCATCACCTGCCACTTCGTGGACGACAAGGTCATGCCCGGCACCCTCATGTACGAGTGCTGCATGCACACCCTGCGCATCCTGCTGCTCAGGATGGGCTGGGTCGCCGAGACGTCAGCTGCGGCCTGGCAGCCGGTACCGGGCGTGGCGAGCCAGCTCTGCTGCCGCGGCCAGGTGCTGGAATCGACCAGGATCGTGCGCTACGAGGTCACCGTCCGCGAGCTCGGCTACCGGCCGGAACCTTACGCGGTGGTGGACGCCCTCATGTACGCCGACGGCAAGCCGATCGTCGAGATAACCAACATGTCGGCGCGCCTGACCGGGACCGACCGGGAGAACCTGTTGACCCTATGGGGCGCCAAGGCCCAAAAAGCGCCTCCGGCTGCGGGGCCGGCAAGCTCGACGGCCGGCGGGTACGACCGCAAACCGGCGCTCTACACCAAGGACCAGATCCTTGCCTACAGTAACGGCAACCCTTCGGAAGGGTTCGGGGACCGGTACCTGGTGTTCGATGCCGATCGAAAGATCGCGCGCCTCCCGGGTCCCCCCTTCCAGTTCATGGACCGGGTCACTGCCCTGCGCGGCGAGCCCTGGCAGATGGTCGCCGGCGCCCTGGCCGAGGCACAGTACGACATTCCCGCCGACGCGTGGTATTTCGCCGCCGACCGGCAGCCGCGCATGCCGTTCTCGGTGCTGCTGGAAGCCGCCCTGCAGCCCTGCGGCTGGCTTGCCGCCTACGTCGGCTCGGCGCTCAACAGCCCGACCGACATCTCCTTCCGAAACCTCGGGGGGAGCGCGGTCCAGCACCGGCCGGTGACTCCCGCCAGCGGCACCCTGACGGCGAGCGCCACCATGACCAAGGTGGCGACCAGCGGCGGCATGATCATCCAGGAGTACGACTTCAGCGTCGCGGACCGGCACGGCGTCCTCTACGAGGGCGACACCATGTTCGGCTTCTTCGCCAAGGACGCGCTGGCGAACCAGGTCGGCATCCGGGACGCCGCCCCCTACCAGCCGACGGCCGAGGAGGCCGGGCGAGGCGTGAGCCTCCCCTACCCCCAGCAGCACCCCTTCCCCGAGCAGCAGATGCGCATGATCGACCGCATCGAGCTCTTCGTTCCGGACGGTGGCCCGGCCGGGCTGGGCTACCTTCGGGGGACCAAGCGGGTCGACCCGGACGAGTGGTTTTTCAAGGCGCACTTCTACCAGGACCCGGTGACCCCCGGTTCGCTGGGGCTGGAATCCTTTCTGCAGCTCGTCAAGTTCGCGGCGGTGCAGCGCTGGGGCTGGCAGGAGGGCGACACCATCGCGGCCGTAGCGCTGGAGCGCCGGCATCGCTGGCTCTACCGGGGCCAGGTGGTGCCGACGAACACAGAGGTGACGGTCGTCGCCTGGATCACCGCGGTGGATGACCAGGAGCTGATCCTGGTAGCTGCCGGTTTCCTTTCGGTCGACGGGCGGCCGATCTACCAGATGAACGATTTCACGGTGCAACTGGCGAGGGGATAGGAGTTCGGGGATCCCCCCTGTGGAACAGGGGGGAAGGCTCGCGCAGCGAGACAGGGTGGTTATCCTCCGGGCAAGACACCCCCCTGCTGCACTATGTTCAGCTTCCCCCCTATATCATAGGGGGGACCAACCCGCCTTGACAAAACGAAACCTTTGCCGGAGCGATCAGCCGGCAACCCGGAGCAGTTAGCAGTTTCTTGACAGACATTTTCTTAAGGTGATAAATGAAGTATTCCAAGGTATATATTGAATCTCTCGGATATGAACTGGCTCCGGTGGTGGTTACTTCCGCCGAGCTGGAATCCCGCCTGGAGCCCCTGTACAAGACTCTCCACTTCGCTCCGGGCCAGCTGCAGGCGCTCACCGGGATCCGGGAGCGGCGCTGGTGGGAACCGGGATTCCCGCTCTCCAGGGGCGCCGTCGCCGCCGGGAAAAAGGCGCTCGCCGCCAGCGGAATCTCCCCCGCCGAACTCGGCGCGCTGGTCTACACAGGCGTCTGCCGGGAGCAGTTCGAGCCGGCCACGGCCTGCCGGGTCGCCGCGGGCCTGGGGGTCTCGGGCAACGCCGCCATTTTCGACCTCTCCAACGCCTGCCTGGGTGTCCTGAACGGCATCCTCGAGGTGGCCAACAGGATCGAACTGGGCCAGATCAGGGCCGGGCTGGTGGTCTCCTGCGAAAGCGCCCGGGATATCAACGACCTCATGATCACGCGCATGCTGGCCGACCCGCGCATGGAGAGCTTCGCCAGCTCCCTGGCCACCCTCACCGGCGGCTCCGGCGCGGTGGCGGTGCTCCTCACCGACGGCTCCTTCTCCAGCTCCGGCCGGCGCAGACTGCGCGGCGGCCTCACCCAGGCGGCACCGGAGCACCATGCCCTGTGCCTTTGGGGGATCGCCCCGGACGGCAAGGGGGGCTTCGTGCAGTCCATGAGCACCGACGCGGTGAACGTGATGAACTACGGGGTGGAACTGGGCCGGCGCACCTGGGATCAATTCCTGCCCGAGGTGGGTTGGAGCAGCAACGACGTCGACCGGGTGGTCTGCCACCAGGTGGGGAGCGCGCACCAGAGCGCGATCCTGAAGACCCTGGGCATCGCGCCGGACAAGGACTTCACCACCTACGAGTTCCTCGGCAACATGGGGACCGTGTCGCTGCCGCTCACCGCGGCGCTCGCCGACGAGCGGGACATCCTCTCCAAGGGCGACCGGGTCGCCATGCTCGGCATCGGCAGCGGGCTCAACTGCCTGATGCTCGGGGTTGACTGGTAGGGACTCCTGGCGGCGGCGGACCGGGAATCAGGCGAACACAAGGTTAACCCCTACGAATGGCGGGGCAAATCCCTCACCCCTGCCCCTCTCACTCCCGGAGGGCGAGGGGATATCTGACGTATTAACAGCGCTCAAAAGCCGGAATTTTCCAGATACGGCTGAACGAGGAAACCACAGGTGCCCGACCGCATGACCGCAGACCTACAGAAACATTACCCTTTCACCGGCCACCGGCTCGACCTCGACGGGATCTCCTATCACTACCTCGATGAGGGCGCCGGGGACCCGGTCGTCATGGTGCACGGCAACCCTTCCTGGTCCTTCTATTACCGGAACCTGGTCCTCGCCCTGCGCGACCGCTACCGCTGCATCGTCCCGGACCATGTCGGCTGCGGCTTGTCGGACAAGCCGGGCGACCAGCGCTACGATTACACGCTGGAGCGCCGGGTGGACGACCTGGAGCGGCTCATCGACCACCTGCAACTCTCCGGCAAGCTGACCCTGGTGCTGCACGACTGGGGCGGCATGATCGGCATGGCCTACGCCGCGCGCCACCCGGAGCGCATCGGCCGCCTGGTGCTGCTCAATACCGCCGCCTTCCACCTCCCCAAGGAGAAGAAGTTCCCGCTGGGGCTCAAGATCTGCCGCGACACGCTCCTGGGCACCCTGCTGGTCCGGGGGTGCAACGCCTTCAGCGTCGGGGCGTCCATCGTCGGCTGCAAGAAGCACCCGATGTCGCGGGAGCTGCAGGGCGCCTACCGCTCCCCCTACGACTCCTGGGGGAACCGGATCGCGACGCTGCGCTTCGTGCAGGACATCCCGCTTGCCCCGGGCGACCGCAACTACGCCCTGGTGAGCCAGGTCGCGGAGAGCCTGGCGCAGTTCCGCGAGCTGCCGGTCTCCATCTTCTGGGGCGAGCTCGACTTCGTGTTCGACCCGACCTTCCTGGCCGAGTGGACCAGGCGCTTCCCGGAGGCCCAGGTGCACAGCTACCCGGACGCCGGGCATTACATTCTGGAAGACATGAAGGACGAGGTGGTGCCGCTCATCGAGAATTTCCTGGACACAACTGCGCCGACCTACTGCGGCGAGCACCGATGCTAGGCGAAACCTTCGTCAATATCGCCGCGCACCTCCCCGAGATGGCGCGGCGGCAGCCGGACACGACGGCCATCATATTCCCCAAGCAGGGGCGCCGCATGAGCTTCGCAGAGCTCGACTCCCTGAGCGACCGGGTGGCGCGCGGGCTGCTCGGCGTCGGCATCTGCCGCGGGGTGCGCACGGTGCTCATGGTCACCCCGAGCCCGGAATTCTTCGCCCTCACCTTCGCCCTCTTCAAGGTGGGCGCGGTCCCGGTGCTGATCGATCCCGGCCTGGGGATCAAGAACCTGAAAAAGTGCTTCGCGGAAGCCGAGCCGCACGCCTTCATCGGCATCCCCAAGGCGCACCTGGCGCGCCTGCTCTTTGGCTGGGGCAAGGAGTCGATCCGCACCCTGGTGACGGTGGGGCGCCGCCTCTTCTGGGACGGCGCCACCCTGGCCGAACTCCTGGCGCTGGAGAGCACGCACGAGCCCTTCACCCCCGCGCCCACCCAGCACGAGGACGTCGCCGCGATCCTTTTCACCAGCGGATCCACCGGAGCCCCGAAGGGGGCCGTCTACAGCCACGGCAACTTCGCGGCCCAGGTGGAGGCCCTGAAAAAGGAGTACGGCATAGAGCCCGGCGAGATCGACCTCCCAACCTTCCCGCTCTTCGCGCTGTTCGCCCCGGCGCTCGGCATGACCGCCGTGATCCCCCAGATGGACTTCACCCGCCCGGGATCGGTCGACCCGGTCAGGATCATCGACGCCATCACGACCTACGGGGTCACCACCATGTTCGGATCCCCAGCCCTGATCAACCGGGTCGGGCGCTACGGCGCCGCGCACGGCACCCGCCTCCCCAGCCTGCGGCGCGCCATCTCCGCAGGAGCGCCGGTGCCGGCCGCCGTCCTGGAGCGCTTCTGCTCGCTTTTGGAGCCCGGCGTGCAGGTCTATACCCCCTACGGCGCGACTGAGGCGCTACCGGTCTGCTCCATCGGGAGCGCGGAGATCCTCGGGACCACCCGCGCCATCACCGACGCCGGCGGCGGGGTCTGCGTCGGTCGCCCTGTCGAGGGGATCCGGCTGGAGATCATCGAGATCAGCGACGCCCCCGTCTACCGCTGGGACGAGTCGCTGCGCGTGCCGACCGGCAAGATCGGCGAGATCATCGTCCAGGGCGAGCAGGTGACCCGCGGCTACTACAACCGCCCCGACGCCGACCACCTCTCCAAGATAGCCGACCCGGAGACGGGCTCCTTCTTCCACCGCATGGGCGACCTGGGCGGCCGGGACGAGGAGGGACGGGTCTGGTTCTGCGGCCGCAAGACGCACCGGCTGGAGACCGCGTCCGGCACGCTCTTCACCATCCCCTGCGAGGCGGTCTTCAACACCCACCCGCAGGTGTTCCGCACGGCGCTGGTCGGCGTCGGAGCCCCCGGGGAGCTGAGGCCGGTGCTCTGCGTCGAGCTCGAGAAGGGGATGGAGGTGAACCGCGAGGCCCTGAGGAGAGAGCTTCTGGCCATCGCCCGGGACCACATCCACACCCACGCCATCGACACGATCCTGTTTCACCCGGCCTTTCCGGTCGATATCCGCCACAATGCGAAGATCTTTCGCGAGCAGCTCGCCGTATGGGCTGCAAGGAGGCTCACGTGATAGCATTGGTGACAGGCGGCGGGGGATTCCTCGGGAGCGCCATCGTGCGGCAGCTGCTGGCGCGCGGGGACCGGGTGAAGAGCTTCTCCCGCGAGGCGCACCCGGAACTGTCCCGGCTCGGCGTGGAGCAGATTCAGGGCGACCTCACCAGCCTGACCGCATTGCAGGAGGCGGTCCGGGGCTGCGACACCGTGTTCCACGTCGCAGCCAAGGCCGGGATCTGGGGCACCTACGAGCAGTATTACCGGGCGAACGTCACCGGCACCGAGAACGTCGTCGACGCCTGCCGGACCCAGGGGGTCGGGAGACTGGTCTTCACCGGGTCGCCCAGCGCGGTCTTCGACGGCTACGACGTGGAGGGCGGCGACGAGTCGCTCCCCTACCCGGCGAGCTATGAAGCGCATTACCCCCATACCAAGGCGGTCGCCGAGCAGATCGTGCTGGAGGCCAACTCGGCGACGCTGGCCACCGTGTCGCTGCGTCCGCACCTCATCTGGGGCCCGGGTGACAACCACCTGGTGCCGCGCATCGTCGCCAAGGGGCGCGCCGGCCGGCTGCGCCGCATCGGGTCGCGCCCCTGCCTGGTGGACACCGTCTACATCGACAACGCCGCCGAGGCCCACCTGAACGCAGCCGACCGCCTCAGGCCGGGCGCCCCGCTGGCCGGCAAGGCCTACTTCATCTCCAACGGCGAGCCGCTGCCGCTTTGGGAGATGGTGAACAACATCCTCGCCGCGGCAGGGCTCCCCTCCGAGACGCGCAGCATTCCGCCCAAGCTGGCCCGCGCCGCGGGGACCCTGTGCGAGATGATCTGGAAGATCCTGAGCCTGTCGGGCGAGCCCCCCATGACGCGCTTCGTAGCCAACGAGCTGTCGAGCGCCCACTGGTTCGACATCTCCGCCGCCCGGCGCGACCTGGGCTACCAGCCCGCCGTGTCCATCGAGGAGGGGCTTAAGCGGCTCAAGGAGAGCTTCCAGGGAGCAGGCCGGTGAGCCAGGTCGTTCCTGGGGCTCCGACCGCGCTGCTGCTCCCGGCGCGGCGACCGTCAGCGGGCGAGGTGCATCTGCATCTGGTCTCTCTCGACTGCGCCGCCGACGAGCTGAGCCGCCTGCAGGGGCACCTAAGCAGCGACGAACTGCGGCGCTGCCAGCGGCTGATCGACCGGGGGCGGCGCGAGCGCGCCATCGCCGGGCGAGGCACCCTGCGCGAGCTGCTGGCGGGCTACCTCGGTGAGGAACCGGAGAACATCCTGCTGTCGGAGGGGGAGTTCGGCAAGCTGCACCTGTCGGAGCATCTGGAGGCGGACTCGATCAGCTTCAACCTGTCGCACGCGGGCAACCGGCTGCTTCTGGCCGTAGCGACCGGCTGCGAGGTCGGCGTCGACATGGAGGAGGTGCGGCAGGACCTGCAGTTCCGGGCCATGGCGGAGCGTTATTTCTCACTCCGCGAGCAGCGTGAACTCTTCAGCCTCCCGCCGTCCGAGCAGTTGCCCGCCTTCTACCGCTGCTGGACCCGCAAGGAGGCTTACCTGAAGGGTACCGGCACCGGCTTCTCCCAGCCCGCCAACGGTTTCGACGTCTCCTTGCTGCCGCGGCACCCGGCCGCACTGCTTGCCCACCGTGCGTCCCCCGGCGAAACAGAAAGGTGGAGTATCAGAGACGTGAACCTGCCCGAGAGGTTCTGCGCCGCCGTCGCGCTGGAGTCGGAGCAGCCGCAGATACGGATGTTTTTACAGCCGGGGGCATCGGGGTAGTTCAGTCGCAAAAAGGCGGGAACGGCACAATAAAGAAGAAGCTTGACGGACAACTAATCCATATAAAACGGTTACTTGAACGGCAACATTTCAACCAGAAGCTGAAACAGTTTCAGGACCCGTCGGATTTGCTCTTTGACTGGTCTTTGCGAAAAGCCCGGTAGGCATCCATGTGGCTGGTGAACTTGCTCAGGGTGATTTCGCTGTTGAGCCATGCATAGATGATGACGTTGTCTTCTTTGAGGTACTTGAAAAAGAGCCGGTACTTGTCAGTTGGCTTTGACCGCATCCACTCCCGGTAACCATACCCTTCACAATCCCCCTGGTAGTAGCTCGCATGCTGCGGTTCTGCCGGTATTTCATCCCTGATTGCTTTATAGATCTTCGCCAGCAGCCTGGTCTGGGGCGACTTCTTGTAGTTGTCGGGATCCCTTTCCTTTTCCTTCGCCACGACGGATACCAGTTCATCCAGTACCAGTTCGAAGGCGGCGTGGAAACGTATGCGCGACTCGTTGCTCACCATGGTCAGACCCTCACGCCTTCGATCAACGATTCGATGAGTTTCATCTTTTCGGGATCGGGGATTCGGATGGTCTCCGCACCATCCTCAAGCTCGCGGTCCATGCAGTCGTAGAGTTGGTACACGGTCGCATTCTCGACGCTCCAGGAAAACGCATCAAAGAGCCTCGGATGGCAAAGCAGGGAAGCGATTCTGGCATCCACCAGGTCTTCATAGTAGGACGCCACGAATTCGTCGGGGATGGCGAACCTGAAATGCAGAAACGGTGCGTCGTGGCGCCGGGTGACGATGTCATAGCGGAAACCTTGCAGGATTATGTTGGTCTCGGACAGCGCGTCTCCGATGGCTGCGACCAGCGGCTTCAGATCTTTCTCCAGCAGCCCGTGCCTGGCCAGGAGGTCGACGATGATCTGGTAGTCGCAGTGGCAGGGGTGCTGCGCGCCGTTACTCGCCTCCTGCCAGAGCGGCAACACCCTCTTGTAAAGAGAAAACCTGCCGGTGAGCGGGGCAAGCTGGATGATCGCCTCCAGGATCTTCAGGTTGCTCGGGTCGTAATCGAGTGCCAGCAGGGCGAAGCGGGCGGACTCGCTCCAGAGGCAGGATTTTTCCAGGGAAACTGCGTAATAGACCAGTGAAAAGCAGGTCTCCGCCAGTTCGATCGCTTTCTTGTGATACAGGTGCATCGAAGCGATATCGTGCTCGAGGCAGGCCAGCAGCCCGAGCAGCGTGTTGCCACTGACCGGGTCTTTCTTGAGCATGGACTGGGCGGTTTTTTTATGCCGGACGAGTTTCATGCCTTGGGTGACGTCCCGTCGCGTCAGCGCGCTCAGCTCGCCATACGCCTGCATGAATTCGATTTGAGACTGGGATATCATGTTCTGGCCTCTTCCAGCGCAGTCAGTCGGCCTGTCTGTCAGGCTGACAGGTCGGTCTGGCAAAACCTGCAGACGCTCTCCCGCCACTTGCTGTATTCATGGCATTTGCTGCATTGACGGTAGTGTCCTGACACCGGCCGTTTGGGGCCCTGAAAGATGGTGATCATCAAGGTGGGCGGGAAAACGCAGTTGATCACGAACCAGAGCACCGGGTTTCTTCCCTTGGTCCAGGAAAGCCAGGCTCCGATGGCTCCGGGCAGCACGAAAAAGATGCCCATAAAAGCGGTCTGCTGTAACAGATGCACCATGCATAACTCCTCTGTGTCAAATCCAATCAGGTTCTGGGCTCGGTCCTGGTGATCGTGCTGCGCAGTTCCAGGCCAAGCAGTTCGGCCGCCTCGTGCATGGCCCTCTGGTAGCGCTCCCGGAATGCGGGGAAGGCGTCGTTCGGCGCTCCGGCGCCGTCCCAAGGGAGACCCGTTCGCACCAGGATGATCAGTATCTCCTCCAGCGCGTCGCCCTTGTGGCGCAGTTCAACGATCTCACGCAGAGCATCCTCAAGATCGCGGTCAGCGGCCCCGCCTTGCACCCTACCCTGCAACCTGGCAACAATATCCGGCATTTCGGCTCCTTCACTGCCACGGCATGGTAGCAGCGACGCTGTGGTGAGTCAATATCCATATTCGAGGGCCCAATGATGTCGGCCCAGGCCGGTTCCCGCCTCGGGACGCACCGTTCGCCATGGGTAGTCCGGACCACCAGAAGCGACAGCTATCTCGTTTGCCCCGATTCTTTTAATTGCCAAATGACAGTAAAGGTTTTATGCTCTCGAAGCTCAAGCAGCGAACCGCACGACCAATCCAATAGACAAGAGGGATACAACTATGAAGAAGTTTTCCGCACTGATCTTGGGCTTTGTCCTGACAGCTCTTTCGGCCGGCACCGCCCTTGCTGCCTCCACCGATCCTGCCGCGCCGGCCGATGCCAAGCCCGCCGCAGCCGGTGCCCCTTCAGCAGCCACCCCCGCGGCTCTACCCGCCGTTTCGGCACCCGCCGCAGTCGCGGCACCCGCGCCGGCGAGCACCGCCGCCCTCAAGATCGGCTACGTCGACATGACGAAGATCGCCACCGAAACAGCGAGCGGCAAGGCTGCCACCACGGCCCTGAAGGCGAAATCCCTGAAGCTCAGCGCGAAAATAGAGGCGAAGCAAAAGCAGATCGAAAAGGAAAAAGCCGCCATCCAGGCCAAGCTGGAGACGCTGTCGAGCAAGGAGCGCGCCGCTAAGGCGAAGGAATTCCAGAAGAAACTGGATGAATACCAGAAGCTCGTGCGCTCGAGCGATCAGGAGATGCAGGAGATGCAGGAAAAGCTCACCAGCAGCGTGTACCAGTCCATCCAGAAGGCCGCCACCGCCTACGGCAAATCGCACGGCTACGCCGCGGTACTGGTCAAAAAGGAGGTCCTCTACCTGGCGGACATCCCTGAGCCCACGGACCTCACCGAAGAAATCGCGGCCCTGCTCAACCAGAAAGCGGGTTCCAAATAACCCTCCTTCAGGCAAACGGGCACCCACCCGCCAGCGCCACGCGTCTGGCAACATAACCGCTCGCACCATGCCCCCCTTCCCGAAGGGGGGTTTTCATTTTCGATCCGGCGTTGCTGCGCCGCAGTATACCCGGTTGGTCAAAAATCCCCCAAAAATGTGCTAGAATTCTCTGGACGAAACGGCGAGGCTCATTTGCCACCACCAATATAACGAAATAACCCCATGGCATTCCACAGTTTGAGCCGGAAGAGCAGTCCGGCGAAGGATCGCGAGACATGAAGATCACCACCATCTCCCTTTGCCTGATCCTGGTGGCCGGGCTACCCTTATTCAGCCAGCAGGCCAGGGCCACCCTCGGTGAGGGAAACGACTCGATAACCAGGGACCGCCACGCGTTGTCGGCAGCCAAGCGGGCCGGCAGCAGCCACGCCAGGTACACGGTCCAGGAAATCGCCTCCGCTGCGTCGACGGTCAGGGAATACCTGAATCCTTCCGGCACCGTGTTCGCCGTCGCCTGGAACGGCATGGTGCCTCCCGACCTGAGCACCCTCCTGGGCTCCTATGACGGCGAGTACCGGGAAGCCAAGCGTCAGACGCCTCGCCAGTACGGGGTCAGGCGCTCCCGGGTTCAATCGGGCCAGGTGGTCGTCGAGACCTGGGGACACATGCGAAACCTTCAGGGCCGGGCCTACCTCCCCGCCCTGCTTCCTGAGGGGGTGAGCGCCGATGAAATCCACTAGCCTTTCATTTCGCATCATGATGCTGCTCGCGCTCGCCGCCCTCCCCGCCGGATGCGGCGGAGGGGGCGGAGGGGGCGGTGGGGGAACTCCGGCCGCCCCGACACAGACCACCATCAAGGTCACCCCTGCCGACCCTGTCGTTGCACCGGGGAGCAGTCAGCAGTTCGTCGCCACCGAATTTTTCACTGACGGCAGCACCAAGGTGCTGACCTCGGGGGTGACCTGGAGTACCTCGGGGGTGGCCCAGATCGATGCCTCGGGTTTTGCCAGCTCTCCCGGCGTTGGGGTCGGGACGGCGACGATCACCGCAAGCTTCGGGGCCTTCACCGATTCCACACCGCTGACGGTCACCGCCGGTAGCACGCCGGCGGCCAATGTCATGGCCATTACCGTCAACGGGTCGCTCTGTTCGCCGGCCACCACCAACGTGAATGGCCAGACCAATTACCTGAATAAACCGTGTGTGAGCGTCACGGTCTGCAACCCGGGGACCTCCACCTGCCAGACGGTGAAAGACATCCTGCTGGATACCGGCAGCTACGGGTTGCGTCTCTTCAAAGAGACCATCACCGGCCTGTCGCTGCCCCAGGTGCCCAGCGGCTCGGGCCTGCTCGCCGAATGCATCAGGTTCGCCGACAACTCCACCGTCTGGGGTCCGGTCATGAGGGCCGACGTTCAGATGGGCGGTGAGGCCGCCGTCACCATGCCGATACAGGTCATCGACTCCACCTTCGCACGGCCCGCCGCATGCGGGACCCCTGACCCGAGTCCTGCAATTGCCGGGTACAGCGGTGTCTTGGGGGTGGGGCCAGCGATCCAGGATTGCGGCACCACCTGCACCCAGTCGGCAATCGGGGTCTATTTCAGCTGTCCCAGCGCGACCACCGGAACGGCCTGCTCCGGCACGACGGTCCCGCTTACCAACCAGGTCCCGAACCCCGTGGCAGGTCTAGGCTCAGACAATAACGGCATACTGGTGCAGTTGCCGGGCATACCTCTGGGCGGGGCCACCTCCCTCAACGGATTCCTGATCTTCGGCGTCGGCACCCGGGCCAACAACACCCCGGCGGGGCCGACCGTGCTGCCGACCACCCAGCAGGGTGATTTCACCACGACCATAAGTGGGATGAGCGGATCCTTCAACGGTTTCCTGGACACCGGTTCCAACGCCCTGTTTTTGCCGAGTGCGCTCCCGAGCTGCGGCGGTACAAATTCTGCCTGGTATTGCCCGCCATCGACCACCGCGCTCACCGTAACCCTCGGAGTCGGCACATCGCAGCCCGACGCCGTGCAACTCAACTTCGGCAATGCGAATGCCCTTTTCTCCACCCCCAACAACGTGTTTTCCGAATTGGGAGGGACTTCGACCTTCGGGTTCGACGGTGGGCTGCCGTTCTTCATAGGGCGCAGCATTTTTATCGGCTACGACGGGCGTGCCACCAGCCTGGGAACCGGTCCCTATGTCGCGTTTTGACGAAATTTGATCCTTTTAAGCTGTCAGCAAGGAAGCTTCCTTCTCCGTGTTCGTCACCCGCACACGTCAGAAGGAAGCTTCTGCAGTTTCAGGGACTGTTTTACATTGTCATTCTCTGGTAGAGTTGCTATCACTGGTGGAACTGAACTAGGAAGAGAGAGGGTTTAATGGAGGTGGTGCTTTGCTGAGATTTATCGTGATGGCGTTGACAGTCATGGTGGCTACGACAGTCTGCCCGGGGTGGCTTCCGGCAGTGCAGGCTCAAACGGCAACTGCAGGGAGCAAGGTCCAGGAGAGGGATGGCGAACCGGCGAAACCTGCAGCACAGACTGCAAAGACAGCGGTAACCAGGCACACCATAAGCATCGGGGGGAAAGAGATATCCTACACGGCGAGCGCGGGGCTGCTGCCGATCACGGGCGACACGGGGGAAACGGAGGCCGAGCTTTTTTCCGTCACCTATGCCGCCGACGGGCCGCAGGGGGGCAAGCACCGCCCGCTACTCTTCATCTTCAACGGCGGACCCGGGGCAGCCTCCGTCTGGCTGCACCTGGGCGCCATCGGCCCCAGGCGGGTGGAGATGCTTCCCGACGGCAACATGCCGGCGCCCCCCTTCCGGCTCAAGGACAACGCCTCCTCCTGGCTGGACCTGGCCGACCTGGTTTTCGTCGACCCGGTCGGCACCGGCTACAGCAGGGCAGCCAGGCCGGAACTCACCAAGAACTTCGCCACGGTGCGCGGCGACATCGAGTCGCTGGGCAAGTTCATCAGGCTCTACCTGACCCGCAACGAGCGCTGGAGTTCCCCCATTTTCCTGGTAGGCGAGAGCTACGGCACCTTCCGCTGCGCCGGCCTTTCCGAGCACCTGGTCGAGCACGGGGTGGCCCTGAACGGGATCATCCTGGTCTCCTCCATCCTGAACCTGCAGACCACCTCGTTTGACAACGGCAACGACCTCCCCTACCAGCTGTTCCTGCCGAGCTACACGGCAACGGCCTGGTACCACAAGAAGCTCGCACCCGAGTTGCAGGCCGACCTGGACCGGACCCTTTCGGCGGCCGAAACCTGGGCGTCCACCGATTACCAGGCGGCCCTGAACAAGGGGGACCGCCTCTCGGCAGAGGAGCGCCAGGCGGTCGTCGCGCAACTCTCCCGTTTCACCGGCCTTTCCCCGTCCTTCGTCGACAACCGCAACCTGCGGGTCGACAGCAGGGGATTCGTCCGGGAACTGCTGCGCGACCGCGGCCGGATGGTCGGCTACATGGACAGCCGGTTCTCCGCGGCCAACCTGGACCCCTCCGCCCCCTCCGGCTTCGACCCGACCGTGACCACCATCCGCCCCCCCTTCACCGCCGCCTTCAACAGCTACGCGCGCGAGGAACTGGGCTTTCAGTCGGACCTGGAGTACTTCACCCTGGGCGGCGGCATCGGGCACTGGGACTGGGAGGCCAAGAACGGCTACGCCGACACCAGCGACAACCTGCGCAACACCTTCGCCAAGAACCCCTACATGAAGCTGTTCGTCGCCTCCGGATGCTTCGACCTGGCGACGCCGCATTTCGCCACGGAGTACACCCTGGCGCACCTGGGGCTCACGCCCGCCCTGCGCAGGAACATCACGACCAGGCGCTACCGGTCGGGGCACATGATGTACCTGGAAAGCGAGTCGCTGGCGCAACTGAAAAGGGACGTGGCGGAGTTCGTCGCCGCGACGCTGCAGGGGCAGGCGCGTTAGCAGGCATCCTTTAGCCTTTCAGAAGCTTACGCGACATCCAGTATTCGGGATGGCGATTTTGATGCATGACTGCCAAGACAATAATTGCGCCTGGATCAACTCGATATGAAAGGGAGATGGATTAGCCGACGTCGTATGCCAGATGCGGCTAACGGCCATCTTGTTGAATGGGCAGAGATATCTTTAAGTGCTGACTCTATTTTGTCCAGAAAATCCTGCCCCAAGTTGGGGGCTTGCAGTTCGTAATAGCAAGCGGCATCAAACAACTCCTGTTCCGCTGGCAGGAGAAGATGGATGGGTTTCATTTCAACCGGATGCGTAGGTCTGCAAGCGCGTCGAATGCGTCGCGCGATGCTATCGAACCATCCAGATGTCCAAGATAGCGCTGTTCCGCTTCCTCCAGCCAGAGGCGCTCATTTTCCTTTTCCTCAAGTTCGTCGAGACTTGCAAGAAGGCGCTGTGCAAGGGTCGCCCTCAGTTCCGCAGGGAGTGACATCGCCTTAGCCTCAATTGCTTTCATATCAATCATCCCAGCCGCCTCCGCGCTCGATAATTTCTGAGGAATCAGCAGTTTACGATAAAACACCTGATTCAGCAAGGCAAAGTAAGCAGCCGACAGGGCGCGTCAATCGATCTCACCACCAGGTCTATTCCCAAAGCTGCTGCGCCTTGACCGATTCGATCTTTTCCTGTTCCGCCACCGGCAGCGTCGAGAAGAAGTGCAGGCCAGTCTCCCTCTCTATCTCGCGGACACTCACCAGGTACGTGGGCAGATCCTCGGTCCGCAGCTTATGGTTGGGCATGATGAGAGCTATGGCCTCCTTCAGGTGGGGATCCAGCACGATCTTGTAGAGATGGCCGGGGACAGCGACCTTGTTGCTTCCGATGGTTTCCGTGTCGCTTGCCAGATAGATCGGCCCGCTATAGACGAAGAGTTCTCCCCTCTCCAACACCCAGTCGCGCACCCTCTTCTCAAGCTCCATCCAGATGCCGCGATTCATGCCGACTCCAGCTTGCGGCACCATGTTGGAGAGATAAAAACTCTCTGACATGGCCTGCTCGTCCCACGCCATGTCGGCCGCAGGAGCCATGTGGCCACGATCGTAGCCGGAGCCCCGGTAGTCGGAGAGTTCGGCACGTTTCCCCTTTTCCAGATTCCCATCGGCACGGAATTCGCCGGAGCGCTGGACCGCCTTGGTAGCCTTGTCCCGGGTCAGATGTTCGGCAACCCACACCGGCGTTTTCCGTACCGGGTCGTGGGCCAGAAGATATCCCTTCCGGCAGAGCAGGTCGCCGGCAAGCCCCGGAACGCCGTACGCCGCGAATTCCCGGCAATCATCAATGGGACCAGCGCAAACAGTCTGTACGGAAAGGTAGATGACTAAGGAGACAGACAGCAAGAGGCGGTACATGCAGACTCCGGGGAAATCGTTGAGTCGTTGGGTCGTTGAGTCGTTGAGTCGTTGAGTCGTCGAGTCGTTGAGTCGATGCGTTATTAGACGGATAGTTGGCGGTTTGAGTCCATCAGCCACTGCCACGTTGAAAGTGAGCGACATCCGGACAGAGCGAAACGATACTACGTTGTCTTGGAAAGGATTTCAATTGAGAAAAGGGGCGACCGTCAACGGCCGCCCCTTTGATTTATCTGTCGGTTAACCTAGCGTCTGCTTACTTCAGCAGGCGAGCCCCGTGGCAATGATCTCGGCGATATCCTTTACCTGGGCCTTGCCGGCAAAATCCTTCAGTCCATCCTCGAACATGGTCATGCAAAACGGGCAGCTGACGCAGATCGTGTCCGGCTTCTTGGAAAGGGCCTCCTTGACACGGTTGCGGTTGATGGGGGTACCCTCGTGCTCCTCCAGCCACATCCTGCCGCCGCCGGCGCCGCAGCAAAAAGCGTTCTCGCGGTTGCGGTCCAGTTCGCCAACCGGCTGACCGGTGACCTCTTTTATGGCCGCGCGCGGTGCGTCATAAATGCCGTTGTGGCGCCCGAGGTAGCAGGAATCATGCAACACGACGCTGCCGAACTCTTTCAGTTGCGGGCCGAGGGGAAGCGCCCCCTTGTCCATCAGCTCCTTCAGGAACTGGCTGTGATGCATCACCTCGAGTTCCAGCCCGTACTGGCGGAAATCGTTCTTGAGGGTGTTGAAGCAGTGCGGGCACTGGGTGATGACCTTGGTCACTCCTTTGGACTGGAACTGCGCCACGCTTTCCTTGGCCATGAGGTCGAAAAGATATTCGTTGCCGAGGCGCCGCACACTCTCTCCGCAGCATTTCTCCTCCTTGCCCAGCACTCCGTAGGAAACCTTGGCCGTGTCAAGCACCTTGGTCAGCGCGATCGTCACCTGCTTGTTCCTGGCATCGAAGGCGCCGGCGCAGCCGACGAAGAGCAGGTACTCGGTGCGCCCCGCCTCGAAGGGGTGCAGGTCCAGCTGGGAGCTCCACTTGCCGCGCTCCGAGGGGGCCATGCCCCAGGGGTTCGATCTCTGCTCCATGTTCTCGAAGAGGTTCAGCAGCTCGTCCGGGAACTTAGCCTCCATCTGCACCAGGTGGCGCCGCATCTTGACAATCTTCGGCAGGTGCTCGATGAAGACAGGACACGCCTCCATGCAGGCGCCGCACGAGGTGCAGTTCCAAAGTGACCCCTCCGTGCAGCTCTCCGCTCCCGCACCGATCAGCGGGGTGCCGAGGGAGCCTTTCCGGGCGCCGTTTGCCAGCAGGTTTTCCTTGATGGCGTGCACCAGCAGGCGCGGGTTCAGTGCCTTCCCGGTCGCGGCGGCCGGGCAGACATCCTGGCACCTGCCGCACTCGGTGCAGGAAAAGCTGTCGAGCAGGTCCTTCCAGCTCAGGCTGTCGACGCTGTTGGCGCCGAAGCTGTTCCCCTCGGCGAACTCCTCGCGCCCCTGGCAGTTGGTGCCGTCAAGGCTGCGCAGAAAGACGTTCGGTATCGCGGTCAGGATGTGCATGTGCTTGCTGTAGGGGAGAAAATTCATGAACAGCAGCAGGACGACGGCGTGCACCCACCAGAAGATACCGGGGAGCGCCGGCAGCACCGGGGCGAAGGAGCCGGCCGCCAGAATCCTTCCGGCCAGGGTGGACACCGGCGTGGCCGGGGAGGCCGGGGCGGTGCCGAGCGCGATCTCCGCGCCGTGCATGCCGAAATAGGCCAGCATCAGGACGGCGATCATGGAAAGGATGAAGAACGCCTCGAAGCTGCGGGCACCCTGGAAGGGAGGGTTCACGACGCGGCGGACCGCGGCGATGGCGACCGCCAGCAGGGCAGCCAGCGAGCAGATGTCGAAGGCGCAAAAAAGGGCGCTCCGTATCGGCTCGGGAAGCAGGGCGAACGAGAGGCCCGGCAGCACGCCGGCGACCAGGAATTCACCGTTGGCAAGGACCAGGACCAGAAAGGCCCAAAATATGACGCTGTGGTTGATGCCGAAGGGGCGCTTGATCACCCGTTTCTGCCCGATGGCGTAGACCAGCATCTCCCGGAGGCGGTCAAAGGGGTGATCGAGGCGATTGTCCACGGTACCGACCGCTACCAGGCCGAGGCGCCGATAACAACTGAAACAAAATACGCCGAGGGAAAGAAACAGGAGACCGGTAAAAAATGAAAGTTGCATGGGTACCCCGCAAAAAAAATTGATCAGTGTGCCTGCTTCAGCTCCCGAATCCTCGCCGAGAGCGCCGGGACAACCTGGAACAGATCACCGACGATACCGAAGGTGGCAACCTCGAAGATGGGCGCCTCGGGATCGCGGTTGATGGCGATGATGACGTCCGAGTCCTGCATGCCGACCAGGTGCTGGATGGCGCCCGAGATGCCGCAGGCGATGTAGATCTTGGGACGCACGGTCTTGCCGGTCTGCCCCACCTGCCGGTCCTGGGGAAGCCACCCGGCGTCGACCGCACTGCGCGAGCCGCCCACCACGGCACCCAGTTCCCCGGCGAGTTCCTCCAGGATGGCGAAGTTCTCCTTTGCCATGAGCCCGCGCCCGCCGGAGACGATGAATTCGGCGCCGGCGACGTCCACCCGGTCCTTGCCGCTCTTGTCGGTGATGACCTCGAGCACGCGGGTGAAGATGGAGGACTCCGAGATGGGGAAACTCTCCTCGACCACGACGCCTTCCGAGGCCTGGAGCCTGTCGGGCAGAGGCATGACGTGCGGGCGGACCGTGGCCATCTGGGGCCGGAACCGGTCGCACATGATGGTCGCCATGATGTTGCCGCCGAAGGCCGGCCGGGTCTGCATCAGGTTGCGCTTGTCGTCGATGCCCAGACCGGTGCAGTCGGCGGTAAGGCCGGTCTTCACCCGGGTCGCCACGGCGCCCGCGAGGTCGCGCCCCATGCCGGTCGCCCCCATGAGGACCACTTCCGGCTGGTATTTGCCGATCAGGTGGCACATGGCTGCCAGGTACGGCTCGGTGCGGTACTGCCGGAACACGGGCTGATCGATGACGTAGGCCTTGTCGGCGCCGTAGCAAAACGCCTCCTGCGCGAGATGCCCGACGCCGCAGCCGATGATGACGGCCGAGAGCTCCACGCCGAGGCTGTCGGCGAGTCCCCGCCCCGCCCCGGTCAGTTCCCAGGAAACGCGGGCCGGCTCGCCGTCGTTTTGTTCCACGAAGACCCAGACCCCCTGGTAGGGGGCGATCTTGCGGCGCCGCTCCAACTCCTCTTCATCCGCCTCGTCGACCGCCTCACCCGACAGGGCCGCCAAAATCTTCAGTTCTTCGGGTGTGAAGCACATCTCCAGGGCTTCGGCGGGACAGGCCTTTACGCACTTGAGGCAGCCGATGCACTTCTCGGCGGTGATGATCGGCTCCCCCGCGTCGGTCATCTCGACGCAGTCCACGGGACAGGCGCTCTGGCAGCGGGCACCGCAGGCGACGCACTTGCCGTCGATGACCCTCGCCCTGCCGCGCGGCTTCTTTAGTTTCACCGGTTCTTTCATGATTCCCCTATTTTCTTGCGTGGTGGACCGGCGCGACGCCCCAGGTGGCGTAGCAGCGGGCTTTGGCGCCTCACACTGCGAGCATATCCTCTTCGAGCAGCCGGTCGACGAGCAGCAACGCTGCTCCGACGGGGTCCTGCAGACCGTCGCCGAGAATTTCACCCTCGCTGCGCTGGGGCGAAAAGATGCGGCTCACCCAGGTCGGCGACCCCTTGAGGCCGACGCTGTTGACATCGAGCTTCAGCACCTCGTTGTTCCAGCACTCGACGCTCGCTTTCGCCGACGACAGGCGCATCGGCACGGTCGGGTAGCGCGGCCGGTTCAGCTCCCGCACCACCGTGATCATGGCCGGCAGACGCGCCTCGACGATCTCGTAGCGCCCCTCCAGCTTGCGGCGCACCGTCACGGTCTTCGCCTCCAGGTCTATCTTTTCGATCCGGTCCACCAGGGTCAGCTGGGAAAAGCCGAGCCTGACCGCGATCCCGGGCCCCACCTGCGCGGTGTCGCCGTCGATGGTCTGCTTGCCGCAAAAGACGATACCCACCTCCTCGTCCTCAGCCAGTTTCTTGATGGCGGCCGACAGGACGTTGCTGGTGGAGAGCGTGTCGGCGCCTCCGAAAACGCGGTCCGAGAGCAGCACGCTGCGGTCCACGCCCAGGGCCAGCGCCTTTCTCAGGGTCGCCTCGGCGTTGGGCGGCCCCATGGAGAGCGCCACCGTCTTGAAGCCGTGGCTGTCCTTCAGGCGCAGGATCTCCTCCAGGGCATGGCCGTCGTAAGGGTTGATAATGAAGGGGATGCCATCCCTGATCAGCGTGTTAGTCACCGGATCGATCTGAACCTGTGTTGTGTCCGGAACCTGCTTGATACAGGCTACCACGATCATTTTCAACCTCCTGGGCTACTCGTAAATACATCCTTACCGGCTTACCGCCGTACCCTGTGTCACCTCAACGGCTCAACGACTCAACGACTCAACCGCCTCTCCCCTACCCCATGCTCCCCATGCTGGCCAGTGCGTAGATGTTGCCGGGCTGGTAGAGTGGCAGATCGCCCAGGTACATGAGGGTGTTGCTCCCTGTGACAAAGAACCCCCGCCCGCTCAGGAGCGCCGTCGCGGCAAAGTTGCCCGCCGGTACGTCCAGGAAGACCTCGCCATCCCCCTCGCTCAGCGCCTGATCGAAGAGCTGGCCGGCCTGGCTGCCGATCAGGCAGCCCCAGGGCCCTACCTGGGTGCCGAAGCTCCAATCCTGGCAGCAGATGAACCCGCCCGAGCTGGTGTGCAGGCGGCCCCGGCCGCAGGTCTCCCGGAGCAGCGACTCGCGCCGGTCGCCCCACCCGACCCGATCCACGGCCCGGACCGAATCGAGATCCAGGGTGGCCGGCTTGCGGTCCACGTTGAGCACCGCCCTGCCGCTCCAGCGGTTGATGCCGTCGATCGGGGCGAAGCCGAGTTTTTGGTAGAGTCCCGCCCCGTCCGGCGAGGCGGTGAGCCAGACCGTCTCCACGCCGCTTCCGAGCAGGGCCGACACGGCGCGCTCCATGAGCCCCCTGCCGATGCCGTGCCTGCGGGCCTCCGGACGCACCAGCAGGTTCCCGATCCAGCCGCTCCTGCCGTAGCGCACGGAGGTGAGGTAGCCGAGCGCCTCGCCCCCTGCGCGCCAGACGAAGCACCCCTGCGGGAAGCTGCGCAGCAGGAACTCGAACTCCCAGCGCCCGCAGAGCCACCCTTCCCTCTCGGCCAGGGCGAGAAACGGCGCCACGTCCGCCGGGAGGAAGGGCTGGCACCCGTCCATCAGGCGGGAGGGGTCAGCTGCTGGTTTTCCCCGATCAGCCCGACGGCGTCGGCGCGACACTGCTTGCAGTGCGCGAACTGGCCGATGGTCTTCTCGTTGGCCTTGCGCAGGGCATCGAGCCGCTCCGGGGTGGGAGGGGTGACATGCGCGAAGTCGGCGTTGGGGATCAGCGGCATGATGTTCATCACGAAGGCCCCCAGGTCGCGAACCTTGGCCGAGATGGCCGGGATCTGGTCGTCGTTCACGCCGGGGATCAGCACGGTGTTGATCTTGATGGTGAGCCCGAGCTCCGCCGCCTGACGGATCCCCTCCAGCTGGTTTTTCAGCAGGATCGCCGCCCCTTCCTCTCCGGTGTACTTGGTCCCCTGGTAATAGACATGGGAGTAGATCTGGGCCCCGACCTTGGGGTCGAGGGCGTTCAACGTCACGGTGAGGCTGTGCAGGCCGATCTCCTCCAGCAGGTGCATCTTGTCGGGAAGCAGCAGCCCGTTGGTGCTCAGGCACTTGATCAGGTGGGGGAACTCTGCGTCCACCAGGCGGAAGGTCTCGAAGGTCTCCTCGTTGAAGAGCGGATCGCCGGGACCCGCGATGCCGATGACCTTGATGATCGGTCCGGTGATCGGGCTCGCCATCACCTCGCGCACCTTGATGATCGCCTCGGCGGGGGTCAGCAGCCTGCTGGTCACGCCGGGGCGGGACTCGTTGGCGCAGTCGTGGCGCCTGGTGCAGTAGCCGCACTTGATGTTGCACTTGGGTGCCACGGCAAGATGCATCCTGCCGTTTTTATGATGATTCCCCCCGAAACAAGGGTGTCCCTGGATTTTCTCCACTTTCTTGCACGATGTCGCCATGATATCCTCCTTTTTGCTGCCGTAGCCGTCGGATCCACCAATTGAGCTGCTCAGGCCGGGTCCCCGGCCAGTCGCGAGAAAGAAAAAGCCCGCCGGAGCGCTGCGTTCCGTCGGGCATCGTTGCCTGGTACCTGATACGACATTGTATCGATACCCCTCTTGAGCATTTAGCGTGCCAGTTCGCCGCAGTGAAGCCGTCCGGCTCGCCGGGACAGCTCCGGCTCCGGCCGCACCCGGCGCGCGCTCCCCGGGCCCGGGCGGCGCGTGCCCCCCTGAACCAGTCGCGATTTCAGTGTGTTGCAGCCGTGAGCGCGTCGGCACCCAGGAGCGGCGAGCAAAAGAGATTGGGATGCAGGCGGGAGGCGCGCCGACCCTGGCATTGGGGCGGGCGCGCGAGGCGGATCAGGCAGCGCACTGCCTTGTAAACAGAACAACGACTATTTTTTGTGCAGCAGGCGCGGGCCGCGGGGGGAGACAGCCGGGACAAATGGCGGGATGAGGCGGAGGACTGATTATTGCAGCTGGCACATCATGATCACTCCTCCTTTGACTGACGACTTGCTATCACGCGCCAGGGCAGCCTTCATCGGCCTGGCGATCGGCGACGCGCTGGGCGCCCCCGTGGAGTTCCTGACCAGGGGGGAAATCAAGAGTAAACACGGGGTGCTGCAGGAGATGGTCGGCGGCGGCTGGCTCCGGCTCAAACCCGGGCAGGTGACCGACGACACGGACATGTCGCTTTGCATCGCGCGCGGCATAGCCGACTCCGGCGGCTGGTCCTTCACCGCAATCGCCGACAACCTCGCCACCTGGCTCAAGTCCAAGCCGATCGACGTAGGCGACACCTGCCGGCGCGGCATCAGGAACTACATGCTGAAGGGGGTCCAGGAGACCCCGCCCAACGAGTGGGACGGAGGGAACGGCGCGGTCATGCGCATGCTTCCCATCGCGCTGCACACCCTGGGCGACACCGCCCTGATGGAGCGCTACTCGCTGCAGCAGGCCCACCTCACCCACAACAACGCCCTCTCCGACGCGGCCTGCGTCACCTTCGGCAACCTGATCCACCTGGCCCTCACCGGCCGCTCCCTGCGCCGCATGCGCCGCCAGGTGGACGAGATGGTAGCCGACTACCCGACCTTCGTTTTCGACCCCTACAAGGGGCTCGCCACCGGCTACGTGGTCGACACCATGCAAACCGTCTTTCACTGCCTGTTCAGGTCCCGCAGCTTCGAAGGGTGCCTGATCGACACGGTGAACCAGGGGGGCGATGCGGATACCACGGGCGCCATTGCCGGCGCCCTGGCGGGCGCCTATTACGGGGAGGAGGGCATTCCCGCGCGCTGGCGCAAGAAGCTGGACAAGCATCTGCTGGCGGAGCTCGGCCACCTGGCGGAAACCATGGTAGGGCTCTCCCCACATTTCAATGGGGGGACGGGCTGTTCGCCGTAACCCACTGGATTTACGACAAACGTATTTATTTATTGCTAATGAGATTTATTTGTGCAATAAGACATGCTGGCAACCGGTGGAAATTCAGCCTCAGTCTGAATCCGGGAGACCGCACGAAACTGTCGGCACCGAGCTGATGGCAGCGTTCGCGTCGTTGCCCTGAGCCAGAGCATGGAGTCACTTATATACACCCGGCACGTTTCCCGGGATCAGCAACTCTTGCCAATAATCTGCGCTTCAGAGAAGTCTTCAGCAACGCAACTTCATGCCAAGTTACAACAAATCGTTAAAAGTCACTCAAGGAAATCAATTCCAGGTCGATAACACTGTAGAACACGCCTGAATGGCTTCCGCAGGGCTGGGTATCCCGGCTGTCATCCCGATTGGGCCAAGAGGTCGTCGTGGCGACCAGAGCCGGGATGTCGGCATCCGAAGGTCGTTAGATAACTGGGACCTGCTACGGTCTACAATTCACACGCACGAAGGAGATGCAATGAACCCGAGAATCCGTACCATCATACTTGCCGCATCGGCCATCACCGCGTTTGCAGTCCCCGCCCTGGCTGATACCGTCTGCACGGTAAACGCACCGGAAATTCGCCTGCGCAAGAGCCCGAGCAAAAAGGCGCATGTCATCGCCGTCCTGAAAAAGGACGCCCAGGTCACCACGGTGGGGGATTGCGCCGGCGGCTGGGTCAAGATCGTTTCGACGGACGGGCGCCTTTCCGGCTACGTTGGGGGCTGGGCGCTCACCTCTGCCGCGCCCAAGGCCCAGGCGAGCGCCGTCGCCGCCCCGCCCGAGGTCGCCAAGGTTGATCCGGCGATCCCCGTGACCGCGGTCAAGGAGATCCCCTCGAACGAGAAGCTCGCCATGCAGATCACCGAATTGCGGCTGAACGTCCTCGGCATCGAGCGCGACATGGACAAAATGCACAAGGAAATCCAGAAGATAAAGATTTCCATCGGCCACAAGAAGGGACACAAGCATCAGGCGAAGAAGGGTTAGGCTGCCAAGCGGCGCGAGCCGCGCCGCGCCGTTTGCGGTTTGCACGATACAAAAAGGCCGTTGCCCCGGGTGATTCCGAGTGGCAACGGCCTTTTTGCACTGCCGTGCGAGCCAGGGCTGCGGGAGCGCCAGGCTTCATGCTCGCACCAATCGGACAGGCGGGGGCTTCGACAGGTCTTCTGGCCCGCGACGTGGTGCCTGCGGCGGCTGCCGATCGGCCGTCAGAAGCGCCAGGTCACGGCCGCCTTGACGCGATAGTCGGGGACCGGTTGCAGCGCGGTGTTGTCATTAACCAGCGGGAACCCGCCCTTGGCTGCAAACAATCAGCAAAAAAACATACCGTCATAGTCGCTTCAATCCCTCTGGGCAGAGGTTTCAAACGTGCAAACGGACATTGGCAGGCACACAAAAAGCCGGAGACTATTGCCACAGGTCTCCGGCTTCGGCTCATCAGGTCCTTTTGTCGGCCTTAGATGCAGAAGTTCAGGACGCCCTTCTGCGCCTCCTCAGCGTGATCGATCCGCTCCAGCACGTCGGCGAGGGTCGTGCCGTCCAGGATTTTGGACATGGCGTCGCGCACGTCCTTCATGACCACCCGGATGCCGCAGGTCTCTTCATTGCCGCACTCGGTACACTTGGCGTAGGAGGACTCGCTGACGCAGGGGACCGGCGCGATGGGGCCTTCCATGATCCGTATCGCCTGCCCGAAGGTGATCGACTTCGGGTGCCGCGCCAGGTAGTATCCTCCGCCCTTCCCTTTCTTACTCTGCAGTACGCCGTTGTTTTTCAGGGCGAGCAAAATGGCTTCCAGGAATTTCTTCGGGATGTTCTCCTGATGCGCCAGGTCGGCGATGAGGATCGGCCCCCGGTCGTACTGGCGAGCCAGGTAGATGAGGGCTTTCAAGCCGTATTTGGTCTTTTTCGATATCATTCGCAATTCCCTACAAACTAAGTAGGATAGTTATTAGCATCCCGCCCCGAAGGATGTCAAGAATAATATAGCTGACGCGAACGCCCAGGCTCACTGACGCTCGCCTCCGGCCTTTGCTGCGCCAAGAAGGGAGGGCGCAGGGGGACGCGCTGTCTCAGAATGGAGCCTTCCGGCACAAGGTGAACCTGAGGTAATTCCAGAAGGTCCGTGTCATTCTGAAAGGTGGCGTGGACTGAGCCTGGTGACACCGCACTATCATAAGCTATTCTTATTGGAGCTGAAATTCAGCTCGAAGCCCTCCGTGTACCCCCCTCCCTTTGTAATGGGCGCTATTCCTGTCAGACGAATCCCACTCAGGCGTAGATATTTCTCAAGAACGACAGCACGGCGCCGATACGACATACAGTACTGGTCAATTTCGCACAGTGCCTACTGCAGGGCGCTCCGGCCCACGGACAAGTGCCTGACCTCAAAGGAGTTTTAAATGTCACTATTTGCAAACCTCTCCCTGCGGCTGAAGATTCTAGGCGGATTCAGCGTCGTGCTTCTTTTCACGGTAGTTCTCGGCATCATCAGCATCGTCGAACTGCAGGGGCTGGGCAGCAGTATCGACAACCTGGTGTCCAATCAGATTCCAAGCGTCAAGTACCTCAACGAAATGGAGCTGGTTATCGGCGGCGTCCGCAGGGGCGAGATTCAGTCGAGCTACAACCAGGACGACACCGCAGCGGTGGAGAAATACAGCAAGCGTCTCAACGAGAACAAAGGCGTGGTTGCCAAGAGCGTGGCGGCCTACGACAAAATGGATCAGACTCCGGAAGAACACAAGAACTGGAGCGAGGTCAAGCAGCTGATCGACCGATATTTTGCCGCGGCCACCGTGACCTTCGACCTGATAAAGTCGGGCAAGCGCCAGGAGGCGACCGCGCAGCAATTCAGCGCCAGCAAAAATGCATTCGACGCACTGATGCAAAACGTGGGTGCCCTGATTACTTACAACAACAAGGAGTCCTTTGAGGCCGGAGCCAGTTCCCTGGCCGAGGCGCGCCACGCCACGATGCTGGTCGTAGGCCTGATGGCCGCCTGCATCGTGCTCGGTGTCGTCATCTCCCTCGCCATCGCGCGCATGATAAGCCTCCCCATCCGGCGGCTGTCGCAGGACGTGGGCAGGATCGCTGCCGGCGACCTGAGCGTCAGCTTCGAGCGGGCCGGCGCTGACGAGGTGGGCCAACTCACCGGGGATGTCAGTGCGATGGTCGATAATCTAAGGGGGATGATCAGCCATGTCAGCGCGACGGCCAACCAGATTGTCACCGCCTCCAGCCAGCTGATGTCCAGCGCGGAGCAGATAGCCACCGGCGCGGAGGAGGTCGCGGCCCAGGCGTCCAACATGGCGACCGCAGGGGAAGAGATGTCCGCCACCTCCGCGGACATCGCCCAGAACTGCCAGACCGCGGCCGAGGTGAGCCGGGGCGCCAGCAGCAAGGCGTCGAACGGCGCCCGGGTCGTGGAGGCCACGGTTCAGGTCATGAGCCGCATTGCGAGCCGGGTAAACGAGTCGGCTACCTGCGTGGGGAGCCTCGGTTCGCGTAGCGACCAGATCGGGGAGATCGTCGGCACCATCCAGGACATCGCCGACCAGACCAACCTCCTGGCGCTGAACGCCGCCATCGAGGCGGCCCGTGCGGGCGAGCAGGGGCGCGGCTTCGCGGTGGTGGCCGACGAGGTCCGGGCCCTGGCGGAACGGACCACCAAGGCGACGCGCGAGATCGGGGAGATGATCAAGGCGATCCAGGTCGACACCAGGAGCGCCGTGGCAACCATGGAGGAAGGGGTGAGGGAGGTGGACCAGGGCACGGCGGAGGCAGCCAAGAGCGGAATGGCGCTGCACGAAATCCTGGAAGAGATCAACGTCGTTTCGGCCCAGATCGTCCAGGTCGCGACCGCCGCAGAGCAGCAAACCGCGACCACGAGCGAGATCAGCTCCAACATCCACCAGATAACCGATGTGGTCCAGTCGACTGCCAGGGGGGCGCATCAGACGGCGGCGGCGGCCGGCCAGTTGGACAAGATGGCCGAAGAGCTGCAACGTCTGGTGTCACAGTTCAGGCTGTAGCACCCGATTCCGCGGCCTTCCCACCCATAAACGGCAGAAGGTCCCCGGTGCGGCGGGGACCTTCTGAGAATGCAACAGGGTATTTCTGCTTGCCGCCAGGGGTCGGCTCTCAAAAGCGGCGGCCGGTCACGTCACGTCACGTCACGTCACGGCGCGGCGGTGAGAATCGTTCCGGAAACGTTGTCGACGAGAACCGGGGTGACGAACCAGCTGATGACAGGTGCGCTGCCGTACTTGTCGACCACGAATTTCTTCCAGTCGTCGGTGAAGAGCCGCTCGGCGTATTCCCGCGACCTCCATAGGTACACCCCTCCGGCCGTCCCCCCGTCCTCCGTTATCAGGTACTGCTTGCGCAAAAGCCCGGGCACCTCCGTGTACTTTGACGCCGTGCTCAGAAAGATCTCTTGTGCCTTTTCCGGGGAAATCGGCTCCGGAAGCTTGAATTGGACCAGGGTGGTTATCATCTGTCGGCTCCTTTGCAGGCGGCGGTCCGGCGCGTGGCGTTAGATCTCCACATCCAGCTCGTTTTGCACGATCTGCTCCCGGGTCTGCTTCTTCCGGATCAGGACCAGCTCGGAAGCGGGGGTCCTCATGACCGCGGGCGCCTTTCTGTGCGAGTTGTAGTTCTCCGGCGACATGCTCTCCGAGTAGGCGCCGGTCCCGCCGATGACGACGAAGTCGCCGATCTCCGGTTCCGCGATCAGCACGGGCACGATGTTCCCGGCTCCGTCCAGGCGCACCGAGTCGCCACTTTCACAGCACCTGCCGACGATGCCAAACGGCGCCGTCCCGGCAGCCGGGAAGCCGTCGAATTCGCTGGAGAGCAGGGTGCCGTCCTTGCGCACCACCGCAATCGGGTGTTCCGAGCCGTAGAGCAGCGGACGGGACAGCAGTTCCATCCCGCCGTCGACGATGAGGAAATTCATCTCGTTGGTCAGCTTCTTGTCGATGATCGTGGTGATGATGTAGCCGGAATTCGCCACCACGAAGGTGCCCGGCTCGATCTCCATTTTCAGCTTCCGCCCGGTCCTTTCCTGGAATTGCGCGACCCTCTGGGCGGCATAGGCGCCCAGGGCGGCGATGTCCGCCTGCTTCTCGCCCGGCATCCGGGCGACCTTGAGGCCGCCGCCGAAGCTGACGGCTTCGGCGTCGGGGAAGTACCGGTCGACGAAACCGAGTTCCCGGTCGATGTTCTCGCGCCACTTCTCGGGGTCCCCCCCGGAGCCGATGTGCACGTGGACCTGGGTGAAGCGCAGGCCGAGGTCGCGGGCCTGGGCGACCAGCGCCGGCACGTCGTTGAGATGCACCCCGAAGCAGGAGTATTCGCTGCCGGTGTCCCGCGTCTGGCTCTCGCCGCCGCCTTCGGCCCCCGGATGCACCCTGATGGAGAGGTCGACCCCGGCCTCCTTGGCAAAGTCGGCTATCAGCCGGAACTGGGTCATGGAGCAGACGTTGTATTTCAAGCCGCAGCGGATCATCTCCTCCAGCTCCTGACGCCCCTCGCCGGCTGGCACCTCCTGGGTCGTCAGCATCATCCGGCTGTACGGTACCCCGGCCGCGCAGGCCCTGGCCGCCTCTTCGAGCGAGGAGCAGTCCAGGTCGAGGCCGTTGCCGGTGACCACGCGCAAGACGGTGCGATCGGAGTTCGCCTTCATGGCATAGCGCACCCGCAGCCCGAACGGGTTAGGCATCGCGAGCAACTGCCGGCAGCTGTCGTCGATGAACGCGCGGTCGTGCAGGTAAGCCGGCGTTCCCCATCTCTGTGCCACCTCCGGCACCAGTTTCGCGTCGAGTCGTGTCGGTCCAAAAACTTCCTGTGTCATGCTGTGCGCTCCGTTTGTTGTAATTGGAATCGTAACACTCTGCATTTTCTGCTCACATTGTCAATTCAAATTTATTTAATAGCGCCGAAGGCTGCGAAGCGCGCCGTTTTGTGCAGCACGTCGAGGCGGGAAAAGCCCCTTTCCTGCAGCAGGTTCAGCTGGAACTGCAGGCTGCGCGGCGTGTCGTCCTCGGCTATGCGGTTGAAGACCCACTCACGGTACGCCTCGCCCTCCTGGGCTACCAGATAGTCGCCGTGCAGCCGTTGCATCTGCTCGGCGACCGCGGGGATCTCGTGGTCCACCAGGTCGTAGATCCAGAAGCTGCCGCCCGGCTCGAGGGCGTCGTACATCCTTCGGAACACCTGGCGCCATTCGTCCTCGCCGCGCAGGTGGTGCAGCACCGCGGAGGCGACGATGATCTGGTAGCCGCCCTGGGGCAGGAAACCCCGGACGTCCCCCTGCACCGTTTCCACCCGGCCGGCGCCGGCGGCGAGCGCCCTCTCCCGCGCCCGCTCCAGCATCGCCCCGCTCAGGTCGAGCAGGGTCAGGTCCAGTCCCGGGAATTTCTGCAGCAGCTTCAAGGCGTAGTTCCCGGCGCCGCAGCCGACGTCCAGCGCCCGTCGCGCACCCGGGTTGACCGCCTGCGCGGCGCAGGCGATCAGTTCCATGGCGAGCGGGGAATCCATGGCCGCCAGGTGCCCCCGCTCCAGATCGGAAAAACGCTCCACGTCGCCGTCGAATTTGCGGCGCAGTTCCTCGGCAGTTGCCTTCATCAGGGTTGTCCTCCGTTCGTGATGGCTCTTGCTCCATCCAAGGTAATCAGACAAAATACAAAATCCTCACCATGAAAACAACCATTTTCGACCGCCCGGGAGGAGCGCCGGGCAAAAAGAGCGGGCGTCCCGGGTTCCCGACCGCAGCGCCGGTCACCCACGGGGCACCGACCGGTGCGAGGCGACCTCCCCCCTGCCTGGTCCCGCCCCTCCCGAAACGCCCGCCGGACCCGGCCAGGACGTTCCCGGCCCCGGCGCAGAGGCGGACTGTCTTTACCGTAAATGACCCGAACCGGTACCCTGAACGGCTTTAGCAAGGGGATGCAACGAAGCGCGTGGTTGCCGTCAGGTAAAAGCGGAGAGATGTCGTGGGAAATGAGAGGGACGTTCTGCTGAATCCGTTTTGCCGCGAACATGGGGGTGCCGAAGCTAAAGCCTTGTTACCTGCGCGCCAGACAGATTCCTGGCTCGACGGAATGCTCAACCTTCAGCTTTCGGGGCACCAACCGGGGTTCAGGGCCGTCGCGTCCATGATCACGTTCGCCTGCACGTGCTCGTCGCAGCGATTGGCGGGGTACCTGAATCACGGCAGTGCGGAATCTACCTGCGAGAGCTGATTCTGGAGATAATGGCCCTCATCAACAAATATGCCGCGATCAGCAACAGCGCCTTCGACTACGCGCCCGCAGGTGCCGGCGACAACTTTGACAGGCCGCAGTACGGCTCCGGGCATAGGGCGACCCTCATGACACTGCTGAGCGGCGCCATCGAATGGGAACAACGCCGGACCCCGGAATGGTCGGGGCGGCTCGGCAGGTATAGGGAACGGAGGCATCCGAGACCGGCAACCGTTGGTCAGCATGCTCGCGTCCCAAGCACCGCGACGCTGCAGGCCGCATCACCCCACGGTGTCGGGGGACGAGGCGGAGTTCGCCATGAGATCTTCCATCTTGGCCTTTGCCTCCGAGGGGATCTGGTAAATCAGGTTGTTGTGGCTGTCGAGAAACCTGGTGCGGGGTTTGCCCTGAAGATTGTAGACTTCGACCACGTGGGTCATGGCGCGGGGCGCCTCCTTGGTACCGGCAACACCGGCGACCTCCGGTTTTTTAGGCGCGCTGGCAGCCTTGCTGCCGGAAATCGAGCTGCCGGGAAGCGCGGACGCAGCCTGACTGACCGACGCTGCGTCATTCGGAGGGGCGGTCTTCAACGGCTGACTGACAGTAGGAATCGCGGTTGGGGGTGCTAGGACCCCTGATATGGCATTCGTAGTCATGATCGCCTCCATTATATGAAGTCAGGCAGCCAGCGTCTGTATGTGGCGACGGTTAAGTGCGGCGAGTGTCAGACTCGGCGCGACCGTAAAAACTACCGGAAAATTCGGCACGTCATGTCCCTGTTTCCCTATTCGGCAGGCACCTGGAAAAACTTTAGCCCCATTGTCATTTTTCACATTTTTTACACATTTCAGCCAGGGGGATACCCAGCATGTGGCAGCAACGACGCACGGCTACGCAAGTTGACGCGTCCCGCCGCCAATAACACGCCGTGGCTCAGACTGTCGTAGAGCAATGGGCAGGAGGGGCGCGACCGAAAGCAAACGGGGTCCCCCCCTTTGAAATGGCTTTGTTAGTGGGAATTTTTATCTGACAAGGTACCGACCGCTGGGGGACTGGGGAGGGGTGAGTTCAGGGGAAGTTGGCAGCCAGGCAGCTGAACTCGGGGAGACGGCTGCAAGATTAGCACTTTCGCCCCGGGCGTCGCCGCAGATGTGGATCGTGGCCCGCTTGCATCGCGCCCATGGAACCCCGGGCGCGGCAACGACCCGCCCCCGCGGGCCATCGGGCCCGGGGGGCTTGGGCACTTACCAAACGATGGACTTCAAGATCTTGACGATGGAGTGGATACTGTCCATCTGCTTGCGCGTAACGCCGTTACGGGAGGGATTTTCGCAGGCATCGAGGAATTCCGGTACCGTAGCGTATTTACTGAGGTTGTAGAGGATTTTCAAGAGCACGTACTCTTCCTCCTTGGTGATGTCATGACGTGTCAGTTTTGCCAGACCTGCCATGATCTCCTGCGGGGTTCCCCCTGCCATTACAATCGGTTCCGCCATCTTACCTGCCATTTTGCCCCCCTTTGATGGTCGCCCACCAGTCGTCAACAGTTCCTATCAACTATGCTTCGAGAATTCAGCTTGCCGGTTCACATGATCCGAGTACTGAAGCAAACAGGCGCGCTCCGGACTCCTGACTACATAACCACCCTCTTCTCATCGGTTTCAGTCACCCAAATCTTGAGTGGTCATTTTTCTGCCTGGAATGATTGATTGGTTCCATTGCAGGGCCACCTGCCACTCTTTGCACCCCAAAGGAGTCGTCCTCTGACGTTTTTCGGGCATAAGGCAGTTCCCCGCAGCTCACAGGCAATTCCCGGGGTGGCACCTAAAGCTTCCGGCAGAGTCGTGCCGCCCCCTACCCCTCGGGCTCTGCTGCCAATTTTATAATCAGCAGTTGTCGGTTTTTTCAGCCTGACAGCTACCGGCAGCCGCCCCGCTCCCCAGGAAACCGGGGACATTTGCGCCTTGGCATGCCATATGCTCCTGGAAAAGAAGCTGATGAAACGATCACCACACTGCCGCTTACCCAAGTATAGCGAGGTTGCCATGAAAACCTATGACGAAAGTAATGACCGGCTGACTGCTGACGATAGCAACGGGAATCTCGCAGATACGGGGATCCAGGCCATGTTTCCAGAAAACCCCTTTGCCGAGGTGGCCTATGAGTGGAACCACGCGCTGCGGATCGCCGTAGAGAAGATGTGGGGGGATCAGCCGTCGCCGCGCAGGAAATTCAACTAAAATTTCCCGACGGTTCTCGACACCTTCGGGCGCCCACGCCCCGGGTCATGGGAGGCCGGCCCGTGTCCTTTTTTTGCAGCGCGTCATGTCTGCCCCTCTTTAGGCTCATCCAGAGGCGGGGCGTGCCGGCAGAATGCTGCCCCTCCCCCCTTCCCCTTAGATCCGTCCCTGCCTCGTCGGAGCCGGTCCCCTTGGGACCCGGCTTGACGGCTCCGACTCGCCAGGACCATAGGTAAGGGTAGAGCAAGGTTCATCCGTCAAATCGCTCTTCAAACATCCAGACACGGTTCACGGCTGCGAAGCAGCCGATGGACGGCTCTTCAATCTGCCGCCGGCTCCCTATTCCTTCCGTACCTGTCAAATAACTAGACAGCGTCCTGCAACCCGCCAAATAACAGGACCTTTGGCCCGCACCGTGCTTCACGCATCCGGGGTGCCGACCAGGTGTTAATGATTCCAGCAGGTTCAGCTGGCAGAAAAAAAGGTGCCGGATGGAACGTAAATTGCTGTTTTACTGGATTTTCGCGTTGACACCCATTTAATGATAGTCACAGGAACCGAGCGGACGTCACTTCTCTCCGCAACCACCCCACCCGTCTGGACCTAGGTTCGGGCTGCAACCTAGCGGAGGTCTCGCTTGCTCCAGCTGTTGGTAACCCTTTTCGCCGCCACACTTCTCAATGCGCTCGCCCTCGTTCCCGATTGCTTTTCCAGCACCAATTGGCAATCCATCGGCCCGTTCGGGGGGATCGTCAACACGATAGCCATCGACCCGACCGACGGTCAGACCGTCTACGCCGGGACAGGAGGCGACGGCCGGGTTTTCAAATCGACCAACGGCGGCGCGTCCTGGACAGCCGTCAACCTCGGCATCACCGGCGCTTCGGTCAACGCCCTCGCCATCGACCCGAAGGACAGCCGGACGGTCTATGCCGGGACCAGCAACGGCGGCGGCGGGGTTTTCAAGACGACCAACGGCGGCACGTCATGGAGCGCCGTCAACTCCGGCATAACCGACATCAATATCGAGGTCTTCGCCCTTGCCATCGATCCGTCCAACAGTCAGACGGTCTACGTCGGCACGGATGGCGGCGGAGTTTTCAAGTCAAACGACGGCGGCGCCTCATGGAGCGCGGCGAGCAGCGGAATGACCAACACCAACCTGCGCGCTCTTGCCGTCGACCCGACCAGTCGCCTGGCGCTCTACGCCGGGACCGCCGGCGGGGGGCTCTTCAAGTCAAGCGACGGGGGCGCGTCCTGGACTGCGGCCAACAGCGGGATCACCGGCAGCTACATCCGGTCGCTCGCCATCGACCCCTCCAACAGCCAGACGGTCTATGCCGCCGGCAGCGTGGTGTTCAAATCTACCGACGCCGGAGCCTCGTGGACCGCGGGGAGTGGCCTGACGGTTGATGCCGCTTCCCTTGCCATCGACCCGAACCACCCCCAGACGGTCTACGCCGGGACGGGTGGCGGCGGGGTGTGCAAGTCGACCGACGGCGGGGCCTCCTGGACAGCCGCCAGCAACGGGATCCAGGGCACCTACGTCGTTTCCCTCGCCATCGACCCGTCCAACAGCCAGACGGTGTACGCCGGGATTAACGGCTACAACGGCGCAGTAAATGGCAGCAGGGGGCTTTTCAAATCGATCAACGGCTCCGCTTCCTGGACCGCCACCAGCAGCGGAGTGACGGGCACCACCGTCACAGCCCTGGCTCTCGACCCGGCCGACAGCCAGACGCTCTACGCCGGGACCTTCGGCAACGGCCTGTTCAAATCGGTCAACGGCGGCGCATCATGGACTGCCGCCAATACCGGGATAAGCCTGCCCGACATCGCGGCTCTAGCGATCGACCCAGGGCGGAGCCAAACCGTCTATGCAGCCGTATCGGCGCGGGGCATTTTCAAGTCCACCGACGGGGGGGCGACATGGTCCGGAGTCAACAACGGGCTGACCTTCACCGTTCCCGGATACGCCACGATTTATTATCAGGATATCGGCGTTATCGCCATTTCCCCAGGCGACGGCCAGACCATCTATGCCGGTTCCAAATCGACGGGATTGTTCAAATCAACCGATGGCGGCGCATCGTGGGGTGCCAGCAATAACGGGCTGACCGGTCTAAATGTCGTATCGATCGCCATCGACCCGGCCAATAGCCAAACGCTCTACGCCGGGACCTACGGTTCGATTTTCAAATCAACCGACGCTGGTGCCTCCTGGACCGCTTCCTACAGCGGCCCGGCCTATACGAGCGTCTCCTGCCTCGCCATCGACCCGGGCAACAGCCAGACCATCTATGCCGGGATTTCCGGAAGCGGTGTCCTCAAGTCAACGGACGGCGGGGCAACCTGGTCGGCAAGCAACAGCGGCATTCCGAACAGCCTGATTTACTCACTCGCCATCGACCCGACCAATAGCCAAACGCTGTATGCGGGAACCTGGCAGGGACTGGTGTTCAAATCGACCAACGGCGGAAAGTCATGGACGGCAGCCAACAGTGGTACGATGCAGGCCAATGTCAACGCCATAGCAATAGATCAAGTTAACAGCACGGTTTACATAGGTTCCAACGGCGTCTATAAAACCCTCCTCAGCAGCAACGTACCCGTCATCAATGGTGTCACCAACGGATATTTCAGTGAAGGTTCTTCCGGCACCTTCCGTATCGGCGCCTCCGGCTGGCCCGCTCCCCGCTTCCTGGTGGCCGGGACGCTCCCCGCCGGCATCTCTTTTGATCCCGCGACCGGCATCCTGAGCGGCACCCCTGCTTCCGGCAGCGCCGGAAGCTATCCGCTGTTGGCGACCGCCAGCAACGGCATCCCCCCCGACTCCGTTCGCGGCGTCACCCTGACCGTGCTTCCGGGGACCGACCTCAACGCGACCATCACGGCACCTGCAAAAGGGTACGGCCTGGCATCGGTCGGCGCGATCACCGGTACGGCTTCCGGGACCGGCCTGGCGAGCATCGAGGTGCAGGTAAACGACGGGAGCTACTACCTCCAAAGCGACGCCACCTTTGCGGCCAGCCCGGCCTGGCTGGCCGCCTCCGGCACGACATCCTGGGCCCTGAACACCTCCGCCGTTTCCTGGCGCCAGGGGATCGTCTACAACCTCCTGGTCCGTGCATCGAACGGCAGCAGCTCTTCCGCTCCGGCGTCGTCCAGCTTCGCCCTCGCCCTCCAAACCGGCAGGACGGGCACTACCCTCGCTATTACGGTCCCGCCCGGTGGCCTGCGCGCCGGGCAGAGCGGCACCATATCCGGGAGTTTGCAAACGGCCGACGCCGGCGCCGTGCCGGGTATGCCGGTCACCCTGATCATCACCCCGCCGTCCAGCTCGGCGACCCCCTACCCCGCACCGGTCGCCACGGCGCTCAGCACCGACGCCAACGGCACGTTCAGCAGCGCTGCGCCGTCCTCCTTCGCCCTCCCCGGCGTCTACCTGGTGCAGGCCAGGTTCGAGGGGACCGCTACCCTGGCAGCCTCCTTCGCCTCCCAGCCCCTCGGCGTCACCCCCCAGTCAGGGTACGCGATCATCGTGGTCGGCGAGGCCTCGGACCATAGCCTCCTTGCCGAGCACACGGCGACGGCGGACGGCATCTACGCCACCCTGGTCAACAAACGGGGATTCCTCCCGGGCGACATAACCTACCTGAAGAGCACCGCCTCATCCGCGGTCAGCAAACAGCAGCTGCAAGCGGCGATCAGCCAGGTCAAGGCCAGGTACGCAGCCGCTCCGGCCCCCTTCTACCTGTTCCTGATCGATCACGGCAGCCAGAACGGTTTCGTGCTGGGGGACACGACTGCGGCCTCCACCCTGGCGCCGGGCGAACTCGCCCCGTGGCTGGACGACTTCGAGAGCGGGGTCGGCAGCGACGTCCTCGCCGCCTTCCCCCGCTTCGTGATAGACGGCTCCTGCTATTCGGGCGCCTTCCTGTCCCGCCTCTCCAAGCCTGGCAGGGTCATCATCAGCTCCGCCGGCGCCGACGAGCAGTCGCTGGCAGGCTTCTCCATCTACAACTCCGCCACCGGCACGACCTACACCGGGGGGGAATACTTCATCGACACCATGATCAACTTTCTCGGGCGGGGCGACAGTTTCTCCAGCGCGGTGCTCCAGGCGAGCTCCAACGTCGCCCTGCGCGACCCGAGAAAGGCCGCTGCCGCCCTGCACTCCGGCGTCTACGACACCCTGGCCCAGCACCCGCTCTTGGATGACAACGCCGACGGAGTCGGGAGCTACCTCCCGGTCACCTCGAAGGACGGCGCGGCGGCAGCGAACCTCTTCCTGGGGGTCGGGACCAGGAGCCTCGGCGCACCCGCCGACATAACCGCGGTCACCGCCACCACCAGCATCCCGCCGGTCCAGGCAGGCGATACCCCCCTCTGGCTGCAGGTCAACGACAACAGCCGGATCGCCAAGGCCTGGATTGAGATCCGCACCCCCGTCACCAGCGTCAGCGGCAGCGGCGGCACCGGCCAGGTCATCCCCCATCTCATCACCCAGCCGCTCACCTTCGACGGCCTGCGGTGGGTCGGCGGCTACGGTTTCCCCAACGCCGGGAGCTACAGCGTCCTCTACTACACCCAGGACAACCAGACCGGCGACGTCTCGCCCACCGCCCACTCGACCGTGTACCGGCAGCTCGCCAACGACACGACGGTGCCGGCGCCCTTCAGCCTCAGCTCCCCGGCCGACGCGGCGGGCGTTTCCTCATTGTTCCCGCTGACCTGGCAAAGCGCCGCCGCCAAGAGCCACGCCACCTACACCTTGCTGGTGGCCACCGATCAGAACTTCGGCAGCATCGTTTACCAGGAGGAGAACATCCCCCAAAGCGCCACCTACCTCTCCGCCGCCAAACTGAAGGGGCTCGCGACCGGCGGCTACTGCAGAAACGGCTACGGCTACTGCTTCTGGAAGGTGCAGGCCATCGACGGCTACGGCGCAGTCACCGAATCCGGCTTCCGCAGTTTCACGATCGTTTCCCAAAACAGCCCCGCTGCGCTTTTGACCGGGGTGGTTCGGGACGGCGTGACCGGTGCGCCGGTAGCCGGCGCGATCGTTCAAGCCGGCGGGTCCGGCTTTGCCAGCCTCGACAACGGCGTCTACCTCATGGAGGTCCCCTCCGGCAGCGTCGACCTCTCGGCGTCGGCGGACGGGTATCAGGCGACGGCGCTCGGCTCCCTAGCCGCACCGGCGGGTGGCGTCTCCACCAACGACATCACCCTGCTGCCGGTCGGGTATCAGCAGGCAAACAGCATCACGGTCACCCTCCCCGCTCCGGCTGCCGCCTCCTTCAACACGCAGTTCACCGTCGCCGCAACGGCCAGTTCGGGACTTCCCGTCTCCTACAGCAGCGGCTCCACTTCGGTCTGCACCAATAGCGGCGCCACCTTCACGGTGATTGCCTCCTCCGGCAGCTGCCTGGTTCTCTACGATCAGGCGGGCGACGCCGGCTACGCCCAGGCCAGCCAGCTGTCGAACAGCACGGCCGCCGTCAAGGCAGCCGCCGGGATCTCCTGGAACGGCGCCGCCCTGAGCCAGACCTACGACGGCTTTGCCAAGGCGGTCACCGCTACCACGACGCCGGCGGGGCTCGGCTACAGCGTCTCCTACAACGGCGGCGCGACCGCACCGAGCGCTCCCGGGAGCTACCTGGTTACCGCGACCGTCACCGACGCGAACTATGCGGGAAGCGTGGGCGGCACCCTGGTGATAGCGGCGTCCGGACAGACCATCACCTTCACCCCTCCGGCAAGCGCCGGCTACGGCGATCAGCCCCTCGCCCTTAGTGCCGCCTCCACTTCCGGCCTCCCGGTGACCTTCGCGTTGGTGAGCGGCCCGGCGGCGCTGGTCGACAACCTACTCACCATCACCGGAGCCGGCAGCATCGTGGTCCAGGCCTCCCAAGCCGGGAATCAGGACTTCTCCGCGGCAGCTCAGGTGCAGAAAACCATCGTGGTGGGCAAGGCCACCCTAACGGTGAAAGCCGACAACCAGCACCGCGCCTTCGACAGCGCAAACCCGCCCTTCAGCGCGAGCTACAGCGGGTACCTGAACGGGGACAGCTACGGGAGCCTGGCCGGCGCCCCGGCACTCTCCACCTCCGCCACCCAAGGGAGCCCCCCCGGGACCTACCCGATCACGGTCACCCAGGGCACCCTGTCGGCCGCCAACTACAGCTTCGCCTTCGTCAATGGCACACTTACCGTGACCGGCCCGCCAAAACCCGGCGATTGCGACGGTGACGGCACCGTCAGCATCGCGGAGGTGCAGTCCGCCGTTGACATGCTTCTTGGGTTGAAGCCCGTTGCCAGCTGCGTTGACGTGGACAACTCCGGCACGGTGACCCTTCCCGAAGTGCAGGAGGTCATTAATTCATTCTTGGGATCGGTAGTTAGCCAGTAATGTCCGTCAAAGGTTTGGCAACAGTACCTGCCACCTATCCTTGTTGACGGCATGAAATCTTTGCCGCGTTCTGTGGAGTCGATTATTGTCGAAAAGTTCGGGGGATACTTTGATACCTGCCCTAGAATCCTATGTCACTTTAATCTCGCGCCGGGATACCACCAGCTGTTTGCTCCGTTCCTGCCATTCTAAAGGTATTATGAAACGTCTATTGATGACATTAACTGCAGTGGCTATTCTCTGCTCCGTATTCCACCCGCAGTCATGTTTCGCTGAAAATTCCTGGCAAAATATCGGTCCTTTTTCCGGGGGAGATATAATGGCAATTGCCATTAACCCGACGGATAGCCAAACAGTATTCGCCTCGTCACAAAATGGCGGTTTGTTCAAATCAAAAAATGGCGGCGCATCATGGGCAATGGTGAACCTTGGCGTTTCATACTCGGGTAGTCCGATCACCGATGCATATGGTATTGCCATCGACCATAACAACAGCAATGTCATGTACCTAGGCCTTTATACCGGTGGGATTCTAAAATCGACCGACGCTGGTCTGACGTGGACAGCTGCCAGCAACGGGCTGCCTGATTCCGATACGATATACCAGATTACAACAGATCCGAACAGCAGCCAGGTGGTGTATGCGTTTGGAGTCCACGGTTTTTTCAAATCGATCGATGCAGGTGCCACATGGGTTGCTGCCGGCAATGGAATTACAGGAAGCGACCTTCTTTTTTCCGGCATACTCATCGACCCGTCAAACAGCCAAATCATCTACTGCATGACTTCAGATGGTGTTTTTAAATCAATCGATGGGAGCGCATCGTGGGTAAATATCAGCAGCGGTATTACGGCGGTATATTTTGAGAATTTCACCATAGACCCGACCAACAGTCAGATAGTCTACATAGGAACCTATAACGGAATCTATAAATCATATAACAGCGGTGCATCATGGTCGGCTGTCAACGACGGGTTGCTTAGTAATCATGTCAGTCTGTTAGCTGTTTCACCCGCCAACAGTCAGACAATATACGCCGACACAGAAGCCGGACTTCACAAATCCGTAGACGGAGGTGCTTCATGGATAAGACTTCACGACAGGCCTTCGAGCAGTCAGGCCATCATTCCTTCCAATAACGATTGCATAGTTTTTGACCCCAACAACAGCAATACCATCTACTCTGGAACAGCCTTTAATGGGATATTCAAAACACTAAATGGAGACTTATCGTGGAGTACTGTCAATAGCGGAACCACATTAAGCGATGTCCAGTCCTTGGCTATGGATCCAGCTAACAGTTCCACCCTATACGCAACAAACTATAACGACGGCATATATAAAACATCTGACAGCGGCAAGACATGGTCACAGATTTTTTCAGCCCCGGTAGCCTCGATTATCGTCGATCCGACTCGAAGTCAGACGGTATATGCAGGCACAGTTGTCAACGGCATTTACAAATCGGCTGACGGCGGCGGGAGTTGGAGCAGTATCAATAGCGGACTGGCACCTGGCGGAAGTTATTATTATCTTGCCATAGATCCAACCAACAGCCAGATACTATACGCCGGTGCGTATAATAACGGTATTTTTAGATCTACCAATGGCGGGCAGTCATGGACAGCAATCAACAATGGTCTGGGCGCTTTTATAGCTGGATCTTATGTGCTTTCCATTGCCGTTGATCCTGCAAATAATCAAAATATATATGCTGGGACATCAATAAACGGAATCCTTAAATCGTCCGACGGTGGCATGTCATGGACGCAGCTCAATCAGGCAACGCCTCAGAATGGCACTATTTACGACATACGATCCATTGTCATTGATCCAGCAAATAGCCAGGTAATTTATATAGCAACATATAATGGTGTCTACAAGTCGTATGATGGAGGTGCATCCTGGTCACCTTGCAACAACGGAATATTTCCAAATTCTACGGGATATTTCGCAATATACTCCCTTGCCATCGACCCCGCCAGCAGTCAGACTATATATGCAGGTTCCAATACTTACGGGCTTTTTAAGTCTACCAACGGCGGGGCTTCATGGAATCAATTTTTCAACCCGAAAATGTATAGGGTCGTCAATTCAATCGCCATCGATCCGACCAACAGTCAATCGATTTTCCTTGCAACGAGCGAAGGTGTTTACAAAACCAATTTCAATGGAAATGGCCCAGCCATCACGGGTTCCACAGGTCAGACGCTGAGCGAAGGCACCCCCGGTTTGTTTAAGGTAATCGCCTCCGGCTGGCCCGTCCCCGGCTTCAGCATCAGCGGCGATCTTCCGAACGGCTTGGCCTTCGACCCGGCGGCAGGCGTCATCAGTGGCACCCCTGCCAGCGGCAGCGCCGGAACCTACCAACTCGTCGTTACGGCTAGCAACGGTGTTCCGCCCGATGCCGTACGCGGCTTCACCCTGTCGGTACTGCCTTCCAGCTCGCTTGCCGCCACAATATCCTCGCCGACCAGAGGCTCCGGTCTGAGTTCCCTTCCAGCCATAACAGGTACCGCCTCCGGCAGCGGGCTATCTGCAGTTCAGCTGCAAATAACCGACGGCACCTATTACCTGCAAACTGACGGCACTTTTGCCCTGACTCCGACATGGCTCACTTCGACCGGAACAACATCCTGGTCCTTCGACACTTCAAAAGTGGCCTGGCGGGAAGGGATCACCTACACACTGACCGCTCAAGCGTCCAACGGGACCACGACCTCCCTACCGGCAACATCGACCTGCACCATCCAGGTTCCCGCCAGCAAAACCGGCACCATACTCTCAATCGCCCTTTCACCCTCGTTCCTGCGCGCCGGCAACAGCACCACCATAACCGGAAGTCTTGCCCAAACAGCTACGAGCTCCGTGTCGGGCCAAAGCGTTACCGTAATAATCACACCTCCGTCAACAGCGGCAGTTGCGAACCCGTCTCAGATCGTACTCACGGTCACGACCGACAGCAACGGCAATTTTGGCACCGGAGCGCTAAGCACCTTCGCCGTTCCCGGTGCCTACCTGATCCAAGCCAGATTCGAGGGAACCCCTCTTTGGGCCGCCTCCTTCGCCTCCCAAACGCTCGGCGTCACCCCCCAGTCGGGGTACGCCATCATCGTCGTCGGGGAGGCCTCGGACCATAGCCTCCTTGCCGAACATACCGCCACGGCCGACGGCATCTACGCCACCCTGGTCAACAAGCGGGGATTTCTCCCCGCCAACGTACTCTACCTCAAGAGCACCGCCTCGGCCGCGCTGTCCAAGCAGCAGGTCCAGGCGGCAGTCAGCCAGCTGAAGGCCAGCTACGCCGCCGCTCCCGCCCCCTTCTACCTGTTCCTGGTCGACCACGGCAGCCAAAACGGCTTCGTCCTGGGGGACACCACCCAGGCCTCAACCCTGGCGCCGAGCGAGCTCGCCGCGTGGCTAGACGACTTCGAGAGCGGCGTAGGGAGCGACGTCCTGGCAGCCTTCCCTCGCTTTGTGATAGACGGCTCCTGCTATTCGGGCGGCTTCGTGCCCCAGCTCTCCAGGCCGGGGAGGGTCATCATCAGCTCCGCCGGCGCCGACGAACAGTCCCTGGCGGGGTTTCCCATCTACAACTCCGCCACCGGCACGACCTACGCCGGGGGGGAATACTTCATCGACAACATGATCAACTTTCTCGGGCGGGGCGACAGTTTCAGCGCAGCCGTAGGCTTGGCAAGCTCAAACGTCGCCCTGCGCGACCCGAGAAAAGCCTCCCTCGGCCTGCACTCTGGCGTCTACGACACCCTGGCCCAGCATCCCCTGCTGGACGACAACGGCGACGGAGTCGGCGGCTACCTCCCTGCCACAACGAAGGACGGAGTGGCGGCTGCGAACCTCTTCCTGGGGGTGGGGACCAGAAGCCCCGGCGAGCCCGCCGACATAACCGCGGTCACCGGCACCACCAGCATCCCCGCCACCCAGACGGGCGGCACCCCCCTCTGGCTGCAGGTGAACGACAACAGCCGCATCGCCAAGGCCTGGATGGAGATACGCACCCCGATCACCAGCGTGAGCGGCAGTGGCGGCACCGGGCAGGTCATCCCCAATCTCATCACCCTGCCGCTCTACTACGACGGCCAGCAGTGGAACGGCAGCTACAGCTTCCCCAACGCGGGAAGCTACAGCGTCCTCTACTACACCCAGGACAACCAGACCGGCGACGTCTCGCCCACCGCCCACTCGACCGTCTACCGGCAACTAGCCACCGACTCGGCACCGGCGCCTTTCGGCCTTACCGCCCCGGCAAACGGGGCAAGCGTACCCCCCCTCTTCCCGCTAATCTGGCAGGAAGCCCCGGCCAGGAGTCGCGCCAGCTACACGCTGCTGGTTGCCACCGATCAGGACTTCAACAACATCGTCTACAAGGCGGAAAACCTGCCCCAAGGCGCTGCCTACCTATCCGGCGGCAAGCTGCGAAATCCCGCGAACAACGGCTACTACTGCCAAAACGGCGACAGCTACTGCTACTGGAAGGTCCAGACCATCGACAGTTACGGTGCTCTGACCGAATCCGGTTCCCGCAGCTTCACGGTTGTCGCCGAAAACGGGCTCCCCCTGCTTTTGACCGGAACCGTTCGGGACGTCGTGACCGGAGCGCCCATTGCCGGGGCCAACGTCGAGGCCGGGGGGGCAAGCTTTGCGTCCCTCGCCAACGGGGTCTACCTCATCGCGGTACCTGCGGAAACCGCTGCCATATCCGCCTCCGCAGACGGCTATCAGCCCACTACGCTAAGCGCCCTATCCATCGCGGCGGGCGGAGTATCGACAAACGATGTCACCTTGCAATCGCTGAAGCAGGCCAACAGCATTACCGTCACCCTCCCCGCCCCGGCAACCGCCTCCTTCAACAGCCAGTTCACCGTGGCCGCCAGCGCCAGTTCGGGGCTCCCCGTCTCCTACAGCAGCGGTTCAACTTCCATCTGCACCAATAGCGGCGCCAGCTTCACGTTGCTGGCATCGAGCGGCGACTGCCTGGTTCTCTACGACCAGGCCGGCGACGCCGGCTACAGCCAGGCGAGCCAGGTGACGAGCAGCACGGCCGCCGTCAAGGCAGCCGCCGGGGTCGCCTGGAACGGCGCCACCCTGAACCAGACCTACGACGGCTTTACCAAGGGGGTAACCGCCACCACGACGCCGGCGGGGCTCGGCTACAGCGTCACCTACAACGGCGGCGCGACCGCACCGAGCGCTCCCGGGAGCTACCCGGTTACCGCGACCGTCACCGACGCGAACTATGCGGGAAGCGTGGGCGGCACCCTGGTGATAGCGGCGTCCGGACAGAGCATCACCTTCACCCCTCCGGCAAGCGCCGGCTACGGCGACCCGCCCCTGGCCCTGAGTGCAGTCTCCACTTCCGGCCTCCCGGTGACCTTCGCGCTGGCAAGCGGCCCGGCGACGCTGGCCGACAACCTGCTCACCATCACCGGAGCCGGCAGCATCGTGGTCCAGGCCTCCCAGACCGGGAACCAGGACTTCTCCGCGGCAGCTCAGGTGCAGAAAACCATCGAGGTCGGCAAGGCGGTCCTTACGGTGCGAGCCGACAACCAAAGCCGCGCCTACCATGCGGCAAACCCGGTTATCAGCGTCAGCTACACCGGGTTCGTAAACGGGGACGGCACCGGGGTCCTGGCCGGCGCGCCGGCCCTGTCGACCAGCGCCGCGCAGACGAGCCCCTCCGGGAGCTATCCGATCACGGTCACCGGGGGGAGCCTGTCCGCTGCCAACTACAACTTTTCCTTTGTCAATGGCACCCTGACCGTGACCGGCGCTCCCAAGCCCGGCGACTGCGACGGCGACGGCACTGTCAGCATCGGCGAGGTGCAGTCCGCCATCGACATGCTGCTCGGGTTGAAACCGGTCGCCGGCTGCGTGGACCAGGGCAATACCGGCACGGTGACCGACTCCGAGGTGCTGGATGTCATCAATGCTTTTCTAGGTTTGCCGTAGTATGGCGGCGTCGCCTGGCCAAGGCACCCTCCGAGGCCCGATACGGAGAGGGGGAAAGGCGCTGCCGCGCCTTTCCCCCTCATTCCACCGATCTTTCGGCCTGCCGTTTCAGCCAGGAGCTCCGGTTAACAGCCTGCTAGGATCCGGAATCAATCAAACAGCATTGCAGCAACGCCGCCGTCTTTTTCATATACCACCAGGCCGTGAGAAGCCCCCACGCTCACTTGAGGATATCCGCGGTAGGTCAGATTTGATGGAAATACCGTGGTGGTGGTAGTTTTGTTGCTGGCATCCACAACTGACCGCTTCAATGTGTACGCGCTTTGGAAGGCTCCCTGCACCAAAGGCGCCTGGGTCAAGGTCGCCCCTTCTGCCAGATAGGAAATGAAACCGGCGCCATAAGGGGCAATCCCGTTGCCCAGATTCCATCCATCCGCGCACAGTCTGATCGGGATCGATTGTGCAGTCGTGTCAGTGGATCCCGTAGTATAGGGAATGCCGGCAACGGTAAATTGAACATTTTGGGTGCCTTGCGCCCCCGAATACATGAACATGTTTTTATTCGCATTTTGCGCGGCGGCGAAGAATCGCGCACCCGCAGAAACAGGACTTCCGCTGACTGCAGACGCAAAGACTGCATCGTTTCGCGCCAGCGACATGGTCTTGGTGACGGTTATCGTGGGGGACGTGTGAATCACGGCGATTTTAGGAGTCTGCTGATGTCCATCAGACGTTCCTATGGCAGTTTGCTGCGACCAGCCGATGACACACTCATTTGAAGTGCAGGAGATTTTGGGATAGGCCCGAACCGGAAGGCCCTGCCAACTATCGGTAATCAGCTTGTTCAACGCGGTCAGGGTATCGCCGGCAATTTCCACGCCGGCGCCGTCCAATACTACGCCGCCCGTCGAAACGCGGGCAGCACGAATAGCATAGCTTTGTTCCATGACGCGATTATCCATCCATGAGACCACGAAATTGGTCCCGTCAAAAGCGACGGTCGGATAGCTTTGATTTCCCACGCCCTTCCCGATCAAGATGCCGCCCGGATCGAGCACCCTACCGTCGGTGGAGACACGCGTGCCGTAGGTGTCGTAATCCTTCCCGTTCCGGAAATCCTGCCAGACCACGAAAAACTGGTTGCCGTCGGTCGCGACCGAGGGCATTTCCTGAACGTCAGATACGTCTGAAAGCAAAAAACCGCCGCTGTCCACAACATCTCCCGAATCCGAAATCTGCTCGGCGCGAATGCGGATATTGCTTCCCCAGCTGTCGAACCCTTCTTGCCAGACGACCAGGTAAACGCCGTTGGCATAGGCCACCATCGGCCACCTTTGGGTTCCGCTCAGACTGCTCGCGAGGGGAAATTCCTGGTTGACTGTGCCCGCATAAGATTCATTTTGCGTGCACAGAATTGCAGTGACGATAAACATGCACATAACGATCGCGTTTGTATATTTTCTCATGTCGCCCTCTCCTTATTGAGGAGTCAATCTGCGAAGACGCAAATAGCTCGGTGGATTATTTCCAGTTATATAAATCCTGCCTTGACTGTCAATGGCGACCGGACCGCCGAGAGCCCATCCATTGGTATTTTTTACTGTTTCGGTGTGCCAACCGTCCCTATACAAACTGTGAGACTCGCCCATGTAATACACCCTTCTCAAAACCCATTCGTTACCATTTCCCCCATATATCGCTGATCCGTCATCCGAAACCGCAAAGGAGTCATGCGACCAATAAAATGAACCCAATGAGGTCGGGCCATCGATCGGCTTCGGTGCAGGCAGCGCGTTATATTCGGCGTCGGTGAGTCCCGCGATGCGCGTTGCTACGCCATTCGGAGTTACCTTCCAGTAGGGAGTCGTCTTGTCGAGACGAACTTGCAAATAGACATTCCCCACCTTGTCGGCCTGCATATTGTTGGCTTTACCGGCAGGATTGGAGTAGCAATAAGCCATGCCGCTCGGGGTGATTTTATAGATACCACGAACATCGATGGTCCAGATATTGTTAGAGCTATCAACTGTCATGGCCAAAGGATTGCTGAGCTTCAAATTGAGAGCCGGTGTGCTTTGGCCAGGAGACAAAGCCGTGTTGCCCCCTCCGGCATAGGTGCTCGTCCACCAAAGCCCGTCTTGATGCTTGCTGATCATCCGGATGCGGTTATTGTAGCCATCCGACACATAAAGGTTTTGATTGGAATCGACGGAAATATTCACGAAATAATACCCGCTCCCCCCGAAATTAAACATGGCCAGGTCCGCTGGCCCATCTTTGAATCCGCGCACACCATTGCCCGCGATGTTGTACACACGGCCGTCGGTAGCAATCACCCGCACCCTGTTACTGGCAGTGCGCATGTCGACAAAGAAAATGTTCCCGGAAGAATCGAAGGCCATTTGATAAAGGGCAGATATCGAGCCCAAGGCTCTGCCATTCAAATAACCGTCCATCCAAACCCCCGCGACTGGCTCGACCTTATACGTAGCCGGTTCGAATACAACCGCCCCAGCTGGCAGCCGCCAAACGAGAAACATCAGAAATAACACAATGACCGTTACCTTCCTGGTTACTCTTTTAAGGTTATCCTCGGGTACCATACTGCTCGTTCTTTTTAGCGTTTTCATAAGGCAATCACCCCCATTGAGTACACTCCTATGCAATTGCGTGGCTGGTGTCGGTTCAAGCGGCTGCGGCTCCGAAACGGCCCCTACTGGCAAAGACCATTTCCCGGGCAGGTTTTCAGGAAGTCCTCAACTTTCTTGTGCCAAACAGTATGGCAAGCAAAAAACGAACCGGGTTAAAATTGACCGAGTTTCCCGATAGTTGCAGCACCGGGACGGTCAGAAGAGAGGTCTCGGCAAGAAAAATGTAATGAAATCCGACAAGGAATTAACGGCCCAGGCGAGCGCATCATCAGGTGTGGCAGGCGACCTGCACCTAAAACCCCATCAATATTACATTTCGATAACTAGTGAAATTTAAATCACGGGTTTGCGGGTGTAAAATTATCCGACAGGCGGTGTAAGGGGTTTCATTCTTGTGCATCACCGGTGCGTGCGTGTGCGTGAGGAACGACCCGGATCGATCTGTTTCCATGGGTGTTGATATCCACGACCCCGGGGAGCAGGCGTATCTCAAAGGCCTCCTCTTCAAATTTCGCCGGTTCCACGACTCGGTGTAATATGGCGTTGACTTCCTGACTTTTGTCTATATCTTGTATGGGCACATTCACATTTGTTCCGGCTATGAGCTTGGCTCGACTATTCTTCGCTACCAGGGAAACGGAGGTGCAATGGAAAAATTTCTGGCAACGGTAAGGGAGACCGTTAACCCAGCCACTCAGCCCGTCGGGGTCAACCTGACGCGCGACGCGGCCCTGATTGAAGGGTTGAAGATAAAGGTGCGCGGCAAGCGGCTGACGATTTGCCAGCAGATCGCCTACAGCCGCATGTACTCCTGGTCGACCTGGACCGACGCGCAGACCAGCCACTGCGCGCTGGGAGCCGCCAGCACCGGGATGATCGTCCCCCCGCAACGGGTGCTGGACGGCTCGGTGAACACGGGGGTCTACCAGCAAACCCGGGAGGCTGCCGCCGCCATGCAGTTGGCCATGCCCCGCGTGCAACCCGGCGTGGCCGGTCTCCTCACCTACCCGCTGGCGCGCCCGTTTCCCGGGGTGGCTCCCGACCTGGTGGTGGTCTACGCCAACTCGGCCCAGGCCATGCGCTTTGTCCAGGCCTTTCTTTACCACCAGGGCGGAGAGTTCGTCATGAGATCTTCGGGCGATGCGGGCGTCTGCGCCCGAGGCGTCGCCCAGGTCAAGCTGACCGGCGAACCGACCATCGAAATCCCCTGCATGGGAGACCGGCGCTTCGCCCTGGCCCAGGACCACGAGATGATCGTCGGCATCCCCTTCGCCTGGCTGGAGCGCACGGCCCAGGGCCTGGAGGCGACCCACAAGGCGGGTATCCGCTACCCGATTCCGTTCCAGATTCCTTCGGGGTGCGATCTGCCGCCAGAGTTCATCACGGGCGAGCAGGACCTGCAGCAAGCCTGAAACCCAGGGCGCCGGCAAGGGACCTTCGAGGCACCCGATGCATTGGCACCTTGATTGTATGCTACAATGTTATCGAGCATGACACATTCTAATTTGATAGAGGTGTGAAAATGGCTTGCGAATTGATTGATTATTGCCAGTTTTTTAATGACAACATGAAAGACATGCCGAAGGCCGCTGAATATATACGGTCCAAGCTGTGCTATGGCGACTATGAGCACTGCAACCGGTTCAGGATGTATATGCAGTTGGGAGGCGGAGATTTCCAGTGCGAACCCAATCCCTCGGACGTGGAGGAAGTAGAAAAGCTCATCAACTGCCTGCGCCTGCGCCGGGGGGCGGGAGCTTGATCCGGCGGCAAATGGCCGTGCCGCCCCGAAGTCGCTTTGGCCTACCTGCCAGCCACCCCCGGAGGGCGGGGAGAGTTTGAAAAGCCGCACACGCTGGAGGGACGAAAAACACGCCTGCGACCGGCCCGGCCGGTACGGGAGGTATGCGCACCCGCTCGAACGCGAAAGGGCCAGCTTTGTCAGCTGGCCCTTTCGTCGTTTCTGGTGGCAGGGAGTCCGGCCCTGGCTAGCGCCCTTTCAGACTTCGCGCTGCAGGCGCTTTTCGTGTTTCTGCATGGTGGCGGTCAGCAGCGAGATGATCTCGGAGGCGGCGGAGATGATATGCTCCTTGCCGAATCCCGCGTTGGTCATCTCCTTGTAGAACGACTTGGAGAGCATCTTCACCAGCCTGTCGGCGTCGTAACTGGCAGGGGCCGCCAGGTCCGGGAGCCCATCCGACTCGAGCGCCACCGCCATCTGGGCGAACTTCGAGCTGAGCAGGTTCTGCAGCTGGATCACCTGGACCGATTTCCCCACCAAGAGGGCGACGAACACCGAAAGGTTCAGGTCGTCGCCGTCAAAGCAGCGCTTTTGCAACGGGTTGCTGACGTTGAGCACGCCGATCACCTTGCCTCCGATGACGATCGGCACGCAGATGAAGCTGCGCGAAGGGGAATCGGGCACCCGCGCCAGCGGAAAGTACTCCGATGCGACGATGTCCTGCACCAGCAGCGGCTGGCCGGATGCCGCCACGCGTCCCGCGATCCCCTTGTTGACCTTGACCGCCTCGGTCGCCGCCTTGGGCGGGAAGTCGCCGAATTTGGCGAACATCCTGAGGCTCACCCCGTCGCCGACCTCGTCGTCGCGAAACAGCATGATGGAGCAGTTCCGGGTGTTGAGTATGTTGGCCGACATGGCGACGATCTGATCGAGGTTTTCATCCAGGCTCGCCTGCTGCTCCAGGAAGGAGGAGAGACCGACGAGCTTGATGAACTGGTCCTGCGGCAGGTTCATGCTCTGATTCATGGACGCCCCCTATTTCGGTTTCCCGGCCCGCGGCGCGCCGCGGAGGCGGTTCTCCGACCTTCTCTCGCTGCCGGCGTAGCCATCCCCGTCCCTTGGGAGCCGGATCGGGTCCACTCCGACCGTGGCCCAGCCCGACCGGCGCAGGAACCTGGCCACCTTGCCGGACTCGATCAGGCTCTCCAGCATGTAGTCCTTGACGTAGTCGTAGCGACTGTCGCTCCAGTTGACCTGTATGAGCATATCACATTCCTCTGGGTTTTCTCCGTGGCCGCCGGCCCGGCCTCCCCGCCCGTCGCCCCCTTACAGGGTCCAGACCCGGATGCCCGACTCGGCGAGGGCCGCGCGGTCATACACCCCTTTCACGTCCACCAGCACCGGGTCGCTCCCCATGAGGGCCGACAGTTCAGCGGCGGAGAGCTTGCGGTAGGCCGAGTGGGCCACCGCGGCGACCACCGCGACCGCGGGCTTGAGCTTCCCGAAGGGGATCAGCTCCACCTGGTACTCGTGCCGCGCCTCCTGGGCGTCGGCGAGCGGGTCGGTCACCTGCACGTCGATGCCGTAATCCTGCAGCTCGCGGATGATGTCGACGACCTTTGAGTTGCGCAGGTCCGGGCAGTCCTCCTTGAAGGTGAGCCCGAGCACGGTCACCACGCTCCCCAGGACCTGGTGCCCGGCGCGGATGATCTCCTTCACCGCGCGCTGGGCGATGAATTTACCCATGCCGTCGTTGATCCTTCTCCCGGCGAGGATCACCTGGGGGATGTAGCCGGCCTTCTCGGCGCGGTGCGTCAGATAGTAGGGATCGACTCCGATGCAGTGCCCGCCCACCAGCCCGGGGGTGAACTTGAGGAAGTTCCACTTGCTGGCGGCCGCGGCCAGCACCTCGCCGGTATCGATGCCGAGCCGGTCGAAGATCAGCGCCAGCTCGTTCATGAGCGCTATGTTCAGGTCGCGCTGGGTGTTCTCGATGACCTTGGCCGCCTCGGCGACCTTGATGGAGGGGGCGCGGTGCACCCCGGCGGTCACCACGGAGGAGTAGACCCCGGCAACGACGTCGAGGGTCCGCGCATCCTGCCCGGAGACGACCTTCTTGATCTTGGTGAAGGTGTGCTCCTTGTCGCCGGGGTTGATGCGCTCCGGGCTGTAGCCGACGCTGAAGTCGCGCCCCCCGGTGAGCCCGGACACCTTCTCCAGGATCGGCAGGCACTCCTCCTCGGTGACCCCCGGGTAGACCGTCGACTCGTACACCACGATGTCGCCGGGTTTGAGCGCACGGCCGACCGTCTCGGAGGCGCGGTACATGAGGGTGAGGTCCGGCTGGTTCGCCGAGTCGATGGGGGTGGGGACGGCCACGATGTGGAAATTGGCCTGGCGCAGCTCGGCGATGCTGTCGGTGAAGACGATGTCCGCAGCACGCAGCTCCTCGGCGCCGACCTCGCCGGTGCGGTCCAGCCCTTGGCGCAGTTCGGCGATGCGCGTGGCGTTGATGTCGAAACCGACCGTACGCCGGACCTTTCCAAAGGCGACCGCGACCGGCAAACCGACGTAACCAAGCCCGATAACAGAGATAATTCGATCAGAATACACAGTTCCTCCTTTTGCTGCAGGTTATTTTGAGGAGCCCACGCCGGGAAACCGGGGCGCCGAGCATGAGGCGGGCTTATGCTGCGAAATCAAAGAGCGCGCCGGTGTTCCGGCGCAAGGATCCAGAGGATAAGTTCGGGGTCGCGCGCGGACTCCGGTTGCAGTCCGGCGCAGGGAGTTCGGCATGGCACGGATGCGCCCCCCGCGGGGGGCCGGGCGGCGGGGACGCTCCTAGGAACTCCCTACCGAAAGGCCGTGCTTTTTCATCAGCTCGTACAGGGTCGGCCGGCTCACACCCAGGTCTTCCGCGGTCTTCACGATGGAGCCGCCGTGCTTCCTGATGGCGAGCAGGATGGTGGAGCGCTCCACCCTCTCCCGCGCCTCCCTCAGGGTCTCGCTCTCCTTCGCCCCCACGCCCCTGGCTCCCTTCAGGGCGCTGCCGCCCAGGTCCTCAGGCTTCAAAAGCGAGGAGTCGGACATGATGACGGCACGCTGGATCTTGTTCTCCAACTCGCGCACGTTGCCGGGCCACTCGTAGGTCTCCAGGTACTCCTGGGCGTCCGCGTTGAAGCCGCGCACCTTCTTGTTGAAGTGGTCGCTGAACTTCTTGATGAAGAGGTTGGCGAGCAGCATGATGTCCTCGCCGCGCTCCCTCAGGGGGGGAAGGTTGATGGTGATGATGGCGATCCGGTAGTAAAGGTCGCTGCGGAAGGCGCCCTGGGCGATCGCCTTCTCGATGTCGATGTTGGTGGCGCAGACGACCCTGGTGTCGGAGACGATGTCCTCCCGGCCGCCGACGCGCTGCAGCACCTTCTCCTGGAGGTAGCGCAGCAGCTTCACCTGCAGGTTCGCGGGGAGCTCCCCGATCTCGTCCAGGAACAGGGTCCCCTTGTGGGCGTACTCGAATTTCCCCTGGATTCTCGCGTGGGCGCCGGTGAAGGCCCCCTTCTCCATGCCGAAGAATTCCGACTCCAGCAGGTTCTCCGGGATGGCGCCGCAGTTGATGGCGATCAGCGGGCCCGCGGCGCGCAGGCTCAGGCTGTGCAGGGCGCGCGACACCAGCTCCTTGCCGGTACCGCTCTCGCCGGTGATCAGCACCGCCGCGTCGGAGGTGGCGACCTTCCTGATGGTGGAGAAGACCTGCTGCATCTGGGGGCACTGCCCCACCATGCCGCCCATCCCGGTCTGCTTGACGTCCAGCGCGCTCTGCAGCCGGCTGTTCTCCTCCTCGATGCGGGAGAGGTGGAAGGCCCGCTTGACCACGACCTTCAGCTCGTTCAGGTCGATCGGCTTGGGGAGGTAGTCGTAGGCGCCCATATGTATGGCGCGGTGGGCGTTGTCCTTGCCGTCGTTGCCCGTGATGACGATGACCTTGGTGGCCCCCCCCTTCCTGAGGATCTCCTCCAGGCAGCGAAATCCCTCCCCGGAGCCGTCCTCGTCCGGCGGCAGGCCGAGATCGAGGGTCACGACCTTGGGTTGCTGGGAGGCGAAGGCGGCGAGGGCCTCGGGGGCGTCGCCGGCCAGAACCAGCTCGTAATCCTTGCTGAGGCCCCATTTGAGCTGTTTGCGGATGTCGTCGTTGTCGTCGATAATCAGTAACTTATCCATCGTTATCTCCAACCTGCTGTGGCTTACGGGACGGCGCCGCGGGGCGCCGGGAAACGGGAACGGACGGCTGAAACGCGGGGAGGCTTCCGGTCCGCCGGGACCGGACGGGTGCTCCCGCAGCTCCGGGGGCGCGGCGCGGGCGCTAGGCCCGCGACTGTCCCAGGGGGAACCAGACGGTGAACTCGGTCCCCTGGCCAAAGACACTGGTCACCTCGATCTTGCCGCCGTGGGCCTCCACAATCTGCTTGCACTGGTACAGGCCGATCCCCATCCCCTTTTTCTTGGTGGTGGCGAAGGGGGTGAAGAGGTGGCGGCGCAGGAACTCCTCAGGGATGCCGCACCCCTCGTCCCGCACCCGGATGAAGGCGCGCTCCCCGCCGCCCACCTCCACCAGGACCGGCCCCTCGCCCTCGGTGGCGTCCAGGGCGTTCAGCATGAGGTTCAGGGCGACCTTCTGCACCTCGCCGCGGTCGATCTCGGCGTTCACGGCGCAGCCGGTGACCCGGATCTTCGCGCCCGGGACCAGGGCGGCGGTGTCGCTCACCAGGGAGAGCAGGTCGGCGGGGCCGCGGTCCAGGGCGAGGCTCTCGGGAAGCTCCTTGAGCCGCGCGATCAGGATCTTCATCTTGGCGACCGTGTTGCCCAGCGACTCCAGCATGTCCTGCTGGAAATCGGGCTCGGCGATGAAGTCCCGGGCGTTATCCGCGATGAGGGAGACCGTGTAGACCAGGTTTTTCAGGTCGTGGATCACGAAGGATGAGACCCTGCCGATCGCCTCCATCTCCCGGGCGTGCGCCAGCTGGTCCGAAAGGCGCAGGTTCAGGATGGCGGAGGAGGCCTGGCAGGCGAGGGTCTTCATGAGGTCGTAGTCCTCGAAGTTGTAGCTCTCCTCGCGGTTTAACGGTTTGCCCAGCACGATGAAGCCGGCCAGGCTGTCGGAGCCGGGGAGCGGGATCACGAAGCAGGCGGCGTTGGCCCTGAAGAACTCGGACGGCTCGCCCGGCGGCGCCCCGTCGGCGGCGCCGAAGTTGACCACCCATTTGCGCTGCGCCAGGAAGCTCACCACCGGGTCGTCGGCGCCGATGATCGCGCCGGCGTTGGAGATCTCCAGCCCCGCCGCGGCGTGGAAGAACCGGCGCTCCTCGTCGCTTAGGAAGAGCGCCGCGCACCCCATGCCGAAGGCGTCGCAATAGCCGGTCAGGATGCTGGTGAGCAGCTCCTCGCCGCTTTTGGAGCTGGAGAGCCGGTCGGTGAAGCTGAGCCACTGGCTGCGGTAATCGTACTTGTTCTGGTAGAAGTTCTTGCGCAGGAAGACCCTGATCCTGCGCTTCACCGATTCCGAAAGCAGCACGATCATGAGACCGATCCCGGCCACCAGCGCGAAGGCCATGACCAGGGAGCGCTGAAAGGACTCCCCGAAGTGCTGCATCGCCTCGCCGACCAGCCCCAGCCCGACCAGGTACAGCCCGACGGCGAAGAGCACCAGGGACTTGAAGAAAAGGCTGCTGGATACCTGGATCTTGACGCCGTTGCCGCGGTGCTGCGAGTACCCGGTCAGGACCACCGCCACCACCAGGGCCACCGATTTCACCGGCAGCAGGTTCATGTTGATGGTGCGGTACAGCAGCCCCTGGCTGTAGTAAAAAACCAGCAGCCCGAGCAGCGACCCGGTGCCGAGGATCTCGAACTTCACCTTCCAGCGCGAGGAGCGGGTGGCGTTTGCCAGGGTCATCTCCAGGTTGACCAGGGCGATCACCAGGTAGATCAGCAGCGCCAGATAGTAGGCGAACCCGGTCCGCCCGAGGTAGAGCATGCGCTCCTGGGCGAAGTCGGGGGAGTAGAAGAAGGTCTGGGCCGGCAAGGCGAGCGCGGCGACGGGGAAGCAGAGCGCCAGCGCAAGCAGGCAGCGCTGCGCCAGCGGGATGGAGCCCAGGTCCTGGCGCCGGGCGTAGCAGAGGCTGAAGAGCAGCCAGCAGGCGGGGAGGCACGCCTCGGCGCTCAGGGAGAGCTTTTTCCAGAGATAGAGGCGACCCGGGTCGAGGAGGGCGCCGATGTCGAACGCCTCCAGCGCGCCGGTGGCGAGCAGGCCGGCGACCAGCAGGTAGTTGGCGCAGGAGTGCTCCTTGCGCAGCAGGGCCGTCAGGGAGAAGGCGAGCGCCAGGACCAGCGCGAGCGCGGAAAGGATCTCCTGCACCAGGTCTATGGGAGTCGCGTCCAGCATAATTAATGGGCCCCACTATGCAAAATTAATTTATGAGAATCCGCCTAAGTCCGGAGTATATACGCTCCGAGGAGCCTTTGTAAAGAATTCCGACAGCGGGGCGGACGGAACGGCCGTATCCCGGCGGGCGCCAGAGTCCCGGCGGCAGGCCAGGCGGAGCCTCACTCCGGGAGGTAGCCCCGCAAAAGCGGCATGAAGTCGCGCAGATAGGCCTCCAGGACGCGCGCGCCCCCCTCGGGGCCCTCGGACTGCCTGGTGGAGAGCCTGACGAAGGCGGCGTCGTTTCTTCCGTAGCGCAGGGAGTTGAGGATCATGTGCCATTTCAGGCTGTAATCCCCTACCACGTAGCAGCCCTTCATTTTGTACCAGTAAATGAACATCTGTTCATTGTCACCCTTGCGGTAGACCGCCTCCACGCAGCGGACCGGGCCGGACCCGGGTATCTGCAGGGTCCGGGTGCGCTCGGAGAGGTTCAGCCACCCCGAGCCCGGCAGGCAGTGCTTGGGGGAATGGATCTGGGCCCCCTCTTTTTGCTCCCGGTAGTAGCCGATGTAGAGCCCCACCCGCTTGCCGTCCTTGGCGTACTCGCGCGACAGGTACTCGGTCACCTTGAGTTTCTGCAGCTCCGGGTCGCTCAGTTCCAGGTCCAGTCCGCTCCAGCCGTTGGATCTGAGGGGGAACCCGGTCAGCTCTTTTTTCGCCGGGACCGAGCCGTGGAAGGGGTACAGGTTCACGTACGCCGCGAAGACGAAGAGGAGAGCCGAGAGCAGCAGGATTCGTTTATTCATGCCTTTTCGACCCTATTTTTGCCAGCACGGCCGAGGAGAGGATCAGGAGCGCCATGGCCACGCCGAAGATGACCATGCCCGCGAATTCGTGAAAGAACCCCTGGGCCGCCTCGGCCCCGAAGCGGCTGGCCAGGATGCCGGTGCCGATCACCCTGACGCCGTTGGCGAAGATGGCGATGGGGAGCGCCAGCAGCACCAGGACGCTCTGGCGCAGGAGCCCCTTTTGGGAGACGTAGGCCAGCGCGGTCGCCAGGGCGAAGAGCGAGACGAGGGAGCGGATGCCGGAGCAGGCATCGGCCACCTCCAGGGTCGTGTTGACCAGGCTGATCACGTTCCCCTCGCGCAGGGCCGGTACGCCGATCAGGTTCAGGGCCAGCACGGAGGCCCTGGATACGAAGAGCTTGAGCGGAAAGGCGACCGCGTCGTACAGCAGGTACGGCAGGGGGACCATGTAGAACAGGTAGCAAAACGGGAAGCGGACCGTCTTGAAAAGCGGCGTGCCTCCGCAGAACAGGAGCACCCCGGCGCCCACCACCAAAAGGGAGCAGCGCATGGTGAACGCCTCGCCGGCCAGCTGCCCGAACAGGAACATGAGCAGACCGGCGACAAAGAGCGGCAGCCCGGCCCAGGAGGGGCGCAGTTCGGTCTCCCGGATCTCGCTGCGCATCTGCCAGAGCAGGTAGCCGGAGATGACCGGGATCAGGAAGCCGTGCGAGTAGTTGTCGTCCAGGTACCAGTCCGCGGCCATGTCCCGGACCGTCGTGGCGTACAGGGCGGCGAAGCCGGCCAGCAGCACGGCGAGGTTCCCAAGCGGCGCGGCCGCCGGAGCGAGTGCCCGTTCCTGGTTCATGCGGAGACCCGGGATTCCACGTAGCGGAACTTGCCCGATTTCTCCGGGTTGATCCGGTCCAGGAAGCTGATCTCGACCCGGACCTCCTCGCCCAGGCGCTTCTTCCAGTCCTCGCGGATCCCCCGCTCGCCGGCGGCGTCGAAGCGCTCGTTCACCACCAGCAGGAGCCGCACCAGGTCGTAGTCCTCCTGGACGATCTTGAAGGACTCCACCCCCTGCGTGTCGCGCACCTTGTAGATCAGCGCCAGGCCGTGCAGCACCTTTTTCTGCGGCGTCACGATGAAATCGGTGCTCCTCCCCTCCACCGACTGCAGCACGCTCAGGCCGCGCCCGCAGGGGCAGGGCTCGCTGGCGAGCGTGCCGATGTCGCCGGTGCGGTAGCGCAGGATCGGGAAATCCTGGCTCTCCAGGTGGGTGACCACCAGCTCCCCGGGCTCGCCCACCGGCACCGGGTTCCCCTTCGGGTCGACGAGTTCCAGCACGATGTTCTCGTCCGCCACGTGCAGCCTCCCCTCCGGGCACTGGTGGGCGATGAAGCCGGCATCCCGGGCCCCGTAGCCGTTGGCGACCGGGGCCGCGAAGGCGCCCGAGATGGTTTCGCGCTGGTGGTCGTAGAGCCGCTCCGCGGTGCAGAACACCACCTTCACCCCCAGGTCGTCCAGGCGGATCCCCCTTTTTGCGGCGTGCCGGCACAGAAGCGAGATGGAGCTCGGATAGCCGAAGACGTGCGCGGGGCGGTACTGCCTGATGAACTGCAGGTAGCCGTCCATGACCTCCTCGCTCATGTCGAAGGCGGAGAGGAGCTTGGTGCGGAAGATCCGGTCCCGCAATTCCCGCACCCGGTCCTGCTTGGAGAGCTCGACCGGAGCCCCCCAGATGACGACCTCCGGGTCCCCGATGTCGACCCCCCACCAGCGGGTGGCGCGCAGCTTGGCGGCGACGTCGGCGCTGATGCGCCGCTTGCCGAGGTAGAAGATGAGCGGCTCGCCGGAGGAGCCGCCGGTGTTGGAGCGGGTGAGCTGCTCGGCTCCGGTCGCCTTGAACTCCTCGGTGTGGGCCCGCATGACCGCCTTGGTGCTGAAGGGGATGCTGGAGAGCTGCCCGGGGTCGGTCGGGATGTCGCGGAAGTAGGGGACCGTGCGCTGCACGGTCTCCAGGAAGCGCGCCAGCTTTTCCACCTGGATCTTCCTGATCTCGGCGGCGGGGAGCCACTGGACCCGCTCCAGCTCGCGATGCTGCTCGATGGTCGAGTGGTGCTTCAGGTACTCATGGACGGGAAAGAGGATGTTGCTGATGAGCGGTTTCATGACGATGCTCCCCCTGACAGCCGGCATTTGCGACATAGGATGGGCTGCTGTGCGCGGATTATAGGACAGACTTGAGCCAAAGAACTTTCCGGGCGACCTCGGGTAGCCGACCGGGTGAGCCGGGTGGGGGGCGCCGCTGCCAAGGGACCGGAGGCCCGCGCCGCAGCCGGGGGCGGTGAACCGCACGACCACGCCGCCGCCTCGGCAACCCGGCGCTCCCCGTCGGCACCGCTGGCGCCGTCAACCCTTCGAGCCGAGATCCGGAGCGAGAGCCCCGACGTCGGGCCCTCGTCGCGCCTCGCGTCGGGAGGTTACCCCGTACAGACCGAGGAGATCGACCCTCACCTTTTCCCAGCCATGGCATTGAGCGGCCTGGTGGGCGTTTCGCGCCAGTTTCCCGGCGAGCCCGGGCTCCTCCAGCAGGCGGAGCACCCCGCCGGCGAGGGCGGCGGCGTCGTCGGAGGGGACCAGTAGCCCGGTGACCCCGTCCTGGACCATCAGGGGTATGCCCCCCACGGCCGTGCTGACGACCGGAAGACCGCACATGAACGCCTCCAGCAGGGACCCCGGGAAGTTGTCGATCAGCGAGGCGTTCACCATGATGTGCGCTTGCGCGTAGACCCGGGCGAGTTTGTCGTGATCGAGCGGGCCCAGGAACTCGACGCCGGAAAGTTCCAGGCTCCGGGCCAACTGCTGCAGGCGCTCGCGCTCCGAGCCGCCCCCCACGATCTTCAGCTGGGCCAGCGGGTGCCGCCCCAGGACCACGCCGAAGGCCTTCAGGATGCAGGCGTGGTTGTAGAGCGGCTCCAGTTGCCTGCTGACGACCAGCACCGGCTTCAGCTCAGGGCGGTCCAGGAACCTGAACTGTTCCAGGTCGGCGAGGTTGGGAAGTATCTCGGCGTGGATGCCGCAGCTCTTGGCGAAAACCTCCCTCAGGAACAGGGAGGGGACGGCCACCACGTCCGCCAGCGGCAGGAAAAGCCGCACCAGCGGGCCCCACTTCCGGAAAAAGGAGCCGGCCTCGCCCCCCCGGTAGTTGAGGACCGAGCGGACGCCGAAGAGCCGGGCCGCCACCAGCGCCGGCGCCACGACGGCGAAGAAATAGAGGTGCGAGGCGGCGAAGATATGGACCACCGAACTCCCCCGCAGGAGGCGCAGGCTCGCCAGGAAGATGACAAACCTGACGGCCGTACGCACCCCCGGCACCCGCTGCAACCCAGCCAGCGGACGCGGGAATGGAGGATTGGCCGGGACCCTGACCACCTGGAACCCCTCGCCGGACAGGTGGCGGCAGAGCTTCTCCGCCTGGACCGCCATCCCGCCGAAGGGGGGCGGAAAGGGGGCCACGATCGCCAGCGAGGTGCGCTCCGGGGTCCGGGTCATAACCAGTTCCTGCACCACTGCTCGAAGAAGAGCAGGGCCCAGATGCGCGCGGAGAGGTCGCGCCCACCCCTTTGGTGCTGGGCCAGCACGGACTCCACGTATCCCGAGTTGAAGATCCCCCTCTGCCGGGCCTCGCTGGAGAGCAGCAGGTCGTGGGCGTACTCGGTGAGGTCCTTCTTGAACCAGTGGACGAGCGGCACCCCGAACCCCATCTTTTTACGGTAGAGGATCTCCTGGGGGAGGATTCCCTCCATCGCCTTCTTGAGGATGTACTTGGTCTCTCCCCCCTTGAGCTTCAGGGTCGACGGCATGCGCGCCGCCAGCTCCACCACCTCGTGATCCAGCAGCGGCGCGCGGGTCTCCAGGCTGCAGAGCATGCTGGCCCGGTCCACCTTGGTCAGGATGTCCTCGGAGAGGTAGAGCTTGGTGTCGACGTACTGGATGCGGGTGAGGTACTCCTGGGACGAGCAGGAGTGGTAGAAGCGGGCCATCGCCGAGTAGTCGGGGAGCCCGCCGCTGTACTCGGCGCCGATGCCGGCCTGCAGCTCCGGGGAGAGCAGGCGCTCCAGGTAGGGGTGCTCGCCGAAGGTGTTGAGACCGGCGTAGCGCTCGAAGGCCCCCCGGGAGAGGTGGTTCAGGGTCCCCTTCCCCTTCAGTCCGTCCGGCATGATCCTGGCGGGAAGCCCGAAGAGGAGCTTCTTCACCGGGGTGGGAATCCAGTCGTAGCGCCCCATATCCTGCGCCCAGCCGTAGCGCCGGTAGCCGGCGAAGGTCTCGTCGCCGCCGTCACCCGACAGGATGACCGTCACGTGCTCCCGGGCCAGCTTGGAAAGGTAGTAGGTGGGGAGCGCCGAGGCGTCGGCGAACGGCTCGTCGAACTCCCAGGCCAGCCTGGGGAGCACGTCCACCGCGTCTGGCTCCACCAGGAACTCGTGGTGCTCGGTCCCGAAAAGCCCCGCCACCTGCCGGGCGTAGCGGACCTCGGAGAAGTCCTCCTCCTGAAAGCCGATGGAGAAGGTCTTGACCGGCGCGCTCTGCACCTGGCTCATCAGGGCGACGACGGTGCTGGAATCGATGCCGCCGGAGAGGAAGGCACCGAGCGGCACCTCGCTGATGAGCCTGATGCGCACCGCCTCGCGCAGCTTCTCCCGCAGCGCCTCGACCCAGTCGGCCTCGGAGATGGAGTCGTCCGGCGCGTAGCTCACGTCCCAGTAGCGCTGCACCTCGACCTCCAGGCGCCCTGCCGCAGCTCCGGAGGCGGCTCCCCCCTGCGGCGCGCTCTTGGAGCGCAGCGTCAGGGTGTGCCCGGGCTCCAGCTTGCTGATCCCCTTGAAGATGGTCCCGGGGAACGGGATGTAGTGATAGGTCAGGTAGTCGGCCAGGGCCTTGGGGTCGATCTCGCGCTTGACGCGGGGGTCCTGGAGCAGCGACTTGATCTCCGAGGCGAACAGGAAGCGCTTGCCGTCGCACCAGTAGTAGAGCGGCTTCTTGCCGAGCCGGTCGCGGGCCGCGAAGAGCTCCCCCTTGCGGGCGTCCCAGATCGCGAAGGCGAACATGCCGCGGAACCTCTCCACGCAGGCCGCGCCGTACTCCTCGTAGGCGTGGACCATGGTCTCCGTGTCGGAGCGGGTGGCGAAGCGGTGCCCCTTCGCCTTCAGCTCCTCGCGCAGCTGCTGGAAGTTGTAGACCTCGCCGTTGAAGGTGATCCAGACCGTGCCGTCCTCATTGGACAGGGGCTGCGCTCCGCCGGAGAGGTCGATGATGGAGAGCCGCCGGTGCCCGAGCGCCACCGGCCCGTCCAGGTGGTACCCCTCCCCGTCGGGACCGCGGTGGGCCATGATCCGGTTCATATTCTCGATGAGTTCCCGCTCCGGGGAGCAGGTGATGTCGACGATTCCGGCGATTCCACACATAGCAGTAGGTCCTTAGGATTCCCGGCCGGCACGCTGCGGCGCCCGGCGGGCTTTCAAGAGGTTCATTTCCCCGTGAGGCGCCGGTAGACCGGAAGGTAGCGCTCGACCGCCCTCCCCCAGTTGTGCTTCAGATGCACGGTCTGCATGGCGCGGGCGGAGATTCCGGCCAGGTCCTTGCCCCCCGAAGCGAGCTCCTTCAGCAAGCAGGACAGGGCGCCAACGTCGCCGGCCGGGAAGAGAAAGCCGTCCTGACCGTGGTTCACCAGCTCCTTGATGCCGCCCACGTCGCTGCCAAGCACGACCTTCCCCATCGCCATCGCCTCCAGCGGCTTGAGCGGGGTCACCAGCTCGGTGAGGCGCATGCTGAGCCGCGGATACACCAGGACGTCGATGAGCGAGTAGTAGCGGTTCACCTCCTCGTGGGGGACCTTGCCGGTGATCACGACCGGCCCGATCAGCCCCATCTGGGCGGCCCTGCGCTGCACCTCCTCGTGTTCCGGTCCTGAGCCTACCAGCAAAAGCCGGGCGTCCATCCCCCCCTCCAGGGCCTTGGCGAAGCTCTCCAGGAGCATGAGCAGCCCCTCGTAATGGTAGAAGGAGCCGATGAAGCCGAAGACCGTCTTCCCCTCCAGACCGAGCCTGGCAGCCAGTTCCCGGTCCCGCTCCAGGGGAGCGAAGGCCTCCGCGTCGACGCAGTTGGGTATGATGGTGATCTTGTCCGAGCGTATTCCGCGCGCCCCGATGTCCGCCTTGAGCCCGTCGCAGATGGTGAAGATGGCGTCGGCGTCGCGCAGGAGCGAGGTCTCCAGCATCTTGCTCATCCGGTACTTGAGGGATCCCTCGGTAAAGCTGCCGTGATCCACCGCGGCGTCCTCCCAGAAGGCCCGCACCTCGTAGACCAGCGGAATCCCGAAGCGGCGCGCCGCCTTCAGGGCGGGCATGCCGTTGAGGCTCGGGGAATGGGCATGGATCAGGTCCGGCCGCTCCAGCTCCACCGCCTCCTCGATGCGCCTGCGCAGCGCCCCCATGAGCCGCTTTTCCTTGACAAAGGGCAACTGCCCGAACTCGCTCTCCGGGGTGCGGTACACCCGCATCCCGTCGATCTCCTCCAGCGGCTTGCCGGCCTTGCCGTGCTTGGGGGAGGTGACCAGCACCGGCTCGATGCCGAGCTCGCGCTGGTTTTTCAGGATGGAGGCGGTACGGAAGACGTAGCCGCTGAAGTGGGGCTTGTAGTGGTCCAGGATGTGGAGGATCTTCATCGTTTTCTCCCTGCTGCTTGTCGAAGCACCGGTCAGGGGGTGCCGTCCCGGGTTTTGAGCTCCCTGCCGACAATCCTCATGCCATTTTTCGGGTCGCCCGCCTCGTAGACCAGGAGGGCGCGCCCCGCGCCAAAGGTCACAAACGGCGCCCCGAGGTACGGTTCCTGCCAGGGGACGATCTCCTGCACCTTGACGGGGTCGCCGCCGTTCAGGGCTGCGGCTCTCAGGGTGAACCTGACCGGCTTGTTGACGTCCTGGCGGTCTCCCTCCGCCCACACGGCTGCGAATCCGTCGCGCCAGGAGGCGACCGACTCGGAGAGCTTGTAACCGGCCTTCAGGGGTTTCACGGCCACGGGGACCGGCTCTTTGTCACCCCCGGCAAAGCCGGTTCCGGCAATGAAGTACTCCTTGTTCCCCTTCCCCTGGGTGCCAGAGTACAACGACAGGTAGCCCTTGTCGTTGCCGGCGACCGAAAGGCTCACGTTTCTGGCCCGGTCGCCGTACCCGGGGTCCGTGGCCGGGTTCTTCGCCATGGTGAAGATCTTTCCGACCGGCGCGAGCCCCGAAGCGGTGGCGAGGTAGAGATAACGCGGCTGATCCAGGTTCTCCGTGGTCTTCTGGAGCCAGCCGACCAGGCACTCCCCGGCCCGGCAGGCGATCCTCGGGTTCGCGTTGCTGGAAATCCCGGTGAACACCCCGGCTTCCAGCAGCGAGCCGAGTTTCTTTGCGTCGAAGGAGGCGACGACCGCGCCGGCCGGGTCGAGCAGTTCCCCTTTGACAGAGACCCGCGCCGCCCGGATCTGGTAGCTCTGGACCAGCTCCCGGTCGTCCATCCAGACCACGACGAAGTTCTTGCCGTCGAAGGAGACCGCGGGGCTGCACTGGTTGTTGGGCGCCTTGGCCACCTCGATCCCCGCAGGGTCGAGCAGCTTGCCCTGGCGGGTGACGCGCGCGGCATAGACGTCGTAGTCCTTGCCATTGCGCAGGTCCTGCCAGACGACCAGGAACAGGTCGCCGTCGGTGGCGATGGCGGGCCGCTCCTGAAAATCGGGCGCCGCCGAGATGACGAAGCTTCCGGCTCCGGCGACCCGGCCCGCCTCGGGGACCAGCACCCCGCGGATATCGGTATCCGCAGGAGGGCCCCAGCCGTAGTGCCCTTCCTGCCAGGCGACCAGGTAGACCCCGCCGGCATAGGCGGATACCGGAAGCCTCTGCATGCCGGACACGGGATCGGCCAGCGTGAATTCACGGCCCGCCTCCCCGATTTCGGCGGCAGACGCCAGCGAGGCGGACAGCAGCAGCATACAGCAGAGAGTCAGCACGGCAGCAGTTCTCACGGGGCTCCCCAGGACACGATCAACGGGATAATCGGGTAAGCAGGTACTCGGGTAATGACGCGACCGGTCAGTTGCTCGGAACCAGCCGTCTGAACTTGAGGAAACGCGGAGGGTTGGTGCTCACCAGGTACAGGCTGCCGTCGCGGGCAACCAGGGCCGGCCCGCCGATATTCAGTCCGGCTCTCCTGTTGTTCTCTTCCTTTCTCCAACCCTCGGCGAACAGGGACATGGTGGAGCCGTCCATGACCCTGCGGGGGACGTTCTCGTCGCCGCTGCCGCCGTACAGGGCCGCCCCGTCCGCCGACACGCCGAAGGTGGCATGGGCGAAAAAAGTGGAGCCCAGTGCCGGTCCGTCCACCGGCAGGGGCTGCTTCGCCTTTTTCAGCAGGTTGACCTCGGCCTCCGTCAGGCCGGCCATGCGCTGCGCCACCCCGTCCGGGGTGACTTTCCAGTAGTGGCTGGCCCAGTCCTGCCTGACCAGCAGGTAGACGTTGCCGACCCCGTCGGCCTGCATGTACACCACGTTGCCCGCCGGATTCTGGTAGGCGAAGGTTTCCCCGTCCGGGGTGATCTTGTACAGACAGCTGGAGGCCTGGGTCCAGACGTTGCCCCGGGCATCGACGGCCAGGCTGACCGGTTCCTTGAGGTAAATCTCCAGCGACTTTCCCTTCTGCCCGGGCTGCAGCCGCTTGGTGCCCCCCCCCGCAAGGGTCTGCACCCACCAGGACCCGTCCGGCTTGCGGGAGGTCATCCTGATCCGGTTGTTGTGACCGTCCGGGACGAAGATCCGCCCCGTGCCGTCGACGCCGATGTTGCAGTACTCATAGCCCCTGCCGCCGATGTTGAACATCGCCTCGTCTGCCGGGCCGTCCCGGAAGCCCCGCACGCCGTTGCCGGCGACGGTCCAGACCCTTCCCTGCCGGGTTATGACGCGCACCCGGGTGATGTCCATGACGAAGAGGTTCCCGGCGCCGTCCTCCGCTAGGGAGTTGCCGCTGAACATGGCGCCCTGTGCCGGGCCGTCCAGGTAGCCGTCCTGCCAGACGCCGGCCGCGTGTTCGACCCTGAAGCCGCGCCCCGCGCCCTCCGCCGCGACCGCTATCGTGCAGGCGAGCAGCAGGGAGCAAAGCAGGAGGATCAAACCCGGCAGGCGATGACTGCGCGCTGAGCCGTTCATTCTCGGTGCTCCCCGCCGGCGTTTTTGGTGAGATAATAGCCCATGGTTTGAAACCCCGGATGGTCGATGTACCCGTAGCTCCCCCACACCCCGTCCCCGTCCCAGAGGGCCATCTTCAGCATCAGCGCCATGCGGTCGCTCCAGCGCTTGTCTCCGCTCTGTTCATAGGGGAACACGGTCCAGAAGGACGCCTGGCCGATCAGCTTATAGCTGTGCCTTGATTTCTCCCTGTCAGTCAGGCAGTACTCATAGGGAATCCAATAGGCCCAGTGGCCACGCTTGACGCCCTCAAAATACGGCTCTTTGTACATGAACTCAGACATCTTATGAAGAAGGCTCTCAAGCTTTGGTTTAAGTACGCCGTCGTTGACTCTGTACTGATAATAGTTCAGCAGACCGTCATACAGTAGCGAGCCCATCATGAGGTCCGCCTTGACTTTCGGGTCGGTGTCCTTCCAGCCGCTTCCCGAACCTCCCGCGATGTAGCCACGCTCCCAGTTGATGAAGATGCTGGCATAGGGGTTGGCCTGGTTGTCGGGCACCTTGAGCAGGCGCTCGAAATTCAGGTCGGCAAGGCGCAGGTACTCCCCGTCGCCGGTGAACTCGTACAGCGCCGCGAGGCTGAACATGCCGGTGCCAAAGACGCGCATCTGGTTGAGGCTCAGGGGGCTGGCCAGCTTCTTGATGTAATCGCCCCAGTCCAGGATGGCGTCCCTGACCCGCTCGTCCCCGGTCAGGTAGTAGTACAGCGGCATGCCGTACCAGTGCTGGTGCTCCCACTCGAAGACGACCTTGGCCAGGTCGGCCGCCTTCTTGTTCTCCACGACGTCAAACTGCAGCTTGCTGTAGTCGTAATCGTCCGAGTGGTAGACGGACCAGTCGGCGTAGTAATTGATCATGGACTCCGCGGTGAGCTGGTACTCGCCGGCCTTGAGCAGGTCCCGGTCCTCCCTCAGGGCGTTGACCAGGGCGATCCGTGCGAAATCGTGCTGGTTCAGGAAGGACCCCTCCCCCCAGTAGTGGTAGCGCCAGACCTCGAACTTCGGTTTCCTCTTGGCTACGTGGTCCTCCGTGCCGAGTTTCTCCGCGAGCCTCTTCTCCTCGGAGAAGCTGATGAAGTGGTACAGCGGATAGATCCCCTCGACGTTTCGGTTGTACCAGTCGACCGGCGCCCGCGCCGCCAGGGGATACTGGAAACGGTTCATCTCGTCCTGGGGCCTGCTTTCCCCGTCTCCATGGAAGGCGTACATGACCTCGAAGGTGGTGTGGCTTCCGTAGCGGATCCAGTACCCCTGTTTGCTCTCCTCGGGCCAGAGCGCGACGGAGAGCGCGCCCGCGTTGTCGGCGCTCAGCGCTTTGGGCCAGTTGCCCGCCATGTAGCGGATCCCCGCGGTCAGCCCTCGGCCGTCGCGGTCGGAAAGGTCCAGGTAGCCGAGCTCCGGAAACTGGTTCCTGCCTCCCTCCACGGAGAGCTTGCCGTCCTGCCAGATCCAGTACCCTTCCTGGCTGTAGCCGCGCTTGCTGGCGTACTCGCGCTTCATGTCCGGCGCCACCGGGCCGTGGTAGTAGAAGCTGTCGCCGTTGCCGGTCCAGGGGAAGTCGGACACCGCCTGATAGAAGAGCACCCTCCCCTTGCCCAGGCCGAACGATTCGCTTCCCGAGGCGCTGGAGACCCGGGCCTTCCTCCCCTCGCCCAGGCTCAGCGCGGTCTCCAGCCTGAGCGACTTTATGTAGCAGTGCCGGGGGCTCTCCTTGCTCGCGTTGCGCAGCGTGTACTGGGCCTTCACCGTCTGCTTTCCCTTGCTGAAGAAGAGCCGCATGGTGTAGTCCAGGAGCTTCTGCTTTCCGAGGTAGTGCCCGCCGTCCACCCGCAGCACGGCCCGGACCGGGCCGTTTTCCTCGATGGAGATCCTGGTGTCCGGGCAATGCGAGGCGAGAAACTCCTTGCCTGCGCCGTCGGTCAGCACGATCCCCCGGGAATCCCCCGGTTTGACGATTTCCTGCCCGCCGACGCTCACCCGGTCGAAGACGTTGAAGCCGGACCCGGAGAGCTCCGCCCTGAGGACGCCGGTGTCGACCACGACCCTGCCGCCCGCCTCCCGGGCCAGGGGGCGGCCACTGGAGGCGCCCGGGCCCGCCGTGACGCGGACGTGCTCGCTTTTTTCCTTCCCCGGGGAGGCGAGGAACTCCAGGAGCGCCCACTTCACCGAGCCGTCGGGCCAGCTTTTCAGGACCCGCCCCTGGTACTCCTTCCCTTCGACCGCAAGCGCGGGTCGGCCGTTGACGCTGCGCACCGTCCCCTGCGGCAGGGGAATGCCGATCCGGGCCGCCTCGCCCGCGAAGGCGCTCCCCCGCGTCCCCGCCCGCAGCGCCTGGTACACCTCGACCTCCAGGTTCAGGGGGGGCGTGGCGGCCCGGCCGGCACCGGCCAGCAGGCAGAGCAGCAGGAGGGCAAGGGCAAGGGTCCGGGTCATCGGCCGGCTCCGCGGCAGACGGAGAGGTAGAGCTCCTGGTAGTCGCGCACCATGCGCTCCAGGGAGAAATCCAGCTCGGCGCGCCGGCGCCCGCGCTGGCCGTGCTCAGCCGCGAGCCGCGGCTCGGCGCGGTAGCGCTCCAGGATGGCGCTCAGCCCCGCCACGTCGCCGGGTGCGAAGAGTGCGCCCGTTTCGCCCTCGAGGACCAATTCGCCGTTTCCCCCCACCCGCGAGGCCGCCACCGGAAGGCCGCACGCCATCGCCTCCAGGACCGTGTTGGAAATCCCCTCGGCGATGGAGGGGAGCACGAAGAGGTCCAGCGCCTGCATCAGTTCCGGGATGTCGCTGCGCTCGCCCAGGAAGGAGACCTGCTCCGTGGTGAGCCCCAGCGAAGCGGAGAGGCGCTGCAGTGCGGCCTCCTCCGGGCCGGAGCCGACCAGGCAGAGCCGGGCCCCCCCGGGGCGGGGGAGTGCCGCGAAGGCGCGCAGCAGGCTCGCCTGGTCCTTCACCGGGTCGAGGCGCCCCACCGTCCCGATCAGGAAGTTTCCCGGCCCGACCCCCAGGCGCTCGCGCAGCAGGGCGCGCTCCGCCCCGGGCGCGAAGCGCTCCGTGTTGACGCCGTTCAGGATGCGCCCCACCTTGTCGCCGGAGATCCCCACCTCGTCGACCAGCCACTCCCTGAGGTCCTCGCTCACCGCCACGAAGCGAGACACCAGCGGGCTCAGGGCCCGGCGCACCTTGTTGCGGCGCAGGTTGGCACCGGTGGGGTCGCTCGCCTCCCGGCCGTGCTCGCCGTGGACCACCCGCCTCACCCCGGCCAGGCGGGCCGCGACGACCGCATCGATGCTCCCCCAGTTCCGGGTGTGCACCAGGTCCGGACCCAGCCCGCGGATCACGCGCGCCAGCTTGAGCGGCAGCAGGTAGTCGCGCGCCGCCCCCTTGTCCAGGGCGACTATCCGCACCGGCCGGGTAATGCGCTGCGCCATCGGGCCGGAGCTGTCGATGCAGCAGATGGCGTGCTCGAAACGCTCCGGGTCCAGCCTGTTGATCAGGTTGACCAGGCCGTTTTCCAGGCCGCCCACCCGCAGCGAGTGCAGCACATGGAGCACCTTGATTTTCATGCGGCGACACCCTCCACGCCTGCCGAGGCATCCGGCCGCGCCGGGACACGGCGCCAGGCCGGCTGGGCCTCGGCCACCCGTGCTTCGGCGAGCTCGATCTTCGCCAGCAGCACCTTGAGCAGGACACAGAGCGCCCCCAGGTGGTAGAAGATGTCCCAGTAGGCGACTTCCAGGAAGGCCCCGCCGACCGCGTAGCCGAGCAGGGAGATCTGGATCGCCCGGGCGTAATCGAGCATCCAGAGGGCTTCCAGGTGGAGCGCAGCCCTCCTGCGCAGGCGCTCCAGCGCGATCATGGTGCCAAAGAGCAGGGAGAGCCAGATGGAGAGCGCGATGAACCCGTGTTCGCCCGCTATCCCGAAGTAGGCGCTGTGCGGACCGGTGAGTGCGTCGCGGAAGGTCTTGAAGCCGCCCCCGGTGACCGGGTGCTGCATCACCTTGTCCGCGCCGAAACGCCAGGCCTTGAGCCGGTTCTGGGCGGAGATGTCCTCTTCGTAGGTCTCGATGGTGTGCATCCTGCTGAACCACTCCTCCGGCAGGTTCGGAACGGCGACGGTGAGGCCGACTACCAGCAGCGGCACGGAGAGCCATTTCCTGCGCCCGGTCAGTATCATGGCGCAGAGCACGGCGATCAGCGCGAGCAGCCCCCCGCGCGACCAGGAGCTGATGATGGAGCAGATGGAGAAGAAGAAGGTGGCGAGGAAGAAAAGCTTCGCCTTGGCGCTCTGCATCTGCTTCGCGCAGAGCATGATGAGCGGCAGGGCCATGCACATGGCCAGGGCGATCTCGTTGTTGCCGCCGTAAAAGGTGTTCTCCGGGCCCCAGACCCGGTAATGGAACCCGGTACCGAGCGCGAAGATGCCGCCCTTCAGGCCGACCAGGCCGAAGGAGAGCGCGATGGTGACCACCAGCCAGTGGAACTTGGCGCGCGAGTTGATCAGGAAGAAGGTCGGGAAGATGCCGAGGTAGATCTTCATGACCTTGAGCCACTGCTCCTTGGCGAGGTCCGGGTGGTCCGGAGCCCAGAAGGTGCTCAGGGTGAACCAGGCCAAAAGCAGCAGGAAGAGCACGGTTTCCCGGGTCCAGGGGAACGGCTCGCGCCGGGACTTGCCGAACATGCCGGCCACCGTCGACAGGAAGACGATGGAGTAGACCGGCAGGGTGGAGGAGAACCCCCAGGCGTAGGTGTGCGGGTTCAGGTAGGCGAACACGGCCAGCGCCAGCACCCCCGTCCAGGGGCGGGTCAGGCCGAGGTAGGCGCTCCCCAGGGTGAAGAATAAAACGATGACGTCACGCAAACGCGCACCTCCCTGCCGCCCCGGGCATCAGCCGAGGAGCCTGTCGTAGACCTGCTCGATCTGTCGCATGTGCTCCTCGATGGACCAGACCTCGAAGGCGCGCTTCTTGGCCGCTCCCCCCAGGGTGGCCCTAAGCTCCGCGCTGTCCAACAGCCGGCCGATGACTTCGGCGAGCACCCGGGGGTCGCCGTGCTGCACCAGCAGACCGGTCTTTTCGTGCTCGATCATCTCCGGCGGCCCGCCCAGGCGGGAGGCGATGACCGGGCTCCCCGCCGCCATCCCCTCGATCACCACGTTGGGATAGGGATCGGGCTCGACTGAGGCGTGCACGACGACGTCGAGCGAGCGCATCACGTCGGGGATGTCCGAGCGCCGCCCGGTGAAGCGGACGTTGGCGAGCTTGCGCTGCCGCACCTGTTCGACCAGCTCCTTGCCGTAGGCGCTGCAGGAGTTGGGCGCGTCCCCGATGACCAGCATGACGCATTCCGGGTGACTCTCCCGGAGCATTTCCGCTGCATCCAGGAAGACCTGGTGCCCCTTCCAGGGTATCAGCAGCCCGACTATGCCGACCGCGAGTTCCCCTTGCTGGATGCCGAGCTCGCCCCGGGTCTGCTGCCGGTCGAAGGGTGCCAGGAACTGGCTCAGGATCCTGCCGTCGTTGATGGTCTGCACCCGCTCCTGCGGCATGCCGAGGGCGAGCACGCTGGTCTTGATCCAGTCGGCGACCGTTATCACCTGGTCCACCAGCCCGTAGAGCCGCCGGCTCATGGGGGAGTTCCACATGATCCAGCCCCGGACATGGGAGACGCAGGGGATGCCGCAAAGCCGCGCCACCAGGATCCCCGCCATGTTGTTGATCGGCTCGTTGTTGAGGTGGATCAGGTCGACGCGCTCCCTTTTGGCGAGCGCCAGGAGCCGCACCGTGTAGGGGAGCACGTTCAGCGCGTAGTTGAGCAGCGAGGCGAGCTTGGCCGGGACGGGGTAGCGCTGCAGCAGGGCGGCCTTGTCGAACACCCGGTCCGGGATATAGTGCCAGCTGGAGACCTCGCCGTAGCTTTGGTAGTTGGCGTCGCGGTGCGGGGTGGTGACGACCGGCAGGTACTTGGCCCGGTCGAGGTGCTGCGCCATGAGCTTGAGGCAGATGGCGGCGCCCCCCCAGCCGATGGCGTTTTCCAGGTAGAGTATCTTTTTCGGGGAGCTCATGGTTTATCCCTGCAGCGATGATTTGAGGTAGTAGAGCACGGTCTTCACATCGAACCCCTCGGCGAGGGACTTGCGGTAGAAGTGGCGGGCCTGTCCCGCCTGGTGGGAGTTCATGAAGTGGTAGCCGACCCATTTGTAGAGGTCCTTGAGGAATTCCCGGCGCAGCGAGGGGGCCTGAAGCGGCGGGACGCGGTCCAGGAAGGCCTCGAACACCTCAACCTGGGACAGGAGCATCTGGCAGCGGTCCGAGGAGAGGCTCTCCCCGAACTGGCGCTCGTGCACGCAGACCTCGTCCACGTGGCCGAAGGGGCAGTCCAGGGACATTTTCAGCCAGAGTTCCCAGTCCTCGTTGTGCTTTCGCTGCTCGTTGAAGAGGTGCCGCAGCAGGAGATCCCTCCGGGCGAAAACTGCGGAGGTGTTGACGAAGTTGCGGCCCAAGAGCTTCCGGGTCTGATCGGTGACCAGCCGGGGGTCGCCGAACCACGCCTCCCCGAGCCCCTCGAGCTGAAACATCGGCTCGCTCAGGACCCCGTTTTGCAGGAAGCGGACGTTGGTGACAATCAGCCCCAGTCCGGGTTCGCGCGCCGCGAGCGCCATCTGGCGCTCCAGCTTCTCCTCCAGCCAGAGGTCGTCGGCGTCGAGGAAGGCGATGTACTCGCCCCGGGCCACCCTGATGCCGGCGTTACGGGCCCGCGAGGGGCCCGCGTTGTCCTGGCGCAGGTAGCAGACTCCGGCGAAGCCCCGGACCAGCTGGGCGGTCCGGTCCGTGGAGCCGTCGTCGACGACGATGATCTCCAGCGGCTGGCAGCTCTGAGCCTGGACGCTCGCCAGCGCGTCGGCGATGAAGCGCTCGGCGTTGTAGGCGGGTATGACGACGCTGACAGGACAGTTCATGGTGTTCCCGGTTCAGAAGAGGTCGGGGCTGGAGAGGTCTGCATAATCGCCGTCCAGCCCGCTGCGCAGCCAGCCGGCGACGGTTTCCGGGGCGCAGGACCCCGGCAGCAGCACGTGGTAGCGGCTTCCGACGGAGGGGGCGGGCTGGAAGCCCCGCTCCCGGAAGAGCGCGCTGACCTGGGGATGGGCCACCTCCAGGCTCGCCCAAGAGACCCCGGTTTCCCGCCAGTGCCTGAAAAGCGCGACAAGCAGCGCCTGCGCGGCCGGCCGGTCCTCCCTGGCGCAGAAGAAGTCTCGCAGCACGGCCTGGCTGATCCTCGCGTCGAAGCGCTGCAGGTGCCAGACGCCGTACGCCCTGAGCAGCCCGTCGCTGCCGTAGAAGGCCCCCAGCCGCAGCGGGCAGGTACGGTGTTCGAAGAGCCGCCAGTTCAGGTAGCCGCTGGTGCGCGCCAGACAGGAAGGGTACCCGGTCCGGGCCTCTCCCCAGAGCCGGTCGAACTGCTCGTCGCACCCCTGCAACAGCCTGAAGGAGCCGGCGGCCCCCGCCCCTGCGGAGCCCCTCCCTCCAGCCAGCAGGTCGGCGGCCGAGCCGAGGCTCCGGCCCACGATCCGCCCCAGCCTCTTTTCCAGAGAACCGCGCCAGGAGACCCGCGCCCGGAAGAAATCGTTGCCGGCGCCGACCGCGCTGTACCCCTGCCGGGCGTAGATCGGCTGGGTGCTCACCCCTGACGAGGTGGAGCCGCAGATGGAGCCGCACTGCGCGCTTTTGCGCACCAGCGCGTCGCCCAGGCCGCGGCCCCGGTAGCCCGGGCGCATGCAGGTGTGGGCGGCGAAGGCGACCACGGTCTCCCGACCCTCGAGCCACCAGGGCTGGGCGAACATGAACCGGACGGCCACCAGACGGTTCTCGGAGTCGTCCCGGATGCCGGCCCCCATGCCGGCCAGGCTCCCCTGGTGGGGGTTCTGCTCGATCCTGTGCTCGAACCACTGGCCAAGCGCCCCCGGGTCCAGCGAGAAGGTCTCCGCCACCAGCCTGATCGCCTCGGGCACCTCCCCGGCTCCCAGCAGGAAGCTGGTGAGCCGGTCGCCGGCGAGGCCGCAGCTCTCCGGGCCCTCGTTTTTCTGGGCTGCCGCGATCAAGGCCCCTGCCCCCCCACCGGCACCCCGGCGTTGAACATTTCCAGGTTTTTCCTGAAAGGCTCCCGAAAGCGGTATTCGAGGGACCCCACCAGGAAGCCGAGGTTGTGGCACAGGCTGCGGGTCATGACGATGACCGGCACGTACCACTCGCGCCAGGGGTCGGGCGTCTCCTGCCTGATCGGCCTCAAAACCGGCAGCACCAGGATCCGGTACAGGTAGCCCAGCAGGGTGACGCACACCAGCAGGCACCAGGGGAAAACGAGCCCCGCCAGCAGCGCCGCCATCCAGAGCAGGTGGTTACGCAGGTGGTACAGGGAGGCGTCGATGTCGCCGAGCTGTATCCTGCCGTTGCCCCGGCCGTACAGGAAGAACTGCTTGGCCAGCTTCCTCAGGGTCGGGCGCGGCCGCCAGTCGACCACCGAGAGCTCCGCGTGGGCGACCCGGCACCCCAGGGCCTTGGCGCGCAGGGCGAAGAGGGTGTCCTCCGCGGTGTAGAGCCATTCGGGGTAGCCGCCCACGGCAAGCGCCACGCTCTTTCTGAAGGCCGAGGACCGGCCGAAGAAAAGCCGGGTCTGCTCGTCTCCCGAATCCCTGGAGGTGGAGAGCAGTCCCGAGTAGCGCTCGAAGGGGGTGCGGGCGTCGATCCTGCGCACGCCGGAGACCGCCCCGATGGAGGGGTCCTCCAGAAGCGGCCGGACCAGTTCCGCGAGCCAGGTCGGCTCCGGGCGGCAGCCGCCATCGGTGACGGCGACGATGCTCCCGGCGGCCCGCCAGATCCCCAGGTTCCTGCCCCGGGCGATGTTGACCCCCGGCTCGACGAAGCAGCGCACCGGGCTCCCCCCCCCGGCGTACCCGGCCAGGATGCGGCAGGTGGCGTCGCTCGAGCCGCCGTCCACCACGACGACCTCATCCGGCACCAGCGTCTGGCTCAGCAGGCAGTCGAGGAGTGCTGCGAGCGACGCCTCCTCGTTGAAGACCGTGACGACCACGCTCACCGTCGCGGCGCCGGGAGCCGCGCTGCGGAGCGCGCCGTTATCTGGAGGGGCTCCGGGGCTCATCCTTCCTCGCGCCATTTCCGGTAGCGCCCGACGATCATGCCCAGGGCGTAGGTAAGGTTCATGGCCTGGCGGATCGCCCCGAGCTCGCGCCGCACCAGCATGGAGAGGGTGCGCGCCCCCTGGCGCAGCGCCTGGGCCACCATGAACGGGGGCACCCCCGCGATGGCGCGGCCGTACTGCTCGCTCCCCCACCTCCCCCGCCGCTTGCCGGATCCGTAATGCTGGTTCAGGAAGTAGGCACGGGTCAGCTTGGCGTACTCGACGAAGTGCTCGATGGCCATGTCCGGGCGGTAGCGCATCCGGGTCCCCCGCGCCAGCAGGGTCTGGAACATGATGGCGTCCGAGCCGCCGAAGCCGATCTTCCCGACCCGGTTGTAGCGGGTGTCGAAGCGCAGGCCGTCGGCGAAGATGGCGGTGGCGTAGCCGACGTTGCCCGACCAAACCGGCGTCGACTGATCCTTGATCCAGAAGGGCTCGCCCCCGTGGTCCACCTTACCCAGCATGCAGACGAGCTCCTCTCCCAGCCACCCCGGCCTGGTGCCGGGCTGGAAGGGGACGATGATCCTGCCCCCGACGCACTGGGCCCCTTCGGTCCCAAGCGCATGGGCGGCCGCGTCCAGAAACCCGGGGAGCGGCAGTTCGTCGTCGTCGATGAACACCAGGTAGGCGCTGGAGAGGGTCTCCTCTATGGCGCGGTTGCGGGCGGGGACGATCCCCTGCCCTGTTTCGCAGACGAAGCGCAGCGGGGCGCCCGGCTCCGCGGCCAAGCGGCCAAGCACCGCCTGGGTGTCGTCGGCGGAGTTGTTGTCGACCACCAGGATCTCGAAGGGGACCCGGCACTCCTGCAGCCTGAGCTCCCGCACCAGCGCCGGCAGGCGGTCGGACCGGTTGTAGCTGCAGATGGCGACGCTCAGCATTTCGCTTTGGTCCGGTTTCATGCTAGTTCCCCAGGCGCGCTCGGACGCGCCGTGCCGCATAGTCCGCCATCTTGCGCCAGCTCACCTCGGTATCGGCGAACACCAGCTTGCGGGCGAAACTGGAGGGGGAGTCGGAGCCAAAGACGGCGACCCTGCGTATCTGGTAGGGATCGGCGTCGCTCCCCAGCCAGCCGGTCCGCGTGGTGCAGGCGCTCAGGAATCCTGCGTCCCGCGCGGCCTGGACGCAGCGCCCGTCGAAAAGTCCGTAGGGGTAGGCAAAGCTGGTCACCGGGAGGCCGAGCATCCGCTCCAGATCCTCCTTGCTCCCCGCGATCTCGCGCTTCAGGGCGTCCGGGTCCAGTTGGGTCAGCCGGGCGTGGCTGCGGGTGTGGGCGCCGATCTCCATGCCAGCCCGGGCCATTTCCTTGAGCTGCGGGAGCGAGAGCATCGGCTTGGCGAGGTTGTCGGCGTCCCTCCATCCGGAGTCCTTCCCGACGTCGCGGCTCACGATGAACCAGGTCGCCTTCATGCCGCGCCCCACCAGGGGGAGGAAGCCGTACTGGTGGTTGTTGGCGTAGCCGTCGTCGAAGGTGATCGCCACGGAGCGCGGCCCCAGTTCGGCTGGGCGCGCCAGGTCGCGGACCAGGACGGTGTGCCACCCCTCGCTTTGCAAGAGTTCCAGCTGGCGGTTGAAGCTCTGCTCGGAAACGGCCCACCGGGACGCGGGGGTCTGCCGGCCGGGGGTGATGGCGTGGTACATCAGGACCACGGGACCGCGCCCCTGGCTGGAGGGGACCAGCCCCGCCCCCCTCAGGAGTCTTTTGGAAAAGGGATCCATCAGCATGGCTTGCCGTCGCGCTCGAAGAGTTCTATCAGTTTGCTGTGCCAGGCCAGGGGAAGCAGCGCGGGGAGCAGGTACTTCAGGTCCTTCAGGGTCCCGTAGCCGGCCAGCAGGATGGTGCGGAAGATGGCGCGCGCCGAATGCATGTCGCGCCCCCAGTAGCAGATGTAGCCGCGCTTCAGGAGCTCGCCGCAGGTAAGCTCCCTGACCCGGCGCTTGCCCAGGCGTGCCGCCACCTCGGGGTGCAGCCGTAGGAAGTTCTTTTGCACCCGCCAGTGGTTCAGCGCGACCCGCGCCCGGTTCTTGGTGATCTGGGTGCCGCCGTGGTGGCGGTAGTAGGCCAGGACCTCCGGCACCAGGACCGTTTGGGTGGCGGGCGCCAGGCGCAGCCAGAGGTCGTAATCCATGCAGGAGCTGAGCCCCTCGTCGAAGCCGCCGGCCTGGGAAATCGCCTGGCGCCTGGTGAGCGCCGCGTGTATCGGCCAGGGGCACCCCCCCAGGAAGGCCTCCGCCCGGTCCACCCGGGAAAAATCGGCCGGCAGGTACGGCTGGCAGCGCGCCTCGGGAAGGCCGGTGTTCTGCCAGCCGCAGTAGGCGATGTCGGCACGGCTCAGGCAGAGCGCACCGTGGAGCTTTTCCAGGCAGTCGGCCGACCAGTAGTCGTCCGCGTCGAGAAAGGCGACCAACTCGCCCCGGGCCTCGGCCAGTCCGCGGTTTCGTGCCGGTCCCGCGCCGCGGTTTGCCTGGGAGAACACCTTGAGCCGGCTGTCGCCCCCCTGCAGGAGTTTCAGCAGCTCCGGGGAGCCGTCCGAAGAACCGTCATCGACGACGATGACCTCGATGTTGCGGTAGCTCTGGGTCAGGGCGCTGGCGACGCTCTCCCGGAGGTACTCCTGGTCGTTGTAGCAGGGCATTATCACCGATATGAGATGGTCGTTCATGGTAGGGCTCGCCGTTTGGTGTCTCGCTCGTTATGCCAGCCGCAGTTTACTCTTCCAGCGCAGCGCCTCGGCCAGCAGTTCCTCTATCGGCAGGTACAGGAAGGCGCCGGCGTAGGAGAGCACCCCCAGCGCCGCCATGCTCACCAGGTACCAGAGGGCGTTGCCGGAGCGGGCCGCCCCGTCCAGGGCCAGGTTCCCCAGGGAGAGCACAACGATCATGATGGCGTTGAGCACCAGGGCCGGCCTCAGGGCTGCCAGCACCTCGGCGAACCGGACGCCGATACAGTGGCAGGCGAGCCAGGAGATCCTGACGCTGATGTAGACGAAGCCAAGGAGCATCGCCCAGGCCACCCCGGTCTCCCCCCAGCGCACCCCGACCAGGCAGCCGGCGATGACGACCGCCCAGGATTCCAGCTGGATGCGCAGCTCGTGCCCCAGCCGGTTCATCGCCTCGGCGACCGCTCCCGAGGCGTTCGCCACGCAGCGGAACAGTCCGGAGAGCGCCAGGATCCGGAGCACCGGAGCGGCGGCCAGCCATTTTTCGCCGTAGACGACCCTCATGAAGGGCTCCGCCAGCCACCACAACCCGACATAGAAGGGAACGGTGTACACAGACATAAGGGTGATCGCCCTCAGGTAGAGGTATTTGCACTTGTCGAGGTTTCCCTGCTCCTTTGACAGTGCCCTGAAAACGACCTTGTACGTCGCGCCGCTGGTGATGGTGATCGGCATGACGGAGAGACTGTACCCCTTGTTGTAGGTGCCCAGAATTCCGGCCCCCAGCATGCGGCTCACGATGAAGTTGTCGGTCTGGGTGCGGAAGTGCTCCACGATGCTGTTGGCGGTCGCCTTGAACCCGTAGGCCCCCAGCCGCCTGGCGACCTCCCGGTCGACCCGGATGAGGGGGATCCAGCGCGTGATGTACAGGAGCATCAGGACCCGCAGCAGCGCCCCGGCGATCCCGGCCAGCACCAGGCTCCAGGGTCCCATCTTCAGGAGCGCCATCCCGATGCAGATCACCCCGGTGACCAGCATGGTCACCACTTCCAGCACCGAGGTCTCCTTGAACCTCATCGCGCGCTGCAGGCGGGAGGCCGGGATGGAGCCGAAGGGGCGCAGCAGGAAGGTCAGCGCCGAGACGCGCAACAGGTTCCGGTAGACGTCGTTCTTGAACCAGACCGCAAACCAGGGGGCGGCCGTGAAGAAGATCAGGTAGATGCCGATCCCGATCAGGATCTGGATGGTGAAGACGACGTTGTAGTCGTCCTCCCGCACCTCCTTCGCCTGGACCAGCGCCTGCCCCATCCCCGCCCCGGCGAAGAACCCGGCAAGCCCGGTGAAGATCTGCATGGTGACCATCATGCCGAAGTCCGCGGGGAGCAGCAACCGGGAGAGCGCGACGTTGAAGGCGAACTGCACGATCTGGCTGCCGAGCGTCCCGGTCAGCAGCCACTTGGCGCCGTCGCGTATCTGGTTTCTCTGGGTCATCGGCGCCAGCCGGCCCACCCCGGAAGCTCGCGCGGGGTCATGTCCCTACCAGGGCGCAGGTGAGCAGGTACTCGTGGTTGCTGCCGTCGAGCAGCCTTCCGGTGACGATCTCCACCTCGGCGAAGAGCCCCTGGGTCATGGCGGCCACCTTCGCCCTGTCGAAGCTGCTTTGATGTTCCAGCTCCTCATGGGGGAGCAGGGCGTCGTTGGGCACGCTGAAGATGACCATCCCGCCGGGCCGGACCACGCGCGCCATCTGCCGGAGCGTCTTGCGCGGGTCGTCCAGGTGCTCGAAGACCTCCGTGGAGACCGCCACGTCGAAGCTGGCGTCGGGCGCCGGGATGGCGGGCAGGGCGCTCACGATGGTGTCGAATCCGTCGGCGGCGAGGCGTCCCAGGACCAGGGCGGAGAAGTCGAGGCAGGTGACCTGGGCGCCGCGCTCCTGCCGGACCAGCTTCGCCAGGCGGCCGTTGCCGCAGCCGACGTCGATCACCCTGGCGTGCTGCGGTATCCGGTCCAGGATCGCCTGGAACAGCTCGTGGTAGGCGCGGTGCAGTTCGTCGGAGTTCCAGACGCCGTCCCAGTACTGCGGTGTGTTGATGTTGGTCCTGCCGAACTTGATGAGCTTGTACAGGGAGGGGTGCCTGGGGCGCAGGTACCCTTCGGCGAACAGGTTGGCGCGGTTTCGTATGCGCCACGGGATCAGCGTGCTGAGTTTCATTTTTTACCGCCCTTCCCCGCCACCAGGGTTCCCTGCTTCGCCTGGGCGATCCCGTCCAGCAGGACCTTGTAGGTGACGCCGAGCTTCTTCGCCACCAGGGCCTCCTTCTCCGCGTTTTCCAGGTCCCCCTTTTTCAGGTAGGACATGCCGAGGTAGTAATGCCCCTGGCCGGAGTCGGGATCCCTCTCCAGGGATTTCTTGTAGCTGCCGATCGCCTTGTCGTACTCCTTGTTCTTCAGGTAGATGGCGCCGATGTTCTGGTAGACCTTGTCCGCCACGGAGACGGTCGGGTGGATGTCCTCCTTGACCGCCTGCTGGTAGCAGGCCAGGGCGGCGTCCAGGTTCCCCCTTTTCTGGTGCATCACCCCGAAGCCGTAGTAGGCGATGCCCCAGACGCTGCGGTGCATCCGGGCGTGGCGCAGGTAGTAGTTGAACTCGGAGGAGGCCTGGTGCCAGTTGCCGGCGTCGACCATCCGCATCCCCTGCTCGTAGTGGAACCAGTTGTTCACCTCGTCCTTGAAGACGTGGTCCTCGTGGTCCGGCTCGGGCGTCGCGCCCGGGCAGAGGTCGGCCCGGGCCGGCCCGCAGCAGATGCCGACTCCGAGGAGGCACGCGACGGCCGCCATTTTCATCTGGGAAATGTTCATCATAGCTTGCCGACCTCCATTGCGTTAGGCCGCGGCGTGGACCTGCGAAATTGCGCCGGGTGGCGGCGCCGCCTGGCGGGCGCCCGAGCGCTGGCGCCAAAGCTCCAGCACCAGCAGGTTCCAGATCACGTCCCCGTAAAAGGTCGCCCCGGTCTCGACGTGGATGCGGAAGATCTCTTCCAGCACCCCGTCCCTGAGCCAGGGGCGGATGCCGCAGGAAGGGCCCAGCAGCGTCTCCCTGACGAAGGAGGCGATATTCTCCTTGCTCCGGGTCCAGACCCCGATCGGCAGCCCGAAGCCGTGTTTTTGCTTCACGATGATCTCCGGGGGGAGGAAACCCTTGAGCGCCTCCTTGAAGACGTAGCGCAGCGCCCTCCCCTTCACCTTGAGCCCGGACGGGATGCCGGCCGCGTAATCGACCAGCCGGTGGTCCAGGAAGGGATAGGCCACCCTGATCCCCGCCTGCCCCACCATGCCGGTCACCTTGCGCAGGTCGTTGTCCGTGATGGTGAACTTCATGTCCAGGTAGAGCAGGCGGTTCAGCTCGTCCCGGGTGCCGGCCCCGTCCCAGAGCTCGCGGGCCCAGGCGTTCAGGTCGTGCCCCGCGGCCCCGCGCAGGAACTCCGGGGAGAACAGGTTCTCCGCCCCCAGGGAGGCCACCGGGTGGTAGGAGAAGAAGCGGTCGGGCTGGGGGATGTTGGCGCGCCGGATATACTTCTTCCCCTTCTCGAGCACCGGGTGCGCCGAGGGGGCCAGCGAGATCAGCGGTTCGATGAACCCCTTGCGCAGCAGGGAGGGGATCCGGTGGTAGTCGCTGAAGACCTTGCCGGCGGCGTAGCGCTCGTTGCCGCCAAAGATCTCGTCGCCGCCGTCGCCCGCCAGCAGGGTGTCGACCCCCTGCTCCCGGGCGAGCTTAGCGCAGAAGTAGGTAGGCACCGCGGAGGCGTTGCCGAAGGGCTCGTCGAAGGCGTCCACCAGTGCCCCGATGGCTGAGAGCACGTCCTCGGGGGTGACCGTGTACTCGTGGTGGCGCGCGCCGAAGCGGCTGGCGGCGACGCGGGCGTAGTCGAGCTCGCTGTAGCCGGGCTCGTCGAAGCCGATTGAGAAGGTCTCGACCCCCCCGGCGACCTTGGCGATCATGCCGGCGACCGTGCTGGAATCGGTGCCGCCGGAAAGAAAGGCACCCACCCGGCGCCCGGCCCCCTGCTCCGCCTCGACGATGCTGCGCACCGCCTGCTCGATGTCCAGCGGGAGCCTGGCGACGACCTCCGCCTCGCGCCACCCCTTGGGGGCGTAGTCCAGGTCGTAGTACTTGGTGAGGCGGGGCTCCAGGTCCCCCTCGCTCACGGTGAGCAGGTGCCCCGGGGGGAGCTTGCGCACCTGGCGGTACACGGTGCGCGGACTGGGGATCGCGGAGAGGTTGAGGTAGTCCAGCACCGCGCCGTGGTCGAGCTCGCCTGGGTCGGCGCCGGGGACGGCGAGGATCTCCCGGATGCGGCCGGCGCAGACCAGCCGCCCGGGTTGAGCCAGGTAGACGACGGGGCAGATGCCGTAGCGGTCGGTCGCCACGCTCGCGCGGCCGGTGCGCTTGTCGAGGATGCTGACGGCGCAGGGGCCGTTGAGCCGCAGCAGCAGGTCCAGGCCGAAGCGCTCGTAGAGGGCGGCGATCAGCTCCGCCGTGGACGAGGGGCTCGCCTGAACCAGGCCTAAGAGCTCGCGGGTGTTGTAGAGGGTCCCCTCGAAGGCGACCGCGAGGGCGGCGTCCTGGAAGGTCTCCGCCCCCAGGAGGAGCGAGCGGGGGGTCGGGGCAAGGCAGGAGCGCTCGGGTCCCTGGTGCGGCGGCAGGTTTTCTTTGGCAAGTATGGTGAGCATCGGTTCCTCGTCCTTTTTACTAGCGTGAGCCAAAGAGCCGGTCCAGTCCGGCCAGGTTCCTCTCCCAGTCGTAGTGCCGCTCCACGTAGAGGCGGGCGGCCTCGATGGCGTCCTGCCGGCCGGGGTCCGCCAGGCTCTCCAGCACGGCCCGGGCGAAGGCGTCGTTCCCCTCGGCGACCCTCAGGCACCCACCCGGGGCGAGCAGCCCCTGGACCGCCTCGGGTCTCGCCACCACCGGGACCCCGGCGGCCATCGCCTCCAGCACCTTGTTCTGCACCCCGCGAGCGATCCGGAAGGGGGCGACGAAGACCCGGGCCAGGGAGAGGTAGGGGCGCACGTCGGGGACGTAGCCGGTCACGGTGATCCCGGGGTCGTCCCGGCCCAGCGCCAGCACCCGCTCGCCCGGGTTGGAGCCCACCACGTAAAAGCGCGCGTCGGGGAGCTTGCGCCTGATCAGCGGGAGGAGGTCCTTGGCGAAGTGGAGCACCGCGTCCTCGTTGGGGAAGTAGTCCATGGCGCCGGTGAAGAGGATGACGGGGCCCGGTTCCTCCCCGGCGGCGGGCGGTGGGCAGCACCCGAAGTACTCGCGGTCCACGCCGTTTGCAACGGTCGAGGCGCTCGCCCCGGGGCAAAAGGAGCGGAACAGCTCCAGCTCCTTGTCCGAGACGAAGAAGCTCCAGTCGAAGCGCTCGCCGATCATGGATTCGTACTCCTGGAGGCGCAGCCACTCCCGGCGGTAGACCCTGGAGCGGGGAAATCCCTGGGAAGCCGAGTACATGCGCCACTTGTCGGAGTCGACGTCCACGAAATCCATGGCGAGCCGGGCGCCGGCCAGCCTGCCGCCGCCGTAGTGGCGGCTCTTGAACACGTACTGCGCCATCGGCGAGGAGAAGCAGAAGACCAGGTCGATCTCCCCGCAGTCCAGCACCCGGTCCACCGCGGCCTGCAGCCGGGCCGAGTAGAAGTAGGGGACCGAGAGCGGCAGGGCCGTCGCCAGGTAGGGAAGCACCTTGAGCCGTTGCCACTTCGGCGAGATCAGCTGGTAATCTATGCCGCTGCAGTAGCCTCTCAGGCTCTCCAGCTGCGCCAGGTCGCGCTCATCGTCCACCAGGAAGGCGAGGTGCAGCTTGTGGCGGGCACCCAGGTGCTTGATCTCGTTGAAGGAGCGGATTTTGTCCCCCTTGTTGGGGGGATAGGGCATCCGGTGGCACAGGAACAGGATGTTCACGGGATGCCCCGGACGATCTTGGGACCCAGCCAGTTGCTGATCGGCAGCGGCAGCCTTTTCCAGACGTTGATCATGACGGAGTACTTCGGGTTGAGCGGGGAGACGTTGGGCATCTCCTTGGCGCGCACCAGGAAGGTCTGGTAGTCGAGCTCGGTCGGCTCGAACCCCCAGTGCTTCTTGAAGCGGTACGACCCGGTCCCCTTCTTGGAGCGGCCGAAGTCGAAGAGCGTGAAGCCGCCCTGGCAGCCGTACTTCATGAGCTCCCAGTACATGTAGTCGTTGACCGCGGAGTCGAAGTGGCCCCGCAGGCCGCCGCCGTAGTAGGGGAGCAGCGCCCCCTTGTGCACGAAGGTGAGCACTCCGGCGACCATCTTTTGCCCCTGCCGGACCGAGAGGATGAAGGCGTCCGGGAAGCTTTCCATGAGGTTTTTGAAGAAGTGGCGCGGGTACACCGGGCTCCCCAGGTCGCGGACGTTCTCGGCGTAGATGGGGTAGAACTGCTCCAGGTCCTCCAGGCCGCCGATCCGGGAAGCGAGGCCCGCCTTCTCCCCCTTGCGCACCATGGCGCGCTGCTTTCTGGGGATGGCGTTCAGGTTGGCCTCCAGGGTCGGCAGAATCTCCTTTTGGAAGGTGACGTAGAGTTCCTTGCCGTGCCAGGGCGCCTGGCCGGCGGCCCCGCCACGCAGTTCCAGGTAGTCCACCTGGATCAGGCCGGCCAAGGCCTCCGCGCTCTTCCTGAGGGCGTCGGCCGTCTCGCCGTCCCGGGCCGCGATCCCGCCGTACACCCCGTAGGGGACCGAGACCAGGGAGTGCCCGAAGAGGCGCGACTTCACCTCGAACAGCGGCAGCACCCCGCAGATCTCCTCGTCGCGGGTCGCCATGGCGTAGTGGTGCCGGTGCCCGAAGCTCTTCTCCACGGCGTCCTTCCAGCCGCAGAGGTGGAAGAAGCTGGCCGCATCGGACTGCATGACAAAGGCGTCCCAGCGTTCGCGGCAGCTTTCGTTATAGGCTTTAATTACCAGCATAGGTCCCTTCGGGGCGGCGGGTGCGGACGGCGCCCTGCTGCGCGGCGGTGGTGTCGGTTTCACGGCGATCTCCCGGCGCCGGGCCGGCGGGGAGCCCCTGCAGGATGTGTCCGACGATACGCTCGGCCGCCCTGCCGTCCCAAAGCGGCGGCACCTGGTGGCAGGCGCTCCCCTCCTGCAGGACCCGCCTCGCCTGTGCCAGGATCGCCGCCGTATCGGAGCCGACCAGCACGTTGGTGCCGGTGGTCACGGTTACCGGGCGCTCCGTGTTGCTGCGCAGGGTGAGACAGGGGACGCCGAGCACCGTGGTCTCTTCCTGGATGCCGCCGGAATCGGTGCAGACCAGCCGGGCCTCCTTGGTGAGCTTGAGGAAATCCAGGTACCCCAGCGGCTCGCTGACCAGGATGCCGGCTCCACCCCCGCCCGCGCAGGGCCTCGACAGAAGCCCCCCCAGCCCGAACTCATCGATCCGGGCCCGGGTGCGCGGGTGCAGCGGAAAGACCACCGTCAGGTCGCGGGAGATCTCCTCCAGGGCCCGCAGCACGCGGCCGAGCGTCTCCGGGTCGTCCACGTTGGAGGGGCGGTGCAGGGTCAGCACCGCGTAGCCCCGGGGGGCGAGGCCCAGGGTCTCCAGGACCCGCGATGCGTCGGCCCGCCGCACGTGACGCAGCAGCGTGTCGATCATTGTGTTGCCGACGAAGAAGACCCGCTCCTTGGCAACCCCTTCCCTGCTCAGGTTGTCGTTGGCGCTTTGCTCGGTAGTGAAGTGGTAGTCGACGATGGCGTCGGTCAGCAGTCGGTTGATCTCCTCCGGCATGGTCCGGTCGAAGCTGCGCAGCCCGCTTTCCACGTGGGCCACCGGGATGCCCAGTTTCACCGCGGTGATGGAAGCCGCCATGGTGGAGGTGATGTCCCCCACCACGAGCACCAGGTCGGGGCGCTCCTCCAGCAGCACCGGCTCCAGCCGCCTCATGATATCGGCGGTCTGCTGCGCCTGGCTGCCGGAGCCCACCCCGAGGTCCCGGTCCGGCTTGGGGATGCCGAGCTCGTCGAAGAAGAGCTGGGACATGCGGTGGTCGTAGTGCTGGCCGGTGTGCACCAGGACGTGGGTCACCGGGGTGCGGGCGAACTCCTCGCAAAGCGGCGCGATCTTCATGAAATTGGGGCGGGCGCCCACGATGCTGAGAACCTTCATCTTTTTCCCCTGGCCCGGACACGGCTCCGCTCTTTCAGTTACAGGGCAACGGTAACCTAACAGTATTTACAGATAGTTGCGACGACCGTTCCGGCGGGAGGCCGGTGGCCGAAACGGGGTGTTCCCGGACCGGCCGGGAGCCCCGCCCGACAAAAGCTAGAGCGCCTCGACGTCCTCGGCGCAGATCTTCACCCCGACGCTGCGCCCCAAGAGCCCCACGTTGATCAGCAGCATGTGGTGCTCCCCTTTGCGCTCGACGACCCCCTCGGCGCCCGTCAGCCCGCCGCGCACCACCCTGACCCGCGTCCCTTCCCTGAGATGCGGGTAGATGTCGACCTCGGCGCCGGAGCTGAACAACAGCTTCAGGGAGACGATCTCGGAGGGGGCGACCGGGGTCGGCTCCCCGGCGCGCGCGCTCAGCAGGGTGACCACGCCGCGGGTCTTGACGATCTCATGAAAGGTCTCGTCCTTGAGCGGCATCTGGACGAAGAGGTAGCTCGGGAACACCGGGAACTCCACCAGCTTCTTGCGGTCCTTCCACTGCCGGAACTTGCGCACGACCGGGAGGTAGACCGGCACCCCCTTGGAGATCAGCTCCCCCTCGACCTTGAATTCGTGCCGCGACCTCACGTAGAGCGCGTACCAGTCCTGGGCGCAGGCGTTCATGAGGGGACCCCGGCGGGAGTGGCGTCCATCAGCTCGCGCATGGTGGCGAAGCGGAAGCGCTCCAGAAGGTGCGCGAGCTTGCGCTCGGTCGCCGCGATGTTGTTGTAATGCCGGAAGGTCCGCGCCAGGGTGCTCTTGATCCGGGGCTGGCCCGGGTCGAGCTCCCAGGGGTGGAAGTAGAGCACGACCGGCTTGCGCTCCACCTCGTTGATCCTCCTGATGCAGTAGGCGATCAGCCGGACCGGGAAGAGCCTCAGGTAGCCACCCCCCGCCATCGGCAGGTTGTAGCCGCAGGTCCGGAAGGTCGAGGGGGGGAGCTCGTAGAGCGGGTACCCCTGGTCGGTGACCTGCCGGGGGAACCTTTCCCACTCCGGGATGCCGTAGCGGTCGTGGTACACCGGGAAGATGCTGGAATCGTAGAGAAAGCCCTCTTCGGCCAGGATCTGCAGGTAGCAGAGGTTGCGCCGCACGATGGAGTAGCTGGTGGCCCGGTGCCCGGTCACCTGGACCCCGACCGCGTCCTCGATGGCGGACTTGGAGCGCCTCAGGTCGTCGCGAAACTCCCCGGGGTCCATGTCGTAGGCGATGCGGTGGCCGTAGCCGTGGCTCGCGATCTCGTGGCCGGCCTGCTGGATGCTGCGCACCAGGGGGCCCATCCGTTCGGCGACCCAGCCGAGCACGAAGAAGGTGGCCCGCACCTGGTAGCGCTCCAGCAGTTCCAGTATCCTCGGGACGCTCTCCTCCAGGCGCACCGGCAGGTAGTCCCAGCTCCCCCGGGGTACCCGGTTCTCGAAGTTGCTGACCTGGAAGTAGTCCTCGACGTCGATCGTCAGAGCGTTCGTCATGAGCCCGTGAGCCATCTGAGCATCCCCCTGCGGCCGGTGGCGATCGGCGCCTGGCTCCTTTCCTCCAGGCGCGCGGCGTGTTCCCTCACTGCCTGCAGCTCGCGCTGCACCCCCGAGAGGCTCGAGTCCAGCGCCTTCAGCTGCGCCTCGTGCTCCAGGGCCAGGGCGCTCAGGCAGCACTCCAGGCTGGCGAGCTTCTCCGCGGCCTGCAGGTCCTGCTGGTCCCGCTGCCCCGCGGGCTCCGTCCCCGGCCCGGCGGCTCCCGCCCAGGCGGGCGCCCCCTGCTCCAGCCTCTCGACGCGCCGGGCCAGCGACCCTTCGCCCGCCTGCCCCTCCAGCTCGATGACGCGCTGCTCCAGGCTCCCGTCGTCGGCCAGATCCTCCAGCCTCTCGACGCGCCGCGCCAGGGACCTGTCGTCTGCCAGCAGCTCCAGCCTCTCGACGCGCTTGGCCAGGAGGGCGTCCTCCGCCGTGGCGAGCCTTTTCGCGCCGGGCTGGGTGCTCCCCTCCCAGTACCTGTTGTCCTCCTCCAGTTCGCCGACCACCTCCCGCACCAGCTCCATGGAGATCTCACGGGTCTGCTCAACGAAGGCCGAGATCATCAGGAAATCGCAGATGATGTTGACCAGCCGGGGGATGCCGCGGCTGAACTGGTAGATCAGCTCGAAGGTCTCGTCGGGGAGCACGACGGCGTCGCGGTTCCCCGCGATCTCCAGCCGGTGGTAGATGTACTGGGTCACCTCCTCGCCGCTCAGGGGCTTCAGGTGGCAGGTGAGGCTGATGCGCTGGCGCAGCTGGGTGAGCTCTGCCCCGGCCAGGGTGGAGCGGAGCTCCGGCTGCCCCACCAGGACGATCTGCAGCAGCTTGGCCCGGTCGCTCTCCAGGTTGGAGAGCATGCGCACCTCCTCCAGCAGTTCCACGGAGAGGTTCTGCGCCTCGTCGATGATGAGGATCGGCTGGCAGCCGATGGCGTACTGCTCGATCAGGAACTCGTAGAGGTCCCTGAGCAGCGCGACCTTGTCCTTGCCGGACACCTGCAGGCCGAAGTCCTCGTTGATCATGGCGATGAGCTGGTCCGAGGTCACCTTGGTGTTGAAGATCTTGGACAGTACGATCTGCTCCTTCACCTCCTTGATAAGGTTCCTGAGGATCGTGGTCTTGCCGGAGCCGACCTCGCCGGTCAAGAGGATGAAGCCGACCTTCTCGCGGATCCCGTAGTCCAGGTAGGTGATCGCCTTCTTGTGCCCCTTGCTCAGGAAGAGGAACTCCGGATTGGGGACCAGCTCGAAGGGCTTTGTTTTCAGGTTGAAGAATTGCTCGTACATAGTGTCGTCTCAGTAGGTGAATTTGGCCTGTCCGAAGATTATGTTGTTGGTGTATGAGTTGGTGTCGATGCTGGATTCGTTGGCGTTGAAGATGTAGCCAAGCGAGACCGTCATGATTTTCAGCTGGTACTCGAAGGAAAGCTTCGTGCTGTACCGGTTGCCGTGCTCGCGCTCCGGGAGGTACTTGTACGACTCGTAGCTGCCGGCCCAAAGCGCGGTCAGGCGCTGGGTGAGCGGCAGGCTGGAGTCGAAGCTCGCCCCGGTGAAGATGTCCTCCCGCACGATGTCGGTGTAGGAGCTGTCGGTCCGGTGGCCGGAGAGGCGCAGCTGCACCCTGCCGTTGTAGCTCAGGGAGGCGGTCGAGGAGCTGTTCTTCGAGGTCCCCAGGGTCACGTTGTCCGCGAAGTTCTCCGCATACCCGGCGCTCAGCATCAGGCTTTCCTTGAGCAGGTAGTTCGCCTGGGCCTGCCAGATGATGGACGCGCTGTCCGGGTGGAGCGGGCTTTGGTACTGGAAGAAGGTCCTGCCGGCGCTGCCGCTCAGCGTGAGCTTGGGGGTAATCTGCCAGTTCGCACCCAGCGACGGGTTCTGGTTGTCGTAGGACTCCGTCCTGGTCGGCCGGTGCCAGAGGTAGGCGTAGGACGCGGTCAGGGAGAGGTTGGGCGAGAGCTCCTTCGAGAGGCTGGCGGTCGCCGTGTGGTTTTCCAGCGAGTCGCCCAGCACGTCGCGGTACCAGAAGTTCTGGTAGCTGTAGCCGAGCCGAAACTTCGTCGTGCCGCTCGCCTGGTATTCCCAGTAGGGGTTGCCGGTGAAGCGGTTGGTGTCGGTCTGGTTCACGAAGGTGTCTGCGAGCGTCACCTGCCTCCTGCGGTCGATGGGGACCCGCACGTACTCGTCGATCAGCTTCACGAAGAGGTTGTTCCTGAGCAGCGTCACCGTCGTGTCCAGCTTGGCCTTCTGGGCCTGGTCCAGCGAGGTCTCGTTCTTGACCGGGTTCTTGATGTAATAGATGAAGTTGAGCCCGTAGTTGAGGTCGAGCTTGACGTCAGACCGGAGGTAGGAGAGCCTCAGGAACGGACTCACCGTCGTGATGTAATCGTCCACCTTGCCGGTATGGGTCATGAAGATGTTGTCGTTGTAATCCTCGCGCACCGAGATGCCAGGGACGGCGCTGAACTCCGCGCGGCAGGGAGGCGCAGTACCTGCGACCAGCAGCGCCGCAGCAATACATGACATGGCAAGGTGTCTCATCTCATCACCGCCCGCTACTTTCGGTCAGCGTAGTTGGAATAATAGTGGTACCGGTCATAGTGGTTGGTTTCGACGTCGTTGAACACGACTCCCAGGAGGTTGTCCCCCTTGAGCAGGTTCAGGGCCTCCTTCACCTGGTGCATCGGCACCTGCCCCTCCCGCACCACGAAAAGGACCCCGTCGGCCATGGAGGCGAGCACCTGCCCCTCGGCGAAAAGCAGCAGGGGCGGCGTGTCGATGATGATGTAGCGGTCCGGGTAGCGGCTCTTCAGCTCCGCGATCAGCTCCCTCATCTTGTTGGAGGAGAGGGTCTCCACCGGGTTGGGTACCTTGGTCCCGGCCAAAAGGACGGAGAGCTTCCCGATGCCGGTCTTCACCAGGGCGTCGCCGAGGTTGGCGCCGTGCATCAGGCAGTCCGAAAGCCCGATTTCCGCCTTGATCCCGAGGTACCCCCCGATGGAGGGGCGCCTGAGGTCCGCGTCCACCAGGAGCACGGTGTGGTCGTACTCCTGCGCCAGGCAGACGGCGAGGTTCAGGGCGGTGATGCTCTTCCCCTCCCCGGAGAGCGTGCTGGTCACCATGACGGTGTTCAGGAACTCCTTGGCGCTGGTCAGCTTCACCACGACGGACTTGAGCTTTTGGTACTCTTCCATGACGGGCGACCCGGGGTCGGTGACCGACACCAGGTAGGGGCTGGCGACCTTCAACTCGCGCGTCGCCGTGAAGACGCTGTCCACCGGGGTGTGGGGCACCGGGCGGTAACGCAGTTCCTCCGCGACGGCACCCCCGTCTCGTGCCTCCCGGCCCTCGCGCAGCAGGGTCGCTCTTTCCAGTATCTGCTCGATCTTGCTCACCGATATTCTCCTTGCCGGGCGTTTAGTGCTTCAGGTCAGATGGCGATCCCGATGTGGGCGATGACCGTCTCGATCAGGGTGAGCTCCATGGCCTCGTGCAGCAAGGCGGCGCAGATGACCAGGAAATAGAGCCCGGAAAAGGCGTACACCATGCGGTCCCTGCGCTTCCTGCGGCTCTCCACCTCCGGGATGGTGATCTTCGGGATGACCGCCAGCACCTCCAGGCCGAGGCTCTTCAGGGCGAGGGTGCTGGTGATGGAGGTGTCCAGGGATTCCCGCACCATGACCGCGCCGATCCCGGCGGCGAGGCCGGCCAGGATCCCCACCAGGATCAGGCGCACCCGGTCTGGGCTGACCGGCTTGGTGGGGAGCACCGCCGGGTCCTCGATGCGGAAGGTGGTCGCCTTGTCCTCGACCTCCATCTGCTTGGAGACCTCGCTTTTCCCCTGCTGCATGACCAGCTGCTCGTAGATCCCCTGCTGGGTGTTCCGCTCGTTCTCCAGGTTGCCAAGCTTTCTCTTGGATTCCGGGATGTTGCGCAGCTCGTTCTCCTTCTGGGCGACCATGGTGTGCAGCTGCTTCATTTTGGCGTTGACCGCCTCGATCTCGGACTCCGCCTGGAACATCTTCTGCTTCAGGTCCTGGTGGATCGGGTTCAGGGTGCTCACCTCGGGTTCGGCGCCGGTGTAGTCCCCGCCGCTGGCCGGCTGCTTCTTGAGCGCCTCGATCTCGGCCCGCAGTTTCAGGATCTCGGGGTAGTTCTCCGTGTAGCTCACCAAAAGCCGCTTGATCTTCCCTTCCATGGAGGCGATCTGGCTGTGGGCGCCGAAGGGCTTCTTGGTGTTCAGCGCGGCTATGGTGAAGGGCTCCTCCCCCTGCAGCTGCCGCTTCACCGAGTTGCGGGTCGCGATCAGCTCGTTTAGGTGGATGCGCTGCGCCTCGATCTCGTTTTGGTAGGCCTTGATCTCCCCGATGAGCCCCTTGTCATCAACCGCCATGTAGACCCCCTTCTGCTGGCGGTACTTGATGATGGCCTCCTCGGTCTTGTCCAGCTTCGCTTTGAACACGTTCACCTGCTCGGAGATGAACTTGTTGGCGCCGAAGGCCTCCGCCTTCTTCGAGGTGATGTTCTCCTCCAGGTACTTCCTGACCAGGGTGTTGATGTAGTTCATCGCCAGCTTGGGGTCCTTGTCGCGATACTTCACGAAGAAGAGGTCGTTCCCCTTGATGGTGATGTCGGTGTTCTTCTGGAAATCGGTGACGATCTGGTCCAGCTGCCGGTCGTTCTTGCTCTTGATGTCCTGGTCCAGGTCGCGCAGCACCCTCAGCACGAACTCGCGGCTCAGGAGGGCGAACTTGAGCACCCGGATCTTGTCCTCCACGGAGGTGGGGACCACGGTGACCCCCTTCACCATGTCCTTGATGATGTTGTGCTCGATGAAGACCGTGCTCTTCGCCTCATACTGCTTGGGGAGGAAGAAGCTGCCCCAGCAGACCACGGAGGCCACCAGCAGGGCCACCGCCAGGAAGAGGAACTTCCGCTTGCGGACCATTTCCAGGTACTTCTGGATGTCGTTACTGTGCTGTGTCATACCGGCAGGCTCCGTGTGTATCAGAATAGGCTTTCTTTGACGATCAGCAGGTCGCCCGGCTGCAGCAGGACGTTCTGGCTCAGGTCCCCGTCCTTCATGAGGTCCTTGGCCTTGATGGAGATCTCGCTCGCCCCCTTGCGCACCAGCAGCACGTCGTTCTCCTTGGCGTACTTGGTGAAGCCGCCCGCCTCCAGGATGGCGTCCAGGATCCTCAGACCGTCGCGGTGGAAGATGGTCTTCGGCGCGTTCACGGCCCCGGTCAGGTAGATCTTGTTGGACTCGTTGTCGGGCAGGTAGAGCACGTCGCCGGGCTTGAGCGGCACGTCCTTGGAGAGCTCTCCCTTGACGAAGATGTCGTAGAAGTTCACGCCGAGCTTCTTGCCGTCCCGGTAGATGTAGGCGTGCGCCAGGTCGGTCCCCTTGAGGCTCACCAGCCGGCACAGGAACCTGAGCAGGGTGGTGCGGTCGGGGAGATTCATGATCCCGGAGGGGACCCCGCCGCCGAAGAGGTACACCTTGTTGTTGGTGATGGAGCTCACCGTGACCGTGACGATCGGCTTCTTGATGACCGACTTCAGCTTCTCGGAGAGGTCCTCGGCGAGCTTCATCGGGGTGAAGCCGGAGGCGACCACGTCCCCCACCGCCTCGAGGGTGATCTTGCCGTCGGGGCGCACCGTCACCGTCCCTCCCAGCTCCTTGGCGCCCCAGACCGAGATCAGCAGTCCGTCGCCGTCGCCGATCAGGTAGTCATCAGCCAGGGCCGCGGCGGGGGCGCCGGCGCAAAGGAGGAGCCAGAGTGAAAAGGCCAAAAGCAGACAGCGGTTCATAGCGTGGGTCTCCTATCGTCCCCCCCTGCCCAGGAGCACCACCTTGACCGTCTCGATGACGATCAGAAGGTCCAGGTACAGGGTGAGGTTCTTGATGTAGTAAAGGTCGTAGCGCAGCTTCTCGACGGCGTCGTCCACGGAGGAGCCGTACTGGTACTTGACCTGCGCCCAGCCGGTGAGTCCCGGCCTCACGAAGTGGCGCTTGCCGTAGAAGGGGATCTTCTCCTCCAGCTTGCTGACGAACTCCGGCCGCTCCGGGCGGGGACCCACGAAGCTCATGTCGCCCCTGAGCACGTTGTAGAGCTGGGGGAGCTCGTCCAGACGGGTCTTTCTCAGGAAGCCGCCGAGCCTGGTGAGCCGGGGGTCGTTCTTCTGGGCCCAGACCGCCCCGGTCAGCTTCTCGGCGTCCTGGCGCATGGTGCGGAACTTGTAGAGCTCGAAGAGCTTGTCGTGCTCCCCGACCCGGGTCTGCCGGAACAGTATGCTCCCCGGGGAGTCGAGCCGGATCGCCAGGGCGATGAAGGGGAGCAGCGGCAGCGACGCCAGCGAAAGGAGCACCGAGAAGACCAGGTCCCCGATCCGCTTGCCTATCCTCATGAAGGCGGTCAGCCGGAAGCCGTTGGAGAAGATGAACCAGCTGGGGGTGACGCTTTCGATGAGCAGCTTCCCGGTCATCTCCTCGTAGAAGGACGGTGCGTCGTCCACCTCTATGCCGGAGAACTTCAGGCGCAGGGCGTCCTTCATCGGGAAGACCCCGCGCCGCTCGGAGAGGGAGACCACGATCTTGTGCACCTTCTCGGCCAGCGCCGCGGCCACCAGGCCGTGGCCGTTGCTCACCACGTCGTCGGAGGGGACCTCCATCGCCTCGCCGGCGCAGCTGTAGTACCCGGTGAGCACGTAGTTGCGGTTCGAGTCGTTGATGAGCGCGCCCATCTGGCGCGCCAGGGGCCCGGTCCCCAGCACCAGCACGCGGCTGGCGAGCCCGGGGAGCCGCAGCCCCTTGCGGATCACCAGGTGCCAGAGGAACTGCAGGGCGCCGAAAACGCTCAGCGCGAGCAGCAGCACCCCGCGGCCGAACATGATGTCGGGCACCATGTAGTACAGCGCGGAGAAGACGAAGAACAGCGTCAGGACCAGCACCACGCCGCGCACCAGCAGTTCCAGGGAGTCCTCCTTCTGGTCGCGGTCGTAGAACTCCATGAAGAACGAGGTGAAGATCAGCACCGCGACGAACGACGCCATGCTCCCGGCGCCGGCGGCGGTCAGCGGGTAGGCGTAGTCCGGCAGGGCGCCGAACCTGATCAGGAACGCCAGGTACAGCGCGGCCACCGACAGCACGACATCCCCGGATATGTAGAGAAATAAGGCCATGCTAACCACCGATGCTCGCCTACCCCTTCAGCTGGGCAAGCAGTTGTCTAGCTGCGTTGGCTTCGGGAAAGTCGCCAAGGTCAAGCGACTTCTGCAGGCTCTTCAGCGCCTGGGCCCGGTTCCCGCCCTCGCGGTAGGCCAGGGCCAGATGGTAGTGCACCGTGGGATCCTTGGGGAGCGCCGTCGCCGCCTGCTCCAGGAGCTTCCTGGCGTCGTCCTTCTTCCCGTTCACCAAGAGGCAGTACCCCATGGTGTCCATGACCCCGCCGCTTTTGTTGTCGAGCTGGTAGGCACGCCCGGCGAGCTTCAGCGCCTCGCCCTTGCTCCCCAGCCCCGTGGCGTAGAGGTAGGCCAGGTTGTTGAGGGCGGGAACGAAGTCCCGGGAGAGCCTCAGGCTCTCCTGGTACGCGCGCACCGCATCGGCCTTTTTCCCCATCCGCTCGTAGACCGCTCCCTTGGCGAACAGTGCCGGGAGATACCCGGGCTGGCGCTTCAAAAGGTCCAGATAGCAGCCGAGCGCGGCCGGGTAATCCTTCTTCCGGGTGCAGAGCTCCCCGAGCGCCATGTGCACCTGGTTGTTGCCGGGGTCGGCCTTGAGGCCGTCGCGCAGGGCATCGGCCGCACGCCCCAGGTCGTCCTGGGCCTGGTACACGAGGGAGAGCGCCACGTAGCCGTCGGCCGAGGCGGGCTTCCTGCGGATCAGGGCACGGGCGCTTTCCTGCGCCTTGGGGAAATCCTTCAGGGCGAGGCAGGTTACGACTTTCAGGGGGAGCGCCTGCTCCGGCGCCGTCGCCTCCACCTCTTCGAAGCAGGCCAGCGCCTCGCGGAATTTCTTCTGGCTGCCGAGGGTCTTCCCCTTCAGCGCCCAAAGCCCCGCGTGGTGCGGCTGCGCCTTGAGGGCCGCATCAAGCACGTCCAGCGCCTGGCCGGGCTCCTTGCGGGCCACCAGGTAGTTGGCCAGGGCGAGCGCCCCTTCCGGATTCCCGGTATCCTTGGCCCTGCGCAGCGTGGCGAGCGCCAGGTCGGGCTTGGACTGCGCATCCTGGACCTCCGCCGTCCTGAGCAGCGCCTGCAGATTCTTGGGGTCGCGCTTCAGCACCTCGGCGTACTCCGCCAGCGCCTTGTCCGGGGCTTTCTTGGCGACCTGGTACAGGGCGAGGGTGAAGTAGGGAGCGTAGTAGGCCGGGTCCGCCTCCTTCGCCTTTTGCAGGCTTTTCAGCGCCTCCGCCTCATTGCCGTCCGCAAAGAGCGCCTGGGCCATGTAGTCGTACAGCGGCGCGTCCCCCTTTTGCCCCCGGAGCCCTTCCCTTATGACCTGGACCGCCTTCGCGTAGTCGCGCGACCTCAGGTGCTGAGCGGCCACCAGGTAGCGCGTGCTGAGCAGCTCGGGGGCCACCTTCAGGGCGGTGTCCAGCTCGATCTCCCCTTCCCGGACCCGTCCCTTGGCTATGCTGAAAAACCCCTTCTTGAGATGGGCGTCCACCAGCTTGGGATCGAGATCCAGCGCCAGGTTGATTTCCCTGAGCGCCTGGTCGAACTGCCCCTTGGCGAGCAGGGCGCTTCCCAGGATGTTGTGGGCCAGGGCGCTTTTCGGATCGCCCTGCACGGCGCGCTGCCCCTCGGCGACCGCTTCGTCGACCATTTTCTGTTTGAGCAGTATGGTGGCGATGATGAGGCGCGACTTGCCCATGCCGGGGTTCAGCTCCAGGGACTTGTGGAACTGCGCCAGGGCCAACTCGAGCTCGCCGCGGTTGTAGTGGCTAAGCCCGAGGTAGTAGTAGGCCGTCGCGCTCTTGGCGATCTGCAGGGTCTTCTGCAGTTCGGTCACCGCGTCGGAGTAGGATTTCTGCTGGTAGAGCACGATCCCCCTGATCAGGTGCCCCTCCGGACGTTTGGGGTATTTGCTCAAGAGCTCGCTCGCCATCTTGATGGCGTTGGCCTCGTCCCTGGCGTCCAGGTAGAGCATGCCGCACTGAAAGCGGGCCGACAGGTCGGCGGGATTGATCTCGGTGATCTTGCGGTAGCAGACCAGCGCGCGGTCCCGGTTTCCCATGGCGAGTTCCAGGTTGGCCAGGGTGGCCCAGGCATTCGGGTTTTTCGGGTCGGAGACGACCACCTGGTCCAGCAGGGCGTGCGCCTCGTGCAGCTTGCCCCGGCTGGCATAGGCCGAGGCCAGCGAGATGCGCGCCGAAGAGCGGCCCGGTTCCAGCTGCAGCGCCTTCAGGAAGTCGCTTTCCGCCTGGTCGTAATTTCCCTTCAGGGCGTGTCCGGTGCCCAGCACCTCGTAGGCCTCAACGGAGTCGGGGTGGCTCTTCAGGAAGTTCTGTGCCTCGGAGACCGCCAGCTCCCCGCGGCCGGTCATGTTGTAGAGGGCGGCCAGCTCCAAGGCGATGCCGGCCCGCGTGGGGTCCTGCATCTGCAGCTTCTTGAATTCCTTCTCGGCCTGTTCCAGCTTCCCCGCCGCGCGGTAGGCCTTGGCTAGCGACTGGCGGGCGTCCAGATAGTTCCCGTCCTTCTCCAGGGCGTTTTTCAGCAGCACGATGGCGCCGTTTTGGTTGCCCGCCTTGAGCTGCTTCTCGGCCTCGGCGCGCAGGTCCTCCTTTGATTTGCCGCCGCAGCCGGCGACGCTCAGGGATATCACCAGTACGGAAATGATTGATCTAAACAAAGCGGTAACCTCCGTGGCAGGACAGTTCCTGGTGCACCAGCTCCAGGGCAAGGTTCGTGAATTTCATGAAGTCGAGGGGTTTTATCATGCAAAAGGATTTCTCCTGTTCCTCCAGCAGCACGATCAGCTCCCGGCTGATGTGGTCGGCCAGGACGATGATGGGGATCCCCAGCCTTTTGATCTGCTCGAAGAGGGAAAGCCCGTACGGATAGCTCACGATGACGAACCCGAGGTTGTGCCCCTCCTCCCAGGGGGAGTCCCCCTGGTCCGAGCCAAAGCGCGCCACGGAGCACCCGACATCCTCCAGGATGGCGCAGCAGACCCGGGAAAAACCGGCCTCGTCAATGATCAGTATTTTCTTGCCTTCAATGAGCATGCCCCACTACAGCAAGGACAGTACCGAATTAAGACAACGTTTATAATAGTACGCTTATGCAAGCCCCGGGAACTCCGAGCTGCCGGCCTAAGATCCCGTTTAATAATGAGTTTGTCCGAAGAAATTAATTATGAGAATTTGCGGCGGGCAGGGGGGCGCAGATCGCGCCTGGCGTGGCAGAGGCGCCAAAGCGTATACCAGAGAGACACCGGATCCGCCAACCGGGGTCAAACGCAAAAAAAGGTGTATCCGATGGATACACCTTTTCTCAGCAAGACCCAAATAGTATTAAATATCAATGAAACATCTGTTACCTTTGGAAACACCGGGCGCCGGGCCGGGGCCCGGCCAAGAGGGTTCCCGCTAGGCGTTCACCGCCTTCAGGCGGTGGTAAAAGGACTTTCTCGAGATGCCGAGGATCTTGGCCGCGGACGACTTGTTCCCCTGGCACTCCCTGAGCACGTCCTGGATTGCCGCGTACTCCAACTCCCTGAGCGTCTTCAGGGCGCTCTCAGGACGCCCCCCGGCGGCGGTCGCCTGGAACTCCTCCGGCAGGTACTGCTCGGTGATCCGGCTCCCCCGGGCCAGCACCACGGCCCGCTCCACGACGTTGCGCAGCTGCCTGACGTTTCCCGGCCAGGGGTGGCTGCAGAAGAGACGCACCACCTCGTCGGAGACGGTGAGCCGCTTGGCCTCGCGCTGGGCGAACTCGTACACGAAGGCGTTGAGCAGCTGCACGATGTCCTCCTTGCGCTCTCTCAGGGGCGGGATGGTGATTTCCACCACGTTCAGACGGTAGAAGAGGTCCTCCCGGAAGTTGCCGGCGGCCACCTCCTGCTTCAGGTTGCGGTTGGTGGAGCAGACCAGCCGGAACTTCACCTTGATCTTGGTGTTGCTCCCCAGGCGCTCCAGCTCCTTTTCCTGCAGCACCCGCAGGAGTTTGGCCTGCAGCGACAGGTCGAGCTCGCCGATCTCGTCCAGGAACAGGGTGCCCTCCCCCGCCTCCTCGCAGCGCCCGATGCGGCGCGCCACCGCGCCGGAGAAGGCGCCCCGCTCGAAGCCGAACAGCTCGCTTTCGATGAGCTCCCTCGGGATGGCGGCGCAGTTCACCGCCACGAACGGCTTGTCCTTCCTGACGGAGCAGTAGTGCAGCGCCCGGGCCACCAACTCCTTGCCGGTGCCCGTCTCCCCGCAGACCAGCACGGAGCTCAGGGAATCCTTGACGTCCTCTATGTTCTCGAAGATCTTCAGCATCTGCGGCGCGGCGCCGATGATGCCGTGGCCGCGCTCGGCGAGCTTGTTGCCCTGGGTGGCGCGTTTCTTGAGGTAGTGCTGCTGCACGGCGAGGGCGAGCACGGCCAGCAGCTTCGGGTACTCGGGAGGCTTCACGAAGTAGTAGAAGGCGCCGCAGGTCATGGCGTGCACCGCGGAGTCGACCGTGCCGTAGGCCGTCAGGAAGAGCACCGGGATCTCGGGGAAGCGCCTCTGGATCTGCTGGTGCAGCTCCATGCCGTCCCTGCCCGGCATCTTCATGTCGGTGATGACCGCGGCGACATCCTCCCGGGCCAGCACCCTGATCGCGCTCTCCGCGTCCTGGGCCTGGAACACCTTGTACCCCTCGCTGACCAGGATCGCCGCCAGCACCTTGATGGCGTTGGGTTCGTCGTCCACGACCAGCACCGTGTGCTGCGTTCTGGCATTGCTCATGACACCCCTCCTTGCAGTTCTACCGGCAGGTGGATCCTGATGGTGGTGCCGGCCCGCTTGCCGTTGATGATTTCGATGTGGCCCGCATGGTAGCGGACGATCTCCCGCGTGATGAAGAGTCCGAACCCCTTCCCCTTCACGACCGCCTCCTTCTTGCGGGGGAGCAGGAGCTCCTTGGAGGCCATCCCCAGGCCGGTATCGGTGATGTCCACCACCACGAACTGGGTCTGGTTTTTCCGGGCGCAGCTGGTACGCAGGGTGATGCTGCCGCCTTCGGGCATCGCCTCAAGGGAGTTGTTGATGACGTTGAGAAAGGCGTGTTCCAGCTGGAAGGAGTCTATCCTCACCATGGGTACCTCGGCGAACTGCTGCACGAAGTTGACCTTGCCGGCCCGTGCCTGCAGGGAGGTCATCTTGGCGACCTTTTCCAGCAGGGCGTTCACGTCGGTGTCGATCATTTCCCGGTCCAGGAAGGAGGTGCTGAGAAACCGCGAGATGAAGTGGTCCAGCTTGGTGATCTCCTCCTCTATGATCTGCTCGAACTCGAGGAAGGTGGCGTCGGCGCGGTAGCGCTCCTTAAGGTAGACCACGGCGCCCTTGATGGCGTTCAGGGGATTTCTCACCCCGTGGGCCAGGGTGACGGAGACCTTGCCGATATCGATCAGGGTCTGGGAGCGCTGCAGGTCCTGGAACAGCGAGCAGCCGGCGTGTTCGGTCAGGGTGACCAGCGCTCCCGACACCTTGGCGCTCCCGTCCGACAAGGGGGTGATTTCGACGTCGACCTGGGACAGGCCGAAGAAGCAGCGCACCTGGTAGTCCTTGAGCAGCAAGGGCTTGCCGTAGCGGATCACCCTGGAGACCGCGTCGCCCTTGCCGTTCCACAGGCGCGGCAGCAGCTCGTAATAAGGGGTTCCCGCCACCTCCGAGCTCATTTTCCTGCGGATACGCTCCAGGTTCTTGTCCCAGGTACGCAGGTTCAGTTCGCGATCCACGGTGAATTTGTAGCTTTGCATGGAGTTACCCGAGGGAAACGGTTCCGCTGCATTGTTAGTCGCGGGCACATTAGTTCAGGACCCGCCCGATGGGCAAGAGAACAGGCCAGCCCAGGTGTAAGCCGGTTTCGAATGTGTCTTGATTGACTGACAGAATGAGGCATCGCCTCGTGATTTTAAGATGACATAAGCAATTGTCAATGCTAGCATGGCCATTAACTCAGATATGCCGTATTTTGTCAAGAAACAAATCAACGCCTAATTAATTTATGCCAATGTTGTGGCGAGCACCGGACCAGTGCCAGTTGTCGAAGGGGCGCCGCCTGCCTGGAGCGGTACCAAAGTCGGCACCTACCCCGATATGACTCATCTGCTACGCCAGTTATATGACTGGAATTTCGCAGTTATCTATCAGCTGCGGTTTTTGGCTGCTTCATGGCAAGACCGCGTTGGTTTACACCAATACTATTCCTTCGACCAAACATTTTAATTACCTCACACTCACTGCCAACCGAGGGATAATGCCAGATAACTCAAGCGAAAACGCCGAATTTATTCTTTGCAAAACCCCCGCGCAGGTGGTACCATTCGCGCTCTTCATGACCTTTATCGGCCTCGAAGAGGTGCTGCGCGCCCTGGCCGGCAGCGGTTTCGGCCTCGGCCAACTTGCGGCGTTCCCACCTTCCGCGGCCTATCCGATCAAGGCCATTGCCACGGCCGCCCTTTTGGTGTGGCTGCGCAAGAGCTACCGAGAACTTGACTTTCGCGACCTCGGTGCGCCCCTGCCGACCCTGCTCAGTGCCACCACGGGAGTCGTGGTCTTCGTGCTATGGATTCGCATGGACTGGGGTTTTGCCACCATCGGCAAGCCAGGCGGCTACAATCCGGGGCTTTTCGGGGCATCGGCCCCTCTGCTTGCGGGGGTCCGGCTCCTGGGCGCGGCGGCAGTGGTTCCGGTCATGGAAGAGCTCTTTTGGCGCTCCTTTTTGCTGCGTTACCTGATTGCCGCTGACTTTGCAAAAGTCCCCATCGGCCGCTTCACCTGGCCCTCCTTTCTGATCAGCAGCGTGCTTTTTGGACTGGAACACAATATGTACCTCGCAGGCATAATGGCAGGGGTTGCCTACAATCTGCTTCTGTATCGGACCAAAAGCGTGGCTCAATGCGTCCTGAGCCATGCGGTGACGAATCTCCTTCTCGGCATCTATGTGCTTTACACTGGCAGCTGGCAATTTTGGTGAACCGTTTTTCATTATCTCACGGACAGACGGCGCAGGGCTTCTCCGCAGTTCGTTTCGACAGTCAAGTCACCAGAAAATAAGTATTATCTTGATAAATATTTTGTTGCCTTGGCAGAAATTGTAAGATATAATTCAGCAACTTTAATTGATAAACGACAATACTAAACTACCCGCGAGGGTAGGACGGAAAGCCTACGGGTCTCCTTGAGATAGCCGGGTTGCCGAAATATCTTCTCCAGATATTAGGCTCCCGGCTTTTTTTGTCTCAGGGCACTGGGGCAGATTCAGGTCGACTTTACCAGGGCTAGAGTAGACCCTGCAATTTACTAAAACAGGAGGGAGACCGTATGATGCCAGTAAACGAAGTGCGCGTGGGGCAGAGGGCCCCAGTAGCCGGCAGCCTGAATCTTGCCCACTCATTCAATCGCTGCTTCAAGGTGCTCACCGCGAACACGCCCGCTCTGCAGGAAAAGGCATACCAGTTGCGCTACCAAGTGTACTGTAAGGAGCACAAGTACGAAAATCCCTGGGAGCACCCGGAAGGACAGGAGACCGACGAATTCGACTGCCGGTCCGTGCACACGCTGCTGCTTGACCCGTCGGGCGCCTCGGTCGCCGGCACCGCGAGGCTGATCCTGCCGCGGCAGGACTCCCTTGACGAGAGCTTTCCCATGCAAAGAATCTGCGACCACCCCATGCTGTCAGACCCGCGCATTCTCCTGACGGCGAAGTCGGCGGAAGTCTCCCGGTTCGCGGTGTCCAAGGAATTCCGGCGCAGTGGTGCTGGGGAGGAGGCCCTGGACGCCGACACCCGGCGGGTCATGCCCTTCATCACCCTGGGCCTGATCAGGGGCCTGGTGCAGATGAGTTTTGAGTACGGAGTCACTGAGTGGTTCGCCGTCATGGAGCCTTCGCTGCTGCGGCTTTTGGCCCGCTTCAGCGTGCATTTCCGCCCCATCGGGCCGCTGGTTGACTATCACGGCATGCGCCAGCCCTGCCATGCGAACCTGAACGGCCTGCTGGACCGTGTTTTGAAGGAACAGGTTGCCGTCTGGGAGGTCATTACCGACGAAGGGAGGCTGGTAAAAGGGAGTGCCGACAAGGTGCTGTATCACTGCTGACGGCAGGCGGTCCCGGGTCGGGGTCGGGCGCCGCCCCGCCGGTTGGGGCATGAGGCTGGCGACGCCAGATGTTCGGTTCAAAAACTAAGGAAGGGGGAATGCCGGATGGCACTCCCCCTTCCTTGTTACTGCGGGTTCAACTGGTTAAAACGGGCAACCGAGGTTGTTGTAGTGATCGAGCAGATTAGTCAGGTCGGCATACTGACCTCGCGCAATGGCATTTCTAACCGCAGCCTTGATCTGGTCGACCGTCAAGGGGTAGTTGATCCTGGGGTCCGCGGCATTGAGCAGGGCGGCGGCCGCCTGGCGCGTCAGAGCGATCAGTCCGCCTCCCCCCTGGCTCATGCAATTGTTCAGGCTGAGCGAACAGGCACTGGTTCCGAAGACCGTATCGAAGCAGTCGGAGGTGCGATAGGCCGTCGGCCAGTTAGTGTTGTGATTTTTCCAGTATCCGGGACTGCACCCCGAGCCCTGTGAGGTGGTCGGGGACTTGAAGAAGCCGAAGTCGATGGTCTGGTTGGAGGTGGAGTTGCTCCCAAGGGTAACTGTGGCGATCGGACTGCCGTTGCTGTCCTTGGCCGTGTCCCCTCCTTGCGCGGTGGGCGAAGGAGAATAGGTGCACGGTGTTGATACCGTGACCGTGTAGGTGCCGGCGCACAGACCGGTGAACTGATAGTTGCCGTTGACATCGGTGGTGGTCGTGATGGTCTTGCTGTTGCCGGTCAACGTCACCGCCACCCCGGGAATTCCGGGTTCACCGGTGTCCTGAATGCCGTCCCTGTCAAGGTCGTTCCACACCAAGTTCCCGATACTGCCGGTGCAGGTGGTCACGGCGCTCGGGTAGAACCCGAAGTCGATGGTGAGGTCGCTGCTGCTGTTGGTGGCAAGGGTAACCGAGGCGGGGCTGCCGTTGCTGTCTTTGGTCCGGTCGGTCCCCTGGAAGCTGGGCGAGAGTTTCCATCCGGACGGAGTGGCTGCCGTCACCGTGTAGTTGCTGGCGCAAAGGCCGGAGAACAGGTACTTGCCGTTGCTGTCGGTGGTTGTGCTTGTGGTGATGCCGGTGGCTACGTTGTACAGAGTGACCTTGACACCGGGGATGCCAATGCTCGGACTTCCGTCCTGAAGCCCGTTGGCATTGCCGTCATTCCAGACGAAGTCGCCGATGCTGCCGGTGCAGATCTGCACCGGCGGAGGGATCGGACATCCGTCGCCGCAGTGCGCCGGACCACCGGAAGCAAGGCCGTTGTTGTAGGTATCCAGCACGCTTTCGAACGAACTGGTCAGGCCGGGGGCAAGATACCCGGATCCTATGGGCGGGACAACCAGGCTTCCGATCAGTGCGTCAGCAGCGGCGAGGTTGCTCGCCACTTCCGGGGTGGTGGAGGCGCCGTTGGCAATATTGAGCTTGGCGGCGATCAGTTGGTGAGCGAGGGAAATCAGCCCGTTGCCGGAAACGCTCGATTTAAGGATAGTAGTAAGGTCAGCTTGGTTATAGCTCTTCTGGCCGAGCGTAAGCGAAGTCACCGGCCAGTTGCAGTGAGTTTTCCAGTAACCGAGGGTGTAGGTGCAGCCCGTGATCGGAGCAGTGACCGTGACCGAGCAATTGGACGTACCGATGTTGCCCGCCGCATCCTTGACCGTCACGGTGTAGCTGAAGGTGCCGCTGACAGTGGGAGTGCCCGAGATAGTGCCGCTCGTCGAGATGGTGATCCCGGTCGGAAGTCCCGTGGCCGAGAAGGTGTAGGGAGCGCCAGTTCCGCCGATGCCGATCATCGTTACCGGGGTGATCGCCAAGCCACGCACCGCGGTGATGCCGATGCAGGTGGTGGAGACTGCGGAACATTTGAGCACAGTCGAAACGGCAGCGGTCGCCGTTACGTCAGTAAGGCCGATACCTGTCGGCACGTGGCCAGTAGCCGTAGCAGTGCTGGCCAGCGGGCTGGGATCGGTAGCTTTGGCAACATAGGTCTTCGTGAAGGTGATGGTCTGCCCCGGCGAAACCGGAGTCTGGTGGAAGATTTGCCCGCCAAGCAAGGCGTCATCCACGGTCACGCCGCCATAGAAGCAGGTATTGCCCGTATCGGTAACAACAAAGGTATAGGTGATGGTTTCGCCGCAGTTAGCAGTTGATTTGTCTGCAGTCTGGGTCAGCGTTATGCCTGGTTTCATGCCGGTATACGCGAAGTCCTTGCCGACAACGTTCTGTCCGGAAGCCAGGGTCACTACGGTCTGGCTGTCCTTGACTGTATCCGGGTCAAGGGTCTGTTTGTAATCGATCGCCGAGATCCCGACCACCACGGTATAGGATCCAGCAGGAAGGTTATTGAACTGGTAGAGTCCGTCAGCAGCGGTAAGGGTGGTGGCTACCACGTGGCCGCCGGAATCTTTCAGCGTCACCGTTATGCCCGCAAGACCGGATTCGCCGATTCCGTTTGCGTCACAGTCACGCAATACATGGCCACTTATGCTGCCGGTACACGAAACCGTTACCGAGCAGTTGGAGGTGCCGGTGTTGCCGGACTTGTCGGTGATGGTGACAGTGTAGTTGAAGGTGCCGCTGACACTAGGCGTGCCGGAGATGGTGCCGCCGATCGACATGGTGATCCCGGCGGGAAGCCCCGTGGCCGAGAAGGTGTAAGGAGCGCCCGCTCCGCCGACGCCGATCATGGTGACCGGAGTGATCGCCACGCCCTGGACCGCCGTGATGCCGACGCAGGTGGCGCTGACCGGAGGATTGACCGTTACCGAACAGTTGGAGGTGCCGGTGTTGCCGGACTTGTCAGTTACCGTTACCGTGTAGTTGAAGGTGCCGCTTACCGTCGGCGTGCCGGAGATGGTGCCGCCGATCGACATGCTGATCCCGGCGGGAAGCCCCGTGGCCGAGAAGGTGTAAGGAGCGCCCGCTCCGCCGACGCCGATCATCGTGACCGGAGTGATCGCCACGCCCTGGACCGCCGTTATGCCAACGCAGGTTGCGCTTACCGGAGGATTGACCGTTACCGAGCAGTTGGAGGTGCCGGTGTTGCCAGACTTATCCGTAATGGTGACCGTGTAGCTGAAGGTGCCACTGACGCTAGGCGTGCCGGAGATGGTGCCGCCGATCGACATGCTGATCCCGGCGGGAAGCCCCGTGGCAGAGAAGGTGTAAGGAGCGCCCGCTCCGCCGATGCCGATCATCGTGACCGGAGTGATCGCCACGCCCTGGACCGCCGTGATGCCGACGCAGGTTGCGCTAACCGGGGGATTGACCGTTACCGAACAGTTGGAGGTGCCGGTGTTGCCGGACTTGTCAGTGATCGTGACCGTGTAGTTGAAGGTGCCGCTGACGCTAGGCGTGCCGGAGATGGTGCCGCCGATCGACATGCTGATCCCGGCGGGAAGCCCCGTTGCCGAGAAGGTGTAAGGAGCGCCCGCTCCGCCGACGCCGATCATGGTGACCGGGGTGATTACCACGCCCTGGACCGCCGTGATGCCGACGCAGGTTGCGCTAACCGGGGGATTGACCGTTACCGAGCAGTTGGAGGTGCCGGTGTTGCCGGACTTGTCGGTGATGGTGACCGTGTAGTTGAAGGTGCCGCTGACGCTAGGCGTGCCGGAGATGGTGCCGCCGATCGACATGCTGATCCCGGCGGGAAGGCCAGTTGCCGAGAAGGTGTAAGGAGCGCCCGCTCCGCCGACGCCGGTCATCGTGACCGGGGTGATCGCCACGCCCTCAACCGCCGTGATGCCGACGCAGGTGGCGCTGACCGGGGGATTGACCGTTACCGAGCAGTTGGAGGTGCCGGTGTTGCCGGATTTATCGGTGACAGTTACCGTGTAACTGAAGGTGCCGCTGACGCTAGGCGTACCGGAGATGGTGCCGCCGATCGACATGCTGATCCCGGCGGGAAGCCCCGTGGCTGAGAAGGTGTAAGGAGCGCCCGCTCCGCCGATGCCGATCATGGTGACCGGGGTTATCGCCACGCCCTCAACCGCCGTGATGCCGACGCAGGTTGCGCTTACCGGAGGATTGACCGTTACTGAGCAGTTGGACGTGCCGGTGTTGCCGGATTTATCGGTGACAGTTACCGTGTAACTGAAGGTGCCGCTGACGCTAGGCGTACCGGAGATGGTGCCGCCGATCGACATGCTGATCCCGGCGGGAAGGCCAGTTGCCGAGAAGGTGTAGGGAGCGCCCGTCCCGCCGACGCCGATCATCGTAACCGGAGTGATCGCCACGCCCTGGACCGCCGTGATGCCGACGCAGGTGGCGCTGACCGGAGGATTGACCGTGACCGAGCAGTTGGAGGTACCGGTGTTACCTGACTTATCCGTGACAGTTACCGTGTAGTTGAAGGTGCCGCTTACCGTCGGCGTGCCGGATATGGTGCCGTCGATCGACATGATGATCCCGGCGGGAAGTCCCGTGGCCGAGAAGGTGTAGGGAGCGCCCGTCCCGCCGACGCCGATCATGGTGACCGGAGTGATCGCCACGCCCTGGACCGCCGTGATGCCGACGCAGGTGGCGCTGACCGGAGGATTGACCGTTACCGAACAGTTGGAGGTGCCGGTGTTGCCGGACTTGTCAGTAATGGTGACCGTGTAGCTGAAGGTGCCGCTTACGCTAGGCGTACCGGAGATGGTGCCATCCGTCGACATGGTAATCCCGGCGGGAAGCCCGATGGCCGAGAAGGTGAAAGGACCACCGACCCCGCCGCTTCCGGTCATCGTGACCGGGGTGATCGCCACTCCCTGCACCGCCGTGATGCCAACACAGGTGCTGGAGACTGGAACAATGTAGTAGCCAAAGTCGTAGGTGGTATCGACAGTGTTATCAGCAGGAAGCGTAGCAATCGTCGGACTACCGTTACTATCGTTCGCTGTAGTGCTCAGGGGAGCATTGCTCGGCGAGGGCACGAACCCTGCCGGAGCAGTGACCTCGATCTTATAATCACCCTTGCAAAGGGAGTTGAAAGTATAAGCTCCATTGGCATCGGTAGTGGTCGATGCAATGAAACTGTTGTCGAGAGCGTTTCTCAGGACTATCGAGACCCCTCCGATACCGGGTTCGCCCGAATTCTGAATGCCGTCTTCGTTGAGGTCATTCCAGACAAAGTCACCCAACGAACCGGTGCACGGAGTGTTGTAGCCGAAGTCTATCGTCATGTCTGACGAGAAATCATCGGGCAAAGTAACACTGGCCGGGCTGCCGTTGCTGTCGATAGTCGTGTCAGTTCCCACCAGGCTGGAAGAGGCGACAAAGCCGACCGGCGTAGTCACCTTCACAGTGTAGGTTCCGGCACAGAGTCCGGAGAACTGGTACTTTCCGTGTAACTGCGTAACGCTGTCAAAACCCGTGGTGGTTAATCCGACCTGGTTATTGGCCGCGTCGAAAATCCTGACGGTCGCCCCATCGATGCCAGGCTCATTTGCATCCTGAATGCCGTTTCGGTTCAGGTCGTTCCAGACGAAATCTCCGACGGTTCCCGAGCAGGGTGCATTGAAACCAAAGTCGATGGTGGTGTCGACCGAATTGTCGGTGCTCAGCGTGACGGACGCCGGACTGCCGTTGCTGTCCTTGGTCGTGTCACCGCCCAGGAAACTCGTGGACGGAACAAAGCCGGCAGGAGTAGTTGCCTGGACGGTGTACGATCCTGCGCAAAGTCCGGTGAACTGGTAGTAGCCATGCTGGTTGCCAGGTCCCACGCTGGTGTTTGTGGTCCCGATCAACGTGCTCCCCAAATATATACTGACGGGAACGTTGTCGATGCCAGGTTCATTCGCGTCCTGGACGCCGTTTCGGTTCAGGTCGTTCCAGACGAAATCTCCTACGGTACCCGTGCAGGGGGAGACGTAGCCGAAGTCGATGGTGTTGTCCGATAGCTTAGTTGCATCGAGCGTCACCGTGGCGGGACTGCCGTTGCTGTCCACCGATCGGTCCGTGCCTACAGTGTTGAGTGTCGGAGTATATCCTGGAGGAAGCGTGCTGGCGTCCACGATCACCTGGTAGGTCCCGGTGCACACGTTGGTAAATTGGTAAAAACCGTGCTGGCCTCCCGGGCCGGTTCCCGTTGTGATGGTGTCGAGAAGGTTATTGCTGTTATCGTAAAGATTAACCACAACGCCGTCGATTCCCGGTTCTCCGGCATCCTGAATGCCGTTACGGTTCAAGTCGTGCCAAATGTAATCACCGATGGTACCGCTGCAGGCAACCTGGACCGCGCTGTTAGGGTCAATCTGGAACTGAAAATCGGCCTGACCAGAAGCGGCAGGCAGACCGTTGACTTTGCCGGCCCCCCTGACAGGAGTTTGAACGCCACTACCGTTGAAGAAAGCAGCTGCCGGATCGGCCTGGACAAAGGGAGTCACTTCGTTAGTGCTTGTATCGAAGGTGATGCTGGGATTCGGAATTGAAAAACTGATATAGCTAGGGTTGTAATAATCTATATTGACAACGGAGGAGTAACCACCGATCCCCTTGAGGGTGGTAACCCCCGAGTAGTTGTTAGTCAGGAATCCGTCAAGGTTAGCTGAGGTTAAGTTGGAAAGAGAATAATTACCAAAAGCATTCGAAACGGTGCCGCTCATGATTAGGATGCCATCATTGAACCCGGTCCCCTTCAGAGTGTTTGAATTTTTGGAGGTGTCATAATACATCTTGAAGAAATTTAGAGGGCCGTTCGGGTTCAGTTGATAGGAGGTCGAATAAGGAGAGCCTGCGGCTGAAGCTAGGGAACCCTGATGGGTTGCCCCCATGACAATCGTTATTTCGTAATCTACTCCAAGCCCAGACAGGGGGATCACGTTGCTATTGGCATCGATAAACGATCCCAGGGCGGTTTGCATCAACAGGTTGAAATTTGAGCTCTCAGGACTGACTGCCAAGGGGACCGCTCCGACAGCGAGAGCATTTCCAGGAAGCCAATCCAGTGTTCCTACGGAGATGGTTCCCAGTCTAGTGTCTTTGAACTGGAAAACATCCGCAGCCCATACCTTCCCTGTCGCCAAAAAAACAGACACCAAAAAGATCAGAAAATAAACCATTCTTTTTCCCATAACAATTCCTCCCTTTGGCTACCAACATTTTTGAACCGGATCGATTCCGCATCTCATACTTTAAGGTGCCATTTTCTTTCGGCAGCCTCTAACCCGACGGGCATAAGCTGTCATGAAGGTCGACCACCGGGAGCAGCATATTTGGTGCCAAAGGATAATAAGCTGTTATTTAACGCCTTTTAAAAACCTGCCCCCCATTGTTGTAAAGTTATCCGACAACTCTTCCTTCACATCGATGATTCCCCAAATCCATGTCATGTCAGGCACCCTGCAGATCAAGGATTGGAAGCATAAGGAGAAGACCTTACCCTGCCAACGAGGATCTTCCTGGTCCAGCCCGCCTTGTCCCGCTCGAAACCTACTCCACCGGACACCGGATACACTCACCCCAACAGTACTCTGTAAAGTTTTCGATACACCGCGTAGGGATTATTTACAGTACTGACTGATTGCACGGACTCCATCTTAAGTAACACCCCGGAATATCGACTTTTTCAGTTATGGCACGACTCATGCTAACTGTGAAGACAGGTTAATTCTTCCCACCTCCAGGGAAGGACTCCTGGATAAACAGCGAAAGCTGAAGATGTTAAATTTTCCATAAACACCGTCGAGTTTCTTTACAGATACCGTTCACGAAACACCCGCCAAACTGAAAAGGCTCAAGGTTTACAGATACTTGGGATTTGGCACGAGAATTGCTAACACAAATCCAACAAAAGGGAGGCGAAATAACCACCACCAAACAATCAGCTGCGGTAGATGCAGAAGCGTCACATACATCAATTTAATGCGGGCAAGGAGAGGACAAATGAAAAACATCAAGAAAACAATTGGAGCAGCAGCAGTCTTGGGGATGTTATGCGCGGCCGGAACGGCCCAGGCAACCAGCACGGTGAACATCGCAGGGGTGGCGGGCCCCGTCGCGGTCTTGGACTGGAGTCCCGGTACCGCCTACGCGCAGGGGGGGAACTTGGCAACCGGTTCCACGAATTTCCCTGTAATCATTCAGGCTTCCCTTGGCAACTTCATGGACGCTAGCAACAACGTGATCACGTCAAACTCAGGTCTCAACAGCAGCTACTGGGTAACGTGGGTGGCCGGCATGTCTGAGAACATCACCGTCACCCCCGCGGGGCTCCACGGCACCCAGGCTTTCTTCCAAGGTGTCAACGCCCCTTCCTACATGAGCGTCTACGTCACCAACAAGGCTCCTGATGCAGTTACTGGTCTTGGGTACGCTCCCGCGACGGCACAGAGCGGGCAAACCTTCAAACAGGTGTTCGCCGGGACGATCGACCCCGCATCCGTAGTTGGCAACTTCGTGTCGCTGAATAGCCAGCATGGCCCGGCCAACACTTCGACGGGTGGTTACGGCCTCCTCGACCAAAATGCCGGCGGCAACTACTGGGGCACCCAGAGGACCGTGGCCGGCGCCGGCGGGACCATCCTTAATGGTGTGGCCACTGCAATCAACCAGCAGGAGACCTTCTTCCTGAACGGCATCTCAGCGTTGGATTTCCAGCTACTTAGCACGACCGAGAACGTTATTCCGTTCATCCAGGCACAACCTTCGAAGCTCGTTTACGACGGTTTCAGCAATACTGGCCTGAACACTGTAGGCACCTTGGGCTCCGTGAACGGTTTTTCCGGCACTCCCTACACCCCCACCGGCGGCAGCTTGATCTTCGGTTCGGGTAACATCCTGTTTCAGTCCGACGGGAACTCAGCCTTCGACGTACCCGCCGGGGTTCCCGAGCCTTCCACTTTCGTGCTGAGCGGCCTTGGGCTGTTGCTGGCCGGCGGCTTCCTTCGTCGCCGCAAAGCCTGATCAACAGAAGCACTCTTCTGACTGAATGCCCGCCACAGGGAAAAGGGTTCTCTCACAGGGGGAACCCTTTTCCTTGTACCTATCCGTTGATATTTGCTTCCCCTGTCCTATACTGTAGAGGTGACCTATCCGCAGTCGTGGCCACGGGAAAGTCCTAATCTTAGTGAGAGTGCCGTGCCGGAAAGAGTGAACCTCAGTCCATTTACGCCTCGCGGTTGGCCGCAGCCGCCGTGCTGCCGGGAACGCCTCGGCTACCGCCTCCGCCCCAATGGCGCGATTACCAGGGATGGGCGGCCATGAAGATTCTCGCCCTCCCCTACACGCACACCCTCTCCCATCTAAGCCGACCGCTCGCGGTGGCGCTCGAGTTGCGTGCCATGGGGCACGAGGTGGTGTTCGCCGGCGAAAGCGCCAGGGCATCCTTCATCACCGGACAGGGCTTCGACCTCCTCCCCTGCCACGAACCGGACCCGGCGCTGCTCTTCAACAACATACGGACCGGCAAGATGCGTTTCGTCGATGACGCGGAGATCGAGCGGATGATCGCAGCCGACCTCGCCGTCATCGACAGCTGCCGGCCCGACCTGGTCCTGACCGACGGCAGGTTCTCCGCCGCGCTCTCCACCCACGTGGCCCGGGTGCCCCACGCCGCCATCGTGAACGTCTCCTCCACTCAATACCGCGCCCTCCCCTACGTCCCGTTCTTCACCTGGCTCCCCGAGGCTCTGGTGGGACGCGACTCGTCGCTTTGGAAATCCCTGGACCGGGTGAACCTGGCGCTGGAGATGGCGCTCTTCGACCGGGTGATGAACGTATTCCTCAGGCTGAGCCGGAAGTACGGCGTCAAGAGGACCGTCACCGCCACCAACTGCCTCGAGGGGAAGGACATCACCTTTTTGGCCGACATCGAGGAGTACTTCCCGACCCGCGGTCTTCCTGAGAGCCACCATTACGTGGGGCCGCTCGCGCTCAAGACCAACCTGGCTCCCCCCGCGTGGTGGCCCCTCCCGAAGGAGGGAGGGCCCCTGGTCTACATCACCATGGGGACCACCGGGGTACCTGAGTTCTTTCCCACCCTGGACCGGGTCCTGCGCGGGGCCCCCTTCACCGCGGTCATCACCACCGGCGGCCAGGCCGAAACACCTCCGTCCACCCCGGGCAAGGTGTACTGGGAGAAGTACCTGGACGGCGACCTGATCACCGGCGCCTGCGACCTGGTGGTGTGCCACGGCGGCAACGGCACCATCTACCAGGCGCTCTCCCACGGCAAGCCGATCCTCGGTATCCCCACCATCCCGGACCAGAAGTTCAACATGCGCAGGGTGGAGGCGCTGGGGGTCGGGACCACACTGGACATCGACCAGTTCCTGCGCAGGCCGGAATCGCTCCTCGAGCGGGTGCGGGAAGTCACCGGACATCCGGGGTACCGGGAGAACGCGCGCCGGCTCGAGGGGGTGCTTGCCGGCTACCACGCCGCTCGCACCTGCGCTTCCATCATCGGGCGCGCGGAAAGGGCATGACCCCGCCGCCGGGAAAACATTTCCCGAATAAAGGCCCGGTTCGGTGCGCTTTTCCTCCCGCCCTGCCGTGCTATTGGCAGAGGCCGGCCGGGAATTTCCAACTAATACCGGAGGTATACCATGATTCCGTTCCAATTCTCCCACGTCCAGAAAGGCAGCCCCGGCTACGATGCCATCATGGAGGAGGTCTACCGGCTCCGCTTCAAGGTCTACTGCGAGGAATGGGGCTTCGAGGACCCGGCAAACTATCCGGATGGGATGGAGCGCAACGAGTTCGACCTCTACTCGGAGCACTTCATCATCCGGGAGACGGTGAACAACACCATCATCGGCACGGCGCGGATCATCTGTCCCAGCTCCGACGGCTACGCCATCACGAAATACTGCACCATCGACCAGGAAATGCGGGAAAAAGTGCTGGAGAACCGCCCGGAGGCGAAGATCGGCGAGGTGTCGCGGCTTGCCATCAGCAAGGAGTTCCGCAAGAGGATCGAGGACAACATGCTGTTCGATTACACGGACGGCTTTTTACCGGAGCATGAGAGCACGCACGAGAAGAGAAAGTGCAACTTCGTGCACGAGTTCTACAAGTTCCTGCTGCTGCAGAGCCTGGACATGCAGTTCAACTTCTGGTACGTGGCGATGAAGAAGGGGTTGTACGTGCTGCTTAAGAGGGTGGGGATGGTGTACCATACCATCGGGCCCGAGATCGACTACCACGGGCTGAGGACCCCCTACATGGGGTATCTGGAGGAGATCAAGGCGTCGATGCTCAAGAAGGACCCCGCCAGCTTCGACTTCGTCTCCGGCAAGTGCGACCAGTAGGGCGCAGGCGCCCCCCTCACCCCCTCCCCCCTGGCAGTTTCCCCCCTCCCGCCATGGGAGGGGGAACAGCCGACCACTTTTACAAGATTACTTGAGCAACCGCTCGGAGCTCTGCCGCAGGGAAAGCGTGGTTGGCGGCGCGCTGGTGCCGACCCGGAACAGCAGGGCGCCGCCGGTCGTGCCGTCCTTCAGGACGGGAGTCTTTTCCCGCGCCGCCGCCAGCAGCCGGACCTGATCCGGAGTGATCCCCTCGGTGTCACCCGTTACCACCCGCGCCATCAGGAAGGTGATCCCCGTCATCATCTGGAAGCTGAGCCCCTGGCGGGTAGCCTCCAGCCAGACCCGCTCCAGCGTGCGGCCAATGGTGAGGTAATCCTCGGGGCCGTCGCCGGCCACCCTGATCACCCCGAGCGCGCCCGCCGACATGGCGAGCTTGCGCGCATTGGCCCCGATGATCCGGGAGACGCCGAAGTTGTTGAGAAACCCCACCAGCTGCCAGTTCTTCAAAAGGGGGAACATGACGGTGTCGGGGAAGGCCAGCTCCAGGGTCCTGAGGTCGAGACCATCCGCGGTCTCCTCAGCCTCCCGTGGGGTCCAGCGCATGTGCTCATAGAGGAAGCTGTGCAGGTGCGGGTTCTCGAAGACGAGCCGGTCGTTGAGGGCGACCACGTCGGCCAGGGCGGCCTGGTCGGCGGCGCTCTCGGTGAGCCACAGGGTTGCCGGGAGGTCACTTCCCAGCGACGCCATCAGCGCCTTCCTGGCCTCGGCCGCCAGCGGTTTGCGGTCGTAAGGGCGGCGGTTTGTGGAGCGGGTCTTGATGAAGGGTTGCAACGGCTGCGGCTGCGGCTCGCCGGCGGTCAGGCGAACCGACGCGACCAGGTCGGGGAGGCCGGGATCGGGGAAAAGCCGCGTTTCGCAGCGGTAGCCGCGGCTCGTGGCTGCCAGGGTCAGGTTTTCCAGGAGCGCCCCGTGGGCCACATAGGAGGCCCGCTGCAGGTGGTTGAACAGCGAGGTGTCCCGCTCCGGGACGTTATAGACCCTGATTTCGTCGTCCCGCACCGCGAAGCGCCAGGGCTGGCAGTTGTCTCCCGAAGGAGCGCGCACCGCCTCATCGAGGATTTCACGAAACAGCATGGTTGCCACCTCCCTCCTGTTGCCCCCCGCCGAACATCTCCAAGATGAGCGCCCGCTTGGCCAACTGCTGCGGGTCCCTCCCCCCAAGTTCCAGGACCCCCGTCTCGTACCGGTTCAGGAGCATGTCGAACTGCAGGTAATAGGGAACCGGCCGCACCTCCCCCTTGCCGGTGACGATCTTGACCACCTCGGTGGCGAGCAGAGAGGTCGCCAGGGTGCAGCCGGGTGCGACTGCCGGGCCCGTCCTGCGAGCCAGGCTCACCTTGGAGAAGTCCATATACTGCACGTGGAGCGGCATCGGGGCGAGCCCGGCGGCGAAGGCCGCCACCTTCTCCTCGTAGCTCGCCTGGTCGTCGATGCCGAAGTACTCGTCAAAGCTCATGCCGCTCGGCGAGAAGGTCTGCAGCGTCGCCCCGAACCCCAGGGGGGCGGCGGTGACCGCAAAGATCCCCCTGCTGCGACTGGCATTGAAGATCAGGCGGCGGGTGTCGATCTCGAAAAAATCGATGCCGTCCACGTAGACCTGGACATCTTCCAGAAATTCCCCGACGTTGAGCGGAGAGACCGGTACCGGCATGACGCGCACCTCGGCGCTCGGGTTGATGTCGAGCACCATCTCACCCAGCACCTCTGCCTTGTTGCGCCCGATGGTGGCGTGGGAGGCGCCGAACTGGCGGCTGATGTTGACCACGTCGAAGGTGTCCGGGTCAGCTATCACGAACTTGCCGACCCCGAGCCTGGCCAGGGTGAGCACATGCAGCCCCCCGACACCGCCGGCCCCCGCCACTGCGATCCGGGTTTGCTGCAGTTTTTGCTGCTCACTCACGGAGTTGACTCCGATGTTGCGCAAAAACTCAGGCCCCACTTCAGCATCGATATTCATGGCTATCCTCCTTCTTGGGCGTTATGCGAACAAACTGGCGCCGACCGTCACAGCCGCGCTAACTTCGGTGCACCTTGAGCAGAGTTCGGCTTTGCCGCGCAGCGGCCTGCACCTGGAGACCAGTATAGCAGAGAATGGGGCACTGGATACCGGGCGCGAGGGATATCCCGCGCCTTCGGCTCCCTGGCAGCCAGCCGCGCCCGGCCGTCGGCACAGGCTTCGACGCCTCTCCACGGTCGAGACCGCCGCCAAGACCGCGCAGCACAGCGTGCAGTCGCAAAGGACCGCTGCGACGTGGAGATTCCTCGTGGTATTGGAAGGCGACCGGATAGTGCCGGCGGGGCATCGGAACAAGCAGAGGCGGTCACCCTGCGTCCTTGATGGATGACGACCTGAACGGAGATCCGGTTCACGGGAAGGTGCGTCCCTGGAAGCGTTGAGAATGGGGCCAGCTTGTCAAATAGGATTATTTTTAGGGCCAGATACGACATGGGGGAACAATAGCATACTGCTGCAGTGCTGGCAAACTGATATCTGCACACTCTTTTAAATTATTGCTAATAGCCGGAAGAAGCCGGCGGAGTGCTTGTTCGTTTTTTATTAGACACTTTACCTCTTATTTTCATGTTTGGACCTACCCGCTCCGAGGAGCTTTAATAAATCAGGCCACACAATACACTAGGTATTTACGAATTTTACGCATCGGACCTTTAGGAGGGAAAAGACGCAAGCAGACTTCACGCTCAAACTGTTCGGCGCAGGGGCGCATCTGACTGCGATCTACCAAAAGAGTATCAACGAACCGGGCAAAGTTTTTTTCCTCTCGTTGGTCGCCCCCGAGAGGATGCTACGGGGATCATTCAATTTTGTAAACTTTACCGACAGGCGCAACAGCTATGTGTAAATTTTACCTACATATCCTTACATGACACGGAGACCGACCAGTCACCAGCGTCAGGAGAATTGTTGCAACGACCTCCTCTCCTCTCCGCTAAATTCCCGACTGGGAGCACTGGTACGTATCGGGTCGACACCTATGGTCACCCACCCGGAACTGCGCAGAAATCTAGCCACAACCCCCGCTTCGATAAGGCTATCGAGCATGAAATCCTTCACGTAATCGTACCGATTGTTTGTCCAATTAACCTGAACAAGCATGGCTACCTCCTGGCAAATGACGCTACTTCACTGCGGCTGCACAACCGATCCGAGCAACCATGACGTTGACGATGCAATTTGGGTGCCGATCATTAATGAGAGCTCAGTTTCGCGACGACGGGAGCGAAAAAAGCCGACACCGGCGCCCCCTGGCTGGACGGCGCGAGGAGAACCGGAGCGACCAACCGCGGGAGCCAAAATTCGGCGGGACGGGTGCGGAGACGGGCCACAAAAGGGCGCCGAACCGGCAGGAAGGCGCGCTGCAGCCAAGGGGGGACCGGCTGGTGCCGGGTCCCCTTTCGACAGGGCGCTCGGCAATTCAGAACTGCCTGAGCAGGGCCTGGGTTGCCTTCGAGGAAATGCTCAGTGGAGTGACGCACCTGGATTGACGCATCTGCAGTTCCAGCATGTTGGCACCTTCCTGGACGAGGTCGACCGGCGCCTCGGCATTGAAGCAACGGGACGCTGCGCCCCGCACCGACACGACTTCCAAGGGCCTCGCCTGGTGCGCCGGGGCGGGAGTCTCCACTTCAGCGACCGCTCGCGTTGCAAGCGCGCGTGCCTGCGGGCAGGATTGCTCAGGGTCGGCCGGCTGCAACGGCGCGCTTTCCAACGTGGTCATATGAGTCATCATGACGATCCCTCGCTAAGCAAAAGGAGGGGTGGGGGCGCCCCCACCCCGCCGGCCTGAATTAGAACAGCTTCAAGATGGACTGCGCCGCCTGTGACGACAGGCTGAGGGAGGTGGTGCCCAGAGACTGACGCGTCTGCAGCATCAGCATGTTGGCCCCTTCCTGGTTCATGTCGGCCAGGGTCAGGTTGTCGGCCCCGGTCTGCAGCGTGTTGATCATGTTGTCGGTGAAACTCTGGCGCGTGGTGATGATGTTCAGGTTGGCCGCCAGGGTCTGGGTGTTGGTCCGCAGCGTGGAGATGGCCGTGTCCATCTTGGCCGCATCCGCCGTGATGACGGAAGCCGACTGCCAGTTGCCGCCGGCCGGGGACAGGCTCAGTCCGGTCGAGTTGGCGAGGAAGCCGACCACGTCCAGCTTGGACGAGGCAGCCTCGTTGAAGTTCACGGTCAGGGTGTTGGTCGAGCTGAGCAGGTTCAGCCCCCGGTAGCCCGAGTCCGACGAGATGTTGTCGATCTGGGAGCGGATCGTGTCGTACTGCGCCGCCAGCTTCGACTGCACGTTGGTGTCGCTGGTGGAGAGAGCGGATTGCGCGACGCCTTTGGCCGCATTGATGAGGCCGGTGATCGCCGTGATACCGGCGTTGGTGGCCGAGACCGTCTGGACCGCTTCGGACATGCCGTCCTTGCGGTCGGACAGGTCGCTGGCGCGCTGGCTGGCATTCTGCGCTGCGAAGAAGTTGGTCGGGTTGTCCAGTGCGCTGTTCACCTGCTTGCCTGAGGAGAGCCTCCCCTGGGTCCTGTTCAAAAGCGTGCTGGTGTTTTGCAGGTTAAGAAGGTTGGTCCTCATCCCCGCGGTCAATGAGATATCGCTGACTGACATGGTAGTTCTCCTTTTCTAGGCGGCCCGGCCTTTCTGCCGGTGGTTTTCCAACCGAGACATTTTTCAGTGCCAAAAGGCTGGCCAGCCGAGTGGCCATCCCTGCTAGCCAGGCTTTTTCGCACACACTAAGGGGCGTATCGGCGCACCCCGGAAAAACTTAAATAGTTTTAATTGTTTTTTTCAAATTTTGCAAAAGGTGTGGCGTCGACAGGCGAGCCCGCCTGAGACAAGGGCGAGCCCGCAGAGGGAGGAGGTTCATTTTCGCGATGCCGGGAAATACAGCGAGTTGGCGGGTCCAAGGCTGAGGAAAAATTTCCTCAGGGTCACTCTGGGAGAGGGTTACTGCGAAGCTAGGCGTAAGGTGAATCTAGACGGAGGGTGCATCAAAAACAGGATACAGCTATTCCCTTTTGCGGAAAATCGCGATGATGCTGACCAAAAGCCAGACACAGACGGTGCCAATTACCAGGAACTTCACATCGCCCTCCAGTCGAGCGCCCACCAAAATAAGGGTTTCTTTAGTAATCCTACCCCAGGCGACGCAATTCCATGATACGGGCTATTGAAATATGCCGAGCATTCCGGTTTGACACAGCAAGCACATAGTTACCTATTTCTAATAGCACACCTCCAATCTACTATCAGATACACAATCTGTCAAGGGCGCAGTTGTTTTTGAAACTGCGGTATTCCGGCGCCCGCGAGGCGGTCGTGAGTGACTAGGCAGCCGCTACGCCGCCTGGCAAACGGCGGCGCTAACGGCGGGGGCGCCGGCTTCAGGACCGCTCCCTGCCCCCCTCGGCGTCGCTCGCCCGGTGCCGGTAGATGCGCCAATCCTTGCCCAGGATGAGCCTCGCGCCACGTTTGAAGGTGACGTAGGACCAGGCCCAGTGGAACACCACCAGGAATCGGTTGGCGAAGCCGGTCAGGAAGTAGATGTGGATGAAAAGCCAGGCCAGCCAGGCGGTAAATCCGGTGAAGCGCAACTTGCGGAACTGCCCCACCGCCTTGTTCTTGCCGATGGTTGCCAGCATCCCCTTGTCGACGTAGCGGTACGGCTTGCGCGCCTCCCCCGACAGGTCCCGCAGGATGTTGCGGGCGGCGGCGCGCCCCTGCTGCAGGGCGACGGGAGCCAGGCCCGGCAACGGCTTGCCGTCGAGCCCGAGGCAGTGCGCCAGGTCTCCCAGGACGAACAGCCTCGGATACCCCGGGACGCTCAGGTCCTCCCCGACGAAAACGCGCCCCTGCGGGTCCAGGGGCACTCCCAGTGATGTGGCGAGCGCGCAGGCCTTCACCCCCGCGGCCCAGATCACCGTGGCGGCCGGAATGCGGGTCCCGCCCGCCTCCACTCCCTCCCCGTCCACCTTCGTGACCAGGCAGCCGGTCTCGATCTGCACGCCGAGCTTGGCAAGGCTCGCGGCGGCCGCCGCCGAAAGCTCAGGATAAAAGGCGCCCAGGATGCGGGGAGCCCCTTCGATCAGGATGACCCGGCTCAGCCGCGGATCGATGCTGCGGAAATCCCGGGCCAGGGTGAACCGGCTCATTTCCGCGATGGCGCCCGCCAGCTCGACACCGGTCGGGCCTCCGCCGATCACCACGAAGGTCAGCAAGCGCCGCTGCTTGGCCGGGTCATCGGTCATCTCCGCCTCCTCGAAGGCGGTGAGAATGCGCCGGCGGATTTCGGTCGCCTGTTCCAGGGTCTTGAGCCCGGGAGCGAACTGCTCCCACTGCTCGTGACCGAAATAGGCATGGTTGGCGCCGCTGGCGACGACGAGATAGTCGTAGCCGAGGCTTTCCCCGCCGTCGAGCTCGACGGTTTGCTGCCCCAGGTCGACGGCTCTCGCTCCGGAAAGCAGCACGCGTACGTTGGGGTAACCCGACAGCAGGCTGCGGATCGGGGCGGCGATGTCGGAGGGGTTCAGCCCGGCCAGGGCGACCTGGTAGAGCAGGGGCTGGAAAAGATGGTAATTGCGGCTGTCGAGGAGCGTGACGCTGACTGAGGGGGCCCGTCCCAGCACCTTCGCAGCATTAAGCCCGGCGAACCCTCCACCGATGATGACGACCCTCGTTACTGGTTGATCCATAAGAATAAAGCTCCTTCAGAGGGCCGGGTTACTCATAGCCCCTCATGTTATGACAGACAGAGCCTTAACTATGCCAGTAGAACTGGACATTGCAACCGCTCAAAGTGGTGGTTACGCCGCTCAGGACAATGGCAGGCACTGGCGCCGCCGTATTAATCGATCGGGCCTGCGCGCAAGAGTGCACACCGGTCAGGGCTGGAGGCGAACCGCGGCGGCGCCCTCCCCTGAGGCGACGGTCCCCTTGCCGCGGTTCACGCCGCCGGCGAAAACCAGCTGACCGTACTTGCCGTAGTGGGTGATTTTAGGCACGTACTGCCGGGCGGCCGCCTCCGAGAGCGGCTGGAACAGCGCCGCCACCCGCCCGGAACCGGGGACCTTCAACACCAAAAAGAGCAACCCGTCGGGATCCGGATAGGTTACCCCCTGGACGGAGAACCCGGAACCGGAGAGTTCGACCCCGTCCGGAAGCGGGGGGAGCAGCGAGCGGTCACGCGGAGCGCCGCAAAATATCAGGTCGTGCCCCCCGGCCTGCGATCGGTCCAGTTCGGCCTCGCGCAGCACCCGCGCCCCTCCCTGGGTGAGCGAGGCCAGCAGATCCCGGAAGTTCGCCTCCCCGGCCCGGCACCCCTCAGTCAGGACGCCGACCAGCCGGGTCGACCCCTTGATGCTGTTGACGGTCGCGGGAATCTCGCCGGGGGACAGGATGCGGAACACCTCGGCGTCCGGGTCCAGGAGCAGGCGCCCGGGCGCCCCGGAACTGAAAATGCTGAAACTGGTCCGCTCTCCGGAGACCGACAGCGTGCTGGTCACCGCCCCACCCGCCGCCTCCAGGCGCAGCGGCAGTTCCAGCGAAAAGCCGGGAGCGTCCTGCAGCACGCTTCCCGTGACACTCCACCCGCCGGGCTCGCGGCGGCTCGCCACCTCGGCGAGCCGAAAGCGCGGCCCGCCGGTCCGCTGCAGCCACTGGTCCATGAAAGGGGCCAGATCCTCCCCGGAACTGCGGGAAAAGGCGCGCTCGAAGTCCTCCCAGGAGGCGCTGCCGTACATGTGCCGCCGGCAGATCTCCCGCAGCGCGGCGAAGAAGGCGGGGTCGCCGATCCGGGAGCGCACCATCTGGAACACCATGGCACCCTTGCCGTACCCTATGGCGCGGGAAGCGGGGTCGCTGCGGCTCTCGAATCGGCGCAGGGGGAAGTCGGCCCCCGGGGGTACCAGGGAGGCGAAGTCGACCAGCAGCTGGCGGCGGTACTCCCTCCCCTCCTCCGGGGAGCGCCGCTCCTTGAGCAGGTAGTCCGCGAGATAGGTGACGAGTCCCTCGCACCAGTTCCCGCCGCCGCCGACACCGATGCCGTTGCCCCACCAGGAGTGGGCGATCTCGTGGGGGAAACTGGTGTCGACGATGAAGGGGAGCCGGATGACGGAGCCTCCCAAAAGCGTGAAGGAGGGGAAACCGTAGCCGGTCGGGAAGAAATTCTCCACGATGGCGAACTTCTCGAAGGGATAGGGCCCGAACAGATCGCCATAGAGTTTCAGGTACTTGGCTGCGGCATCGAGGTATCGGGAGGCCAGTGCGGCATTTTCCGGATACAGATAGCTCTGGATCTCGATCGCCCCCAGCCTGCGGTCCTCGACCTGGTAGGGGCCGGCGCACAGCGAGAGCACACTCACCGGGTGCGCCTCCTCCCAGTGGGAGCGCGTGACGCCCCCCGCGGTCTCCCTGGACACCCTCCGGCCGAAGCTCACCCCTTCCATGCCGGCTGGCGCCGCAACCCGCAGGGAGCGCCGCTTGGGGGTCTGCTGCGGGACGGGATACCACCCCGAGCCCCCCCCGAGGAAGGTCCCCCGGCCCGTGATGGCGGCGTTCACCCCGTAGCTGGGATCCTCGCCGGCCGCGGGGCTGCTCGCCACCGGGTCGTTGAAGCTGGCGCGGTAGGAGACCGTCAGGGGGTGGTCCGCCGCTGCGCCGCCGGGCGGAAGCTCCAGGGAGAGGATGCCGCCGGCAAAGCTGAAGGGTACCCCGCGCCCGGCGACCGTCACCTCATCGATGCGTGCCGCGACGCAGAGCCCGAGCTCGACCCTCCCGGTCCCCGCCGCAAAGCTGATGGTGCTGGTGCCGGCCAGGGCGTGGCTCTCGGGGATCAGGGTGACCGAGACCTCCTGTTGCAGCACCACCGGCCCGCCGTCCCCGGCCTGGGCCGCGCCCGCGCCACCGACCGCCACCAAGACCAGGAGCCCCCACAGGGAAAAAGTAGTCACGCCCAACCTCCAGAGTAAAAAATGTCATTTATTATGCCCGCAACTTTGGTATAGTCTCCGCTCCGCCCACCCCACAGCCGGCACCCCGTGCCATCTCCAGGAAGGTACCACATGTCCAAAGCAGCGCGATCGATCTTCATGCTGGCCCTTTGCCTGGCCATGGCTCTGGACGCCAGCGCCGGGGCGATCATCACCCGGATCAGCGACCGGGAGCAGATCTACCTGTCCCATCTGACCGCGGCTGCGGAGCGCACGGACCTCGTCCTGATCGGGGAGGTCCATGACAACAAGACCCATCACGAGATGCAGCTCTCCTTGATTTACACGCTCTGGTCCAAAAAGCTTCCCATCTCGATCGGGCTGGAAATGATCCAGGCCGACAGCCAGCAGGAGCTCGACGACTGGTGCGACGGGAAGCTGAGCGAACAGGAGTTCCGGAAAGTCTACACCAGGAACTGGTCACTCGACTGGACCCTGTACCGGGACATTTTCGTCTTTGCCCGTGACAACCACATCCCGATGATCGCCCTCAACATCCCCAAGGAGCTGGTCACCAAGGTGGCCCGCCAGGGATTCGCCTCGCTCACCGCCGAGGAGAAGAAGGGTCTCCCCGAAGGCACTTCCTGCGACCTGAACAATCCGCACACCGCCTTTCTCAAGAGTTCCTTCCTGGAGGTGTTCAAGCACGAGACCAACGGCAGGGTCTTTACCTATTTCTGCGAAGCCCAGACCCTGCGCAACAGCGGCATGGCGATGAATATCGCCCACTATGCCAAAAAGCACCCCGGCAGAAAGATAGTTGCCCTGGCGGGAATCTGGCACGCGGTCAAGAACGCGATCCCTGAGCAGCTGAAACGCATCGACAGCAAGCTGACGGACCTGGTCATCCTTCCCGAGATACCCGAGCTGAACGCAAAGAACGCCAGCGCGGACGTGGTGGATTACCTGGTCAGCTGGTGACCCGGCGCCCCCCGGTCCAGAGCGCGGCAGGCGAGGGGCGCCCCTGCTGGAAGCGGGCGTCCGCGGCGCCCGAACCGCCGCCGCGGCCTACTTCATGACGAAGAGCCACCCCCTGTCACAATTCTCGTCTGGGCGGCTGTTCTCCTTGAAATGGTAGTGACAAAGCTTCAGCTCCTGCACCCTTTTCTCGATCAGCGCCATGTTGGGAAACTGGCTGATCTGGTTCGTGTCGTGAAAGAACAGGAAGCCTCCCTTGCGCACGATGCGCAGATGCTCGTCGATCCAGGTGCCGCTGTTGACATGGTCCGCATCGGAAATGAGGAAATCGTAGGCATCGCTCGGGCAGCCCGAGACGAAACTGCGCTCCTCGACCGGCGCCACCACGTTGACGCCGAGCTTTTTCAGATCGGCGGCCAGATCCTCCATGACGGCCCCCCTGGCATCGACCCAGTTGTCGACGCAGGTGAGGCGCCCCTTGCCGTTGTAGCGCAACCCGTGAATCAGGCTGATGGTCACATACCCGGAGCCTATGCCGAGTTCCAGGATATCGTCCGGCTTCTTCGCAAGCAGCGCCCCCATCATGAACATGTTGTGGCACCGGTCTATGGCCACCGAGTTGCCCACATGGTCGAAATTCTCCAGCATCTTGAAGTAATCCGTTAAAGCCTGCATGGCACCCTCTTTTACGATGTATTTTGCAAGTACAAATGCACTCACAGCGCCAGGCAAGGCACGCCCTTTGGTCTGCGACGGATAGGCTGCACTACGATTCTACCATAGCGCAGGCTCACCGGCTTCCCTGAGAGCATTTCGTTGGCATGGAACATGGGACTATACCACACGCCGAGCTCAACTTCAGGCTCGAAGCGCAGCAGTGCCACAATTCTTTCGATAAGGAGAACTGCAGACAGAGAAAAGGCCGGAAAATCCCGGCCTTTTCTCTGGTATCTTTTGGTCTCACCTGCCACCCTTTTCCTGCCGCGGCTCAGAACAGTTTGTTCCAGGTAAGCAGCAGGCCGCTCCCCGCCTTGCCGCTGCGGATAACTCCGGAATCCCAGACATACGCCAGGTAAACCTCCGAATTCCACAAAAAGGCGGTATCCAGGCTGACGGTGGAAGAGAGCGCCGAGCTGCTCTTGAACACGACCTGCCCCGTATCCAGGGCGGCGGTGGCCCGGTCCGCCCAAAGGTAGCTGCCGATCAGGCTCAGGTAGAGGAAAAAGGTCAGCTCGCGCCGGTATCCCAGGGATGCCGTGCCATACTGGGTCGCCAGGATATCGTCGAAGATGATGCCGGTGTAGTGCACCCGGGCCAGGTCATCCGCCTCGCTTGGGAAAGGCCCACCGTTGATGCGAAAGGCGTTGTAACGATCGCCCCGATTGTCCGCTGTCGTGCCGCCGTACAGGCTCATGACCACCCGGTCCCGCTCCGAGAGCCCGGGAATGCCGCCGGCCCCGACCAGATAACCGGTGGCCTGCAGGTAGTCACGGTGGCCGGTCTGCGTGTTGCCTGCAGTGCCGAGGTCTCTCCAGCTTTCCCGGGAAAGGTAATCGAGGTCGAAACCGGTGGCGAAACCGCGGTGCGGCAGCTCCAGCAGGTTTCGGCGCAGGTCGTCGTAGCGCACCCGCAGCCTCGCGCCGTAGAGCAGGGTATCGGGCGGCAGCAGCTGGCTCGATCCGGTCTCGTCGGTTCTCGCCGCGTAAAAGTACCCGGCGCGCCCCAGGAGCTGGATCCTCAGGTCGTTGTCCACCTGGTAGGGGGCCGTCGGGAAGCGCAGGCCGGGGCCGAGAGATCCCAGGAGCGTTCCCCAGGCCTGGGAAGTCGCCTTGACCTCCCGATTGTGCACCAATTCGGCCCGTCCGCCGGGGATGGTGTTGTTTTCGAAGTGGCCGACCAGCTCCAGATTGCCGAAACTTTTGTCATACTCCAGTTCGTTGACGAAGACGCTCACCAGGTCGCGGGTGCGGGAACCCTCCCAGATCCGCCGCAGCCAAAGCGCTGCGACGGGGAGCCCGCGCGTGTCCCCCTGTTTGGTGTTGAGCAGGCTGCCACCGACCGTTATGGAGGTCATGTGGCCGCGGTCGACGGCCGGAATGTCCACGGGGTACCCGAGGAGCGTCGCGCGCCCCGCCTCACCTGCCAGGGGCGTGTGATAGGGGGCCGTGGGAGGGGTACCCGTCCCTACCGGCCGCGGGGCCGCGTCCGAGGCGGGCGGGAAGGCGCTGGCGTCGCCGGCCGCGGCCCCATCGAAGATCGGGCAGGCAAGGGACCAGGCCGCCAGCAGGATCAAAGCTGCCAGTCTCCCGGCGCCAGGTTTATGGCTTGGTGCATTCCGTAACAAGGTGCCTCCGCGTATCCGTCCTGAGGTTTCGGCCGACCGGTTCCCGGCATGCTCTGCACCCCAACACTATAATGTACCACGCCTAACATTCAACCGTTCAAGGGAATGAAGGAGGGGAGCACGCCGAAAAAAACCACCTTGACAGGCAATGGTTACCATCTGATATAGTTATCACAAGATAACCAGAGGGGGGGGCACCATGGAGCGGCTCACGGCTCGGCAGGAGCAGGTTTTGCAAATCGTCACCCAGCACATCGACGAACTCGGCTATCCGCCCAGTCTGCGGGAAATCGGCAAGAAACTGGCCGTCTCGGGGACGCTCGGCGTCATGAAGCACCTCGATGCGCTGGAGAGAAAGGGGTACCTGCGCCGCCAGGAAGGGAGTTCCCGTGGCATTACCCTCTGCAGCCAGCTGCAGGGGCAGGTTCAGGCCGCGAGCCTGCCGATCGTCGGCGAGGTGCGAGCCGGGGCGCTGCACCCGGCCATCGAGGACATCGAGGGGCACTTCGCCATCGACCGCTCCCAGCTGCGCAGCGGCGGCACCTTCTTTCTCAGGGTGAAGGGGGACTCCATGATCCATGCCCACATCAAGGAGGGGGACCTGGCCCTGGTGCGGCCCCAGCCCACTGCCGCCAACCGGGACATCGTGGTGGCCATGGTCGGCGGGGAGGCAACCCTGAAGCGCTTCTACCGCGAGGGGGACCGGATCAGGCTCCAGCCGGAAAATCCCAACTACAGCGCGATCATCATACGCGAGGGGGACGACGAGCTCTCCATCGTCGGGAAAGTTGTTGGCATCTACCGGCAAATGGAGTAGTTTGATGCGCAGGGTCGCCGAGAAGGTCAAGGTAGCCGCGATATTCGCGCCCGGCAGCCGCATCAAGCCGGTCTGGTTCGAATGGCGCCGGCAAAAGCACGCCATCACCGAGCTCTCCTATTTCTGGAAGGACCACGAGGGGGACGCGGCGCGGCTGCATTTCGCGGTGAGCGACGGCAGCAACCTTTTCGAGCTGATGTTCAACCTTTCCGACCAGGACTGGACACTGGAAGGGGTCGAGGGAAGCTGAGCCCCTCCGGCCGAAAACGCCCCCAGCGCCGGGTACCGGGATAACGACGTGAAATCCCAGCGAATCATCCTCCACATCGACATGAACGCCTTCTTCGCCTCGGTGGAGCAGCAGTCCAACCCGGAACTGCGCGGCAAGCCCATTGCCGTCATCGGCGCGGCCAAGCGCACCGTCATCACCACCTGTTCCTACGAGGCGCGCGCCTTCGGGGTCAAGACCGGCATGAACAGCTGGGAAGCCCGCCAGAAGTGCCCGCAGCTCATCTTCGTGGTCGGCAACAACCGCAAGTACACCTACACCTCCACCCAGATCATCAACATCATGCGCGACTACACCCCGCTGGTCGAGGTGTTCTCCATCGACGAGGCCTTCCTCGACGTGACCGGATCGCTCGCCATGTTCGGCTCCGCCGAGCGGATCGTCTACCTCATCAAGGCACGCATCAAGCACCAGTTCGGCATCACCTGCTCGGTCGGCATCGCCCCCAACAAGCTGTTGGCCAAGCTCGCCTCGGACATGCAGAAGCCGGACGGGCTCACCATCGTCACGCCGGAGACCGTGGCGCAGGTGCTGGAGAGGGTCCCCATCAAGGACCTCTGCGGCATCGGCGCCAAGACCGCACAGCAGCTCGGCAGCTTCGGCATCAAGACCTGCGGGGAGCTGGGGCGCTTCCCGGTCGACATCCTGAAGCGCAAATTCGGCAGCACCGGCGAGAAGCTGCACCAGATGGGGCTCGGTGCCGACGATTCCCCCGTGATACCCGAAGAGGAAGCCGAGGAGGTGAAGAGCGTCGGGCACTCCACGACCCTCGACAAGGACCTCACCGAACGCTGCGACATCCAGATGTACCTGCTGCAGCTCTCCGAGATGGTCGGCAGACGCGCCAGGCGATACCAGGTGGCCGGCAAGACCGTCACCCTGACGGTGCGCTACCAGGACTTCACCACCTTCTCCCGGCAGCAGAGCCGGGCAAACCACACCAACAACTCGGAGGAGATCTACCAGGCGGCGCTGAAGATCCTGAACGGCATCGACCTGGCCCAGCCCGTTCGGCTCCTCGGGGTGAAGATCTCCGGCCTGCGCCATCACGTCGAGCAGCTGCCGCTCTTCCCCGCCGAGCGCAAGAAGGCCCTGCTGGCGGGCGCCATGGACCAGGTGAACAACAAGTTCGGGGATTTCGCGGTGACCTTCGGAAGTCTTTTGGGCAGGGACACCGGTGCCAAGGTGATCTCTCCGGCCTGGCGGCCGGAAGGGGTGAGAAACGTCGAGGTCGAGTGATACGGCGCAACCGCGGCCGAACCCCGGCACGGAAGGAGCCGGCCACCGCGCGGTTTCGGGACCAAAGCCGCCTAGAACCCCGGCACCCCGGTCGGCACCTGGTCCCAGTAGGTGACGCAGCCGTTGTGCCACTTGACGATCTGCACGTTCTCGTCCTGTGAGATGACGATGGCGATCGCGTCGTGCAGCTTCTGGCAGAGCCGGTAGGCGGCGCGGTGCCGGGTGCCGACCCCCTCGCTCAGCACCTGTTCGGTCTGCGCCCCCTCGATGTCCAGGGCGTGCGAGACCATGCCGACGCTGTCCAGGTCCCCCGAAATAACCCCCCCGAAGCCGAGCAGTTCCTGCCGCTTGCTGATGACCACGGCACCGTCCACAGCCGAAAGTGCCGCGATGAAATGGGCGACATCGAAGATGGCCTCGTCCAGAAGCGCTATCGAATCGTTCTTGCTGGTGACGTATTCCTGCCAGCCGACCCACTTCTCAGGTTGGCGCGGATCGCCATGGATTTCCGCCAGGGTGTTCATGATGCGCAGGGTCAGGGTGCGGAAGCGCTGGCGCGAGTCGTACTCGAGGAACTGGTACTTGATGGTCATATACCGGTTTTCCTCCAGGATCTCCTCCGTCATCTCCGGCGGGAGATAGACCAGCAGGCCGCCGTGGTGCGAGTTGCGGATGACGCTGATGATGCGGCGCACCGCCTGCTGCCCGACGTAGCTGCCGAACTCCGGGTCCAGCGTCGCCCAGGGCCGGCCCGACCGGGCGCGCGCCGCCTGGTGCAGATCCTGGGTCTCGGAATGGACCGCGGCGAGGCTTTCCGCGATCCACTTCGAGTTGAAGACGTCCAGGGAGGGGCAGTTGATCTGGCCGCCGTTCAGCGAGGCGATGATCTCGCTCCCCATGCAGACCGAAATCTGGCCGGCGCCGGTGACGTACACCACGAGGCAGGCGGGAAGCGGCGGCGAGGTCTTTCTGCCGCCATACACCGCGTGCATCCAGCGGGTCCCGGAATGGAGCAGCCCCCAGATCTGGGCACCCTCGCCCGGGAGTAGGGAGATGCCGATCAGGGTCCGGTAAAAGTCGGCCGCCGGCGCCAGGCGGTGCAGTTCGTATTCATTGAAGGGGCGCAACCTGGAGAAGATGAGGCGGTGCATCCCGGTTGGGGGTCCCTCTTCGGCGGGGAAGAGGTGGGAAGCGCGGATGATCAGGCGGAACATGACCGGCCGCTCCTCCTCCCGCATCAGGCTCGCCTGGTAGCAGGTGGAGATCACCTGCTCCAGGACCGCGCGCTCCGGCAGCTGGAAGCCGCTGTTGGCAGCCGACGGACAGAGCCGCTCGACGAAGGAGGCATCCATCCACCTCTCGAAGATGAAGGCCACCAGGTCCTTGGGGTACGAGTGACCGGGCGCGCCGTGACAGGCCGTCATGTTTCTGTTACCGTTTCTCATCCGCGACTCCGAACCTTGTCGAGCAACCTTGTTGCTAATTATCCGCCGAACCTGCCGGAGCTGTAAACCCCTTTTCCGCGACGAGCGGGACGGAGGCTCCAATTCTTATCGGCAAGGCCGGGAGAAACATTAAAGTTCCATAAACCGGCGCCCACAGCTGGGCTCTCCACAATCCCCGGGGAGGCAGGAGCGCTCCTGCCGGCACCCGCGCCCCTGCCGGATGGTGATAGTTTACCAGTAGCCCACCCGGCCTGCATTTCCCGTCCCCCCCGCCCGCTCCACCTCCCCTCCGGGCGAGGGAACTCACCCGTCATCTTTATTGCGTGCCGACCCCGGGGGAGCTTTACATAGACCAACGATTTTGCTAAGATGTGCGCCGCTTCTTCCACCCCCAAAAGGTTCCCCAATGTCCGAACTAACACCTATGATGCGGCAGTACCTGGAGATAAAAGCAGACTACCCCGACACCATCCTCTTCTTCAGGATGGGCGACTTCTACGAGATGTTTCTCGACGACGCGGTGAAGGCCTCCCGCATCCTCGGCATCACCCTCACCTGCCGCAACAAGAGCTCGGATGGCCCGGAAATCCCGCTGTGCGGCATCCCTTACCACTCCTGCGCCCCCTACATCGCCAAGCTGGTCGAGGCAGGCGAGAAGGTCGCCATCTGCGAGCAGGTCGAGGACCCCAAGCTCGCCAAGGGGATCGTGAAGCGCGAGGTGGTGCGTGTGGTCACCCCGGGGCTGGTCGTCGAGGACGCCTCGCTCACCCCGAAGGAAAACAACTACCTGCTCGCCCTGTTCTCGGAAAAGGAGCGCTACGGCCTCGCCTTCCTCGACCTGTCCACCGGGGAGTTCCGCATCACCGAGTTGGCCGACCTGCAGGCTGCCCTGGCGGAAATCACCTGCATCGGGCCGCGGGAGATCATCGTCCCGGCCCCCTTCCGGGAGCCCGCCAGACAGAAGGAGATCGCCGCCGTCTGCGCGGACCGGGCGCTCACCTACTTCGAGGAGTGGGTCTACGACCAGGATTACTGCAAGAGGCTGATCGGGAACCAGTTCAAGGGCGCCACCCCCGCCTCGCTTGGCTGCGACGGTCTGCCGGTCGCGCTCCGGGCGGCGGGCGCCGTGCTGCACTACCTGGTGGAGACCCAGAAGGGAAACGCCCCCCACGTCACCTCCATCACCCCCTATTCCGAGAGCGAGCACCTGCTTTTGGACGAGTCCACCCGGCGCAACCTGGAGCTGACCGCGACCCTCTCCGAGGGGAAGCGCAAGGGATCGCTGCTGGGGCTCATGGACCGCACCGTGACCGCCATGGGAGGGAGGAAGCTCAAGCAGTGGATCAACTACCCGCTCATGGACCTGAAGAAGATCTGCGACCGGCAGGACGCGGTTGAGGAGCTGCTCGGGGACCCGGCGGTCCGCGCGGAGATCCGGTCGCTGCTCTCCGGGGTCTACGACCTGGAGCGCCTGAACGGCCGCATCAGCCTCGCCTCGGCCTCCGCCAAGGACCTGGCTGCGCTCAAGG